>Ga0308309_10000599_pt1 | contig 22639 bp, 17 predicted proteins | sample HubBroMetageWFT5_FD_192491 | JGI IMG/M metagenome (GOLD analysis project Ga0308309, IMG submission 192491) | Warmed and freeze-thawed soil microbial communities from the Hubbard Brook experimental Forest, New Hampshire - Hubbard Brook CCASE Soil... | ecosystem: Environmental > Terrestrial >...
GGCTCGCTGCTCGGCAGCCAGAACGGGACCTCTGGATTTCCGCAGGAAGCAAGGCTTGAAGACCAGAGTCGGGTTCCGCTTCAACAGTATTCGTTTCCGAAACCGCCGCAGCAGCCCATGCTTCGTCATCGGCCGAATCCCTACGCTGACGTGCCCTCGCTTTACGATTTGTACGCTCAGTACTCGAGGCGTTCGCCCAGGCTCGAGCGCTTCGGAGAGGATGTTTTCATCAACGGCACAGGGAACCTCGACGAACTTCCCATGGATTTGCCCGCAGGGCCAGACTATGTTGTCGGGCCCGGTGACGGGCTGACGATTACTCTCACGGGAGGAATCTCACAACGATTGCAACGGGTCGTAGATCGCGAAGGCCGCGTTGCTCTGCCCGAGGTCGGAGCGGTCGAGGTTTCCGGACGCAGCTTGGGCGACGTGCAACATGTGGTGCAGACTGTTCTGCGGGGTCAGTTTCGGGGCGTCGATGCTGATGTCTCCCTTTCCCGCATCCGTACGGTCCGCGTTTATGTGACCGGCGACGTGGAGCGTCCTGGAGCATACGACGTGAGTTCTCTCTCGACGCCGCTGAACGCGCTCTATATCGCGGGCGGGCCGACCTCGGGTGGTTCACTGCGAATCCTCCGCCATTATCGAGGCAAGCAACTCCTTCAGGAACTCGATGTTTACGATTTGTTGCTGCACGGTATTCGCGGGGACGTTCAGCGACTCCAGGCCGGGGACACAATCCAGGTTCCGCCTCTGAAGGGTCAAGTCACAATCGAGGGCATGGTCCGACGGCCAGCCGTTTACGAACTGAACGGCGAAAAAGGTCTCGCAGAGGTCTTGGAGCTCGCCGGAGGAGTTTTACCTTCCGGCACGTTGCGTCACGTGGATGTGGAACGGGTGGAGAGTCACGAGGACCGCACCATGTTGCGTCTCGATATTCCGGAGACGGATAGCGACGCTAGCGTCAACAAAGCGCTTGAAAATTTTGTCGTCCAGGACGGAGACAAAATCAAGATTACTCCGATCCTGCCTTATGCTGACAAAACTGTTTACCTGGACGGTCACGTTTCCCGCCCGGGCAAGTTTGCTTACACGGACGGCATGAAGGTCACGGATCTTATCAAGTCATACAAAGACGTATTGCCCGAGCCCTCAATTACTCACGCGGAGATTATTCGCCTGTCCCAGCCCGACTTCGCGCCTGAGGTGCTCACGTTCAATCTGGGCGATGCGCTTGCTGGCAAAGACCAGGATCTGGTCCTGAAACCTTTTGATATCGTTCGCGTCTTCGGGAGATTCGACTTCGAAGATCCGCCGGTGATTACTGTGACAGGAGAAGTGAGGGATCCCGGGGATCATTTAACGAATGGAGTCACCCACCTTCGTGACGCAGTCTACATGGCGGGCGGAACGACTCGTGATGCTCTGCTTGCGGATGCCCAGGTTTTTCGCAAGACGAGCGATGGGAAGCTAGAAGTCATCAATGTGAATCTGGCCAAGGCCCTTGAAGGCGATGGGAAGGACAACATTGCTCTTGAGCCAAAGGACCGCGTATTCATTCACAGGGACCTCAACAAGCTCGATCCGCCAACTGTGACGATAGAGGGCGAGGTCGGCCGCCCCGGCAAATATCCATTAGGCGAGAACCTGACTGCGGCTGGTCTGGTTCGCCTTGCCGGTGGATTAAAACGCGGCGCCTACACTGACGAAGCCGACCTCACTCGTTACGAAGTGGCGCAAAGTACGAAGATTGTTAGCGATCACGTTGAAGTTCCGATTGCAAAGGCCATGGCCGATGAGCCGGATGCGGACGTACGGCTGCGCGACGGTGATGTCCTCACCATCGGGCAGCTGTCCGGATGGAACGATTTGGGAGCAACGATCAAAGTGACCGGAGAGGTTGTTCACCCAGGTACTTACGGAATTCAGCAGGGCGAAAGCCTCAGCTCTGTTATTCAGCGTGCCGGCGGTTTCCTCCCCGACGCTTACCCTTACGGTGCAGTTTTTGAGCGGGTCCAACTGCGAGAATTGGAGCAAAAGAATCGAGCCGATTTGATCCAACGTATGAGGGCTGAATCAAAGAGTGTAAAACTTGTTCCCAATATGGATGAGGACGATCAAGCGCAAGCAAAAGCCAGTATTTTACAATACCAGAAGACCATTAGTATCCTTGAAAACACTCCACCCGCCGGTCGTTTAGTTATCCACATCTCACAAGACGTTCCGCGCTGGGCCAATACGTCAGCTGATATTCAAGTGCGATCGGGAGATGCGATCTATGTACCCAAGCGGTCAGGCATCGTTTTAGTGGATGGCTCGGTATATAACCCAACTGGGATTACATACAAACCAGGCAAGAATGCTGGCTGGTATCTGAAACAGGCGGGTGGACCTACCTCAATGGCAGATAAGAAGGGCATATTCGTAGTACGAGCGGATGGCTCGGTTGCGGGAGGACCTGGCGGTGTATTCAGCGGTGGCGTCGAGAGTACGGAATTGCGACCGGGCGACCTGGTAGTTGTGCCGGAACAGATCTACTCTTTCAGCACCAAGTTTAAATCCACTATGGCGGTCGCCCAGATTGCTGCTTCGGTGGGTAGCGCGATCGCGATTTCGGCGTATTACGCGACTCATTGATAAGTATTGTGTTTAACGGTTGCGGCCTATGTTGACGTGTTTTGCTACGTGGCTTGAATCTTGATGGGGCGTTTTAGCCAATGGTTATTATGGGCAATCATGCTGTCAAGCGGAATGACCCTTCACGGCCAGACGGAGACACACACGTCGTGGTCCGCTCAGGTCGCCGGTGAAGGACAACAAACTGCTGCCTCGAACCTGTCGATCACGAAAGGCGGTGCGGTTAGAGACAACGACTCCGGAGTCTGGCTTCAGCCAGGAGAGGACCCCGAGAACCGACTGGTTTCGCCATTTCTCAAACACATTGCCACAGATCAAAAACAGTTCTGGACGAGCCCAGCGCACTTTCGCACTAAAGATCTCAAGTGGATATTGCCCGCCGTCGGCATCACAGCCGCCTTTATCGCAAGCGATAGCTGGTGGTCCAGGCAGGTAAACCCAAGTCATGTGCAGACCAGCTTGAATATTTCAGATTACGGTACATATTCCTTAATCGGTCTGGGTGGAGCTTCGTTCCTCCTCGGTTCCATGACCCATGACGATCACTTGCAAGAGACTGGACTTCTGAGTGCAGAAGCTGCAATCAATGCAACTGGCGTGACGTACCTGTTTAAAGAAATTACACAAAGACAACGTCCTCTCCAAGGCAACGGGAATGGGGATTTCTTTACCGGAGGCTCGTCATTTTTCTCGGAGCACTCCGCCATCGCTTGGTCGATTGCGAGCGTCTGGGCCCATGAATATCCCGGCTGGCTCAGCCAAATGGCGGCCTACGGGTTGGCGTCCACGATTACTGTCACTCGCGTGACCGCCAAACAACACTTCCCATCAGACGTAATCGTCGGCAGTGCCCTGGGGTGGTATTTCGGCCGTCAGGTTTATCGCGCCCACCACGACCCGGAAGTGGGCGGCTCACCTTGGGGCAATTTGTTGCCTGAGAATAGCGGCGAGAGGTCTCGCAATCCGAATTACATGGCCTCGCCCTATGTTCCAATTGAAAGTTGGATTTATCCCGCATTGCAGCGCTTGATCGCTCTTGGTTATATGCAATCGAACATGCTCGGGATGCGTCCTTGGACGCGCATGGCGTGCGCACAAATGGTGGAACAGGCCGGAGAGAAGCTTCAGAATGATGGCGTGGAAGCGGGGGAGGCGGGGAAGATATACAGAACCCTGACCAACGAGTTTGCCACGGAGGTTGCGCGCCTGGATGGAGCCGCGAACGTCGGAGCACGAGTGGACTCGGTTTACACCCGGATGATGGGAATTTCCGGCACTCCGCTTCGGGATGGCTACAACTTCGGCCAAACCATCATTAACGACTATGGACGACCCTACTGGACCGGCTTCAATAACGTAACAGGTGTAACTGCCGACGCTGAAGCGGGGCCGGTGGCGTTTTCTTTTCAGGGCGAATACCAACACGCGCCGGCGATGCCTTCCGATCCTCCACAGGTCCTGGCAGCGATTGCTGCGGGCAATCTTACTCCGCCGCTGCCTAATGGAACGGCCACGGCCAATCAATTTCAGCTTATAAACAGCGCCGTTTTACTCAACATAAATAATGTCCAGTTTTCTTTCGGGGAGCAGAGTCAATGGCTCGGCCCAGGCGAAGCAGGCCCGTTGCTGATGAGCAACAACGCTGCACCATTCCCAGCGTTCAAAATTGACGATGTTGTGCCGCACAAAATCCCTGGACTCTCACGCATCCTCGGGCCAGCCCGCACCGAATTTTTTATTGGGCAACTCTCGGGGCAGCAGTGGGAGTACTGTACCGTCCCGAGCTGCCAATCGTATCCCGGATACCCCGGCGTGGTTGGCCCTAATATTTCGCCGCAACCATTCATCCACGGGGAAAAGATCAGTTTTCAACCCACTCCAAATTTTGAATTCGGTATGGGAATCACGGCGATGTTCGGAGGTCCTGGTTTGCCTGTCACATTCGGCAATTTTTTTCGTACGTACTACATTCACTCGCCGAATGCCGCCAACAATCCCGGCAAGCGTATCTCTGCTGCGGATTTCACTTATCGAGTTCCCGGTCTGAGGAACTGGTTGACCTTTTACCTGGACTCTCTGGTCGTGGACGAGGTTTCTCCGATCGGCTCGACTCGGGCTAGCGTGAACCCTGGCTTTTACATGCCTCAGTTTCCGAAAATTCCTAAATTAGTGCTTCGGGCTGAGGGTATCAATGAATCCACCACTGCCGAGTTTTTGCCCGGTTTTGTCTACTTCGATCAGCGCCGTTATCTTAGTGGCTACACAAATGACGCGACCCTGTTGGCCACTTGGATCGGCAGGGCTGGCCGGGGCGGCCAGGGTTGGCTGACGTACTCGTTCTCGCCGCGAAATCAGGTTCAGGTGGGCTATCGGCTCCAGGAAGTTTCCCCTCGATTCATGGAGGGTGGCCGGTTGGTTGACTATTCAGCGAGCGGCAACTTCATGTTATCCCACGAAGTAATGTTTTCCGGCTTGTTTCAATACGAGCAGTGGAGATTCCCTCTCCTGGACGCTTCTAGGCAATCGGACGTGACAGCCTCGCTGACACTAACATTCTACCCGCATTGGCGCATTGGCAAGTAAGGAAGTCTGTACGGTAAAGGTTCATTTCTTGGCGGTAGCACCCGGTTGGATGTGTAACAATAATGGCAAGGAATCGAGGATTCGAAGTTGAACCCGCCTAAACAGAACGCTATTCCAGTCATTGACCGGCCGACCGTATTTGAGGCTGAGACAAACGGCTACCGCGACCTGAGGGATACGCCTGGATACGAACCCAAGCACATAGCCTGGTTTCGCCTGCTTTGGAGCGAAGGGCGCTTTTTGGGGCGGGTTACGCTCTACGGTGCTATTCTAGCAACGGTCGCTGCGTTTATCCTGCCTCCCCGTTACAAATCCGTGGTCAGATTAATGCCGCCCGACAATCAATCTGGAGCGGGTATGGCAATGGCTGCAATGATGTCTGCCAAGGATAGCTTGGGTTCGATGGGAGGTCTGGGCCCAGGCTTAGCTGGCGCCGCCGGTGATCTTCTTGGTCTTAAGAACTCCTCCGCATTGTTTGTCGATATGCTGCAGGGGCGTACCATCGAGGATCGCATGATTCAGCGCTTTGACTTGCGCAAGGAATATGGTGATCGGTACTGGAATGATGCTCGCACGCATCTGTCTAAACACACGGAAGTTGAAGTTGATCGAAAAAGCGATGTCATGACGATAAGCGTTGAAGACCGTGATCCACGCCGGGCTCAACAACTATCGCAAGCGTATGTTGAAGAATTGGATCGACTCTTGGCGGAGGTTTCCACTTCTGCTGCTCGCCGGGAGCGGATCTTTATCGAAGGGCGTCTTCAGACCGTCAAACAGACACTCGACCAGACAGCGAAAGAATTCAGTGAGTACGAAAGTAAGAACACTGTCTTGGATATGCCATACCAAGCTAAAGCCATGGTAGAAGCGGGCGCGGAATTGCAAGGACAATTGATCGTGGCGCAATCCGAACTCGAAGCTCTCGAGCAAACCTACACGCCTAACAACGTGCGTGTCCGCTCATTGAAGGCGCGCGTGGATGAACTGAAAAATCAGCTGTCGAAATTGGGCGGTACGAGTGGCAAGATCGTGCCCGGTGCCAACTCTGATTCCACCACGGGCGATTTATATCCGTCCCTGCGTCAACTTCCTCTGGTCGGGGTTCGCTGGCTGGACCTCTACCGTGAGGCAAAAATCCAAGAAACGGTCTACGAACTACTGACGCAGCAGTACGAGTTGGCGAAAATCCAGGAAGCTAAAGAGATTCCAACGATCAAAGTTCTTGACTCCGCGGATGTACCTGAAAAAAAGTCATTCCCGCCAAGGACGGTCATCATTGTACTCGGAACATTGTTTGCTTTTACTCTCGGAGCGGTTGTTGTCGTGGCTTCGGCACAATGGCAACAAATCGATCCCCACTCCCCTGATAAGCAATTCGCGATCGAGATCTGGAGTCAGGTAAGGGAGAAGATTGAGAAACTTGTCACGAGGATTCGCGGTGACTCCGATTCGCGTTCGGGGGGAGACCGATTGCGGAGGCGAGCAGGAAGTGGGAACGGCGAAGGAACCGATCAGGATTAGGCACATATAGCCTTTTGTCGATAGCCGTGTCAACAATACTTCAAATTCCTAATATACCGCCTTACAAGCGTGCCCCGTTTGTAATCGCGCTGGCCGGAACTAGTCTGGCCATTTCGCTTTTGTATACCCCACTCCCGGTTGTCCTGTTACTGGCCGTTCCCTTCTTCTTTTACTTCATTCCGCGTCCCTTCGACCTGCTGCTGTTGATGGTATTCTTGATTCCTTTCAATTTCGTGTTCACGATTGGGTCAATTCCGGTTGCTTTCGAACTGCTGAAGATTGTCTTATGGATTCCCTTTCTCCTGAGTCGACGCGAACACGGGCATAGCCTTCGAACCAGTAGATACAATTGGTGCTTCGGGATTCTCATCGGTCTGAGTCTTCTCTCTATCCTTCGGTCGCAGGAATTGCCGTTTACGGTCAAAGAAGTGGTGCGCTTCCTGTCGAATATCGGGCTCTATTACCTGGTGTTAAATCTGGTGGACAGCCGGGAGAAGGTCACTCGGATTCTTCGAGTGTTGATGATCTCTGTGTTCATAGTCGCTTGCTACGGGTTTTATCAATTCGTAATTCAGGACTACGGCGCGTTGTTTTGGATTGTGAATCCCCGGCTTACCACGAGCGTGGCGCATTACCGCGATATATTCTGGCCTTGGCGGAATCGCATGATTTCCGTGCTGACCTCAGAGATGGAGATGGGGCATTACTTTAACTTATGCCTGCCGATTGCGGTTGCTCTTTGGCTGTCAGAGGGGCGCGGCCGCTTGTATTCGAAGTGGTTAATGATTGCAGTGGCTATATTCGCGGGGTTGCTGCTCACCTTTACGTTTGCAGCCTGGCTGGCTCTTGCGGCGACGGGCACCCTCTTTGTATTGCTGTTTGATAAGAAACGGCGTTGGAAGCTCGCTTTTGGCGAACTGTCGGCCGTAGTGGTCGCTATCCTGTTATGTGTATATGGCCCCCTTCGACCGCTCGTCGAAGACAGGCTATTCGGATCAAGCCAGGCGAGCCTGGGCTTCGACATCTTGACGAGATTGCGCATGTGGATTTTTGCTGTCCAGACGTGGTGGTCCCATCCTTTCATCGGTGTTGGACTCGGCAATTATCAGAATTTGTCGTGGGTTGTAAACTTCGGCCAGACTACCGACATTTCCTCCAACGCTGGGAGTACACCCCACCAGTTTTACCTTAACCTGCTTGTTACTCTCGGCGTCGTTGGAACCGCCTGCGTAATGCTCGTGATGTTGTACAGCATCCGTACCAATGTGGCGTTGAGGGCGAGTCCACAGTTCGGGCTATTAGCTTTGGCCCTGGCGTTTGCTATCACTACAAACATGTTCGGTGGATTCGGCGATGACTCCAACATGTTCAGTCCGCACGCCGGCTACCTTCTATGGATGTTGTTGGGGCTGAGCGAGACCCTTCATCTTCTAGCTGCCCAGCGGACTGCAGATCACAAAATTGCGATTTCATAAACCGATGAATTACTCAAGGAAGATCGCGAAGACATTTCAAGCAGCTCGTACAATCGTTAAAACGAGCCCTAAAACTTGGTCCATGGCCCGTGCGGCCTGTAAAGAAGGTGCAAACCAGCACTGGTCGGAACTTAGCGAATTGCTGCATATATTGCGCGATTTGCATCCGGCGCGAATCATGGAAATAGGGATGGACCGGGGTGGAACGATGGCCCTGTGGTCCCAAATAGCGGATGCGGACGCGTGCCTGATCGGCCTCGATATCAAGATCGGCACGGGTGTTGAAGCCTTGATTAGGAGCAAGCTGAAAGTCTCGCAGAAGTTGCTGCTGATTGAATCCGATTCACATACCGCTGCGGCCAAGCGACGAGTCCTCGAAGCCCTAGGTGAGAACAAGCTCGACTTCCTCTTCATTGACGGGGATCACAGCTATGAGGGCGTCAAGCAGGATTTGGAAAATTTCAGCTCCCTCGTGCGTCCCGGCGGTCTGATAGCTCTTCATGATATTATTCCCGACTACTATGTGCGTTTTGGCATCCAGACAGGCCACGATGCCGGCGGTGTCCACCAATTCTGGCGTGAGATAAGCCGCTCCTTTCCACACTATGAATTCGTTGAGAATGTTGCCCAGGATGGGTATGGCATTGGCGTCATTCGCCTCTGAGACGCTTTCGCGTCCCATGAGTGTGTGTGATTCTCTAAGAAGCAGCCTGATATGTGCCGCATCGCGGCCGATCTGGGTATAGCGCTAAGCTCTGAACCGCATGCAAAAGATAGGCGTGGTAACCGTAGCGTACAACAGCAACCGCGTGATCGACGGTTTTCTAACCAGTTTGCTGCAGCAAACCCATTCTGATTTCATACTTTACATTGTGGACAACGCTTCGTCAGATGGGACATCGGCGAAGGTGGCCGCCTACGACGACTCCCGCATACACGTTCTCGCCAATCCAGAAAACCTTGGGGCTGCAGAAGGCAACAACCAGGGCATTAGCGCGGCGCTCGCGGCGGGCTGCGACGCGGTTCTGCTAATCAATAATGACACGGAGTTCGATCCGTCGTTACTGGAACAATTGGCCTCCGCGATCGAGAAGCACGACTGCGATATGGTCGCTCCGAAAATATTATTCCACGATAACCAACAGACGATTTGGAGCGCGGGCGGAGGCCTGACCCGATGGAAATGTTATGCTCCATTTCTTTATGGGCACTTGGAGGTCGATCGCGGTCAGTACGATGAGCCTCGAAAGTTGGAAAATGCACCTACCACTTGCCTATTAATGCGAAAGGAAGTTTTCCAGAGGGTTGGACTCTTGGATAGCAAGTATTTTGCCTACTGGGAGGATGTTGATTTCTGCTACCGTGCGCACCGCGCAGGCCTCACGATCATGTATTTACCTTCTGCACGGCTGCTGCACAAAGCGCATAGCCTGACAGGCGGTCTGCTTTCTGATTTCATGATGCGATACACGACTCGGAATCGCGTCTATTTCATGTTGAAGCATTTCGGACCATGGCGGTGCCTGTATTATGTGCCGGCCTACCAGGCTTATCTGGTGCTCCAACTGATCTTGAGGAAAGTCGGATGGCCGAGGTTCTGGTTGCGCGAGAAAGCGTTGGTGGAGGGTCTGAAAGTATGGGGACAGTCAGTTACGAGGGCGAGCTAACCCCATGCCTGAACTTGGAACGGTCTGCGTGAACCATATGGTAGCGAAGCCAGGCTTCAGACGCACAATTGTGAAAAATGCGTCCTCGAATCTCGTGCGGCTGGTCGGTTCCGGAATCGTGGGGCTCCTTCTTTCTCCATTTCTAGTGAGAATGCTGCCAAAAGATACATACGGTGCATGGGCCGTGCTTTTGCAAATGACCTTGTACGTGGGGTATCTCGACTTCGGCATTCAAACCGCGGTTGCGAGATTCGTCGCGCACACGCACGAATTGGATGACCATGAACAGCGCGACGGGATTGTGAGCACGGCATTCGCGATGCTGACTCTGGCTGCGGTCCTGGGCTGCATCCTTGTTGCCGTGTTGGCGTGGCAGCTACCTGCCATATTTCCTCAGATGCCCGCCACGCTTTTTCGTCCGGCGCAAATCGCCTTGCTCCTCATGGGCGGATCGCTTGCCTTGGGACTCCCCGCTGCCGTGATTTCCTCTTTGTTCATCGGACTGCAACGGAATGAGATTCCCGCCGGCGTCGCCATTGCTAACAAGTTTGTGATGGCCCTGTTGGTTACTGCTGTGGTCCTTAAGCATTGGGCGCTTGCCGCGATGGGAGCCGCGGTAGCCGCCGCAAACGTATTGTCCTACATCGGATCGTATGTGGCTTGGCGGGTTTGGCCGAACGGAATAAAGATTCGGCTGTCGCTGGTCTCCAAGGCCTGCGCCCGGCAAATCAGTAGCTACTCCGCGACACTCGTGGTCTGGATGGTCGCGATGCTTATGATCAGCGGTCTCGACCTCATCATAGTCGGCATCTTTGATTACAAATCCACTGCTTACTACGCGATCGCGGCAACGTTGACCAACTTTCTAGCTCAGGCACATAGCGCGATGTTTGCCGCGCTGCTGCCCGCATCGGCTGTGTTGGGTGCTCGTGGCGATGCGCACGGACTCGGCCGGATGCTGATCGCGTCGACCAGATATGGCATGCTAATTCTGCTTGCGATGGCATTGCCGCTGATTGTTGCCGGACACTTCGTCATCCGGTTGCTGGCCGGGCCAGACTACGCACAGCACAGCACAGCGATTCTGCAAGTCCTCCTCATAGCGAACGTCATACGGTTATGTGCGTTGCCCTATTCAACCTTGCTTCTTGGCACGGGCCAGCAAAGTAAGGTGATTATGTCGCCGATTGCGGAAGGAATCACGAACCTGGTGGCCAGCGTGGCCGGAGCTTATCTCATAGGAGCTATCGGCGTAGCGATTGGCACCTTAATTGGCTCCTTCGTAAGCGTAGGATTTCACTTGTTCTACAACATGCCACGGACTGCATCCATCGCAATCAACCGATTTTTGCTCATTCAGGAAGGCCTGTTGCGTCCACTGGTTTGCGCCGCCCCAATTGGATTGGTGCTGCTGTCCCGTATAATCGTTCATGGGCCATCGGTAGCGATATCGTTCTTCACACTTGCAGCCGTAATTGGCACCGTCTGGTTATTCTGGAAATACGGACTTATCAACTCCGAACGGCGGACATTACAGGAAGCCTTGGGGATTTCTTGAAATTCCAAGGTTTCACGGATGGAGCCCGCGCTGATACGGGCTGGTATCAAGTGCCGAAGGCGCGATAAAAATCTGGTTGAACACTGGCTGCGGGTGCGTGGGCAAGTAGAAGCTGACGATGTAAGGCTGGCTGGACCTCGATCCACGGGAGATCTCAAAAGTGAATCTCTGGCAGGACTTTCTTACAAACGACGGAAAGATCATTCACAAATGGGTGCACTACTTTCCTATCTACGAGAAACATTTCGAATGGTACAGAAATAAATCTCTTACCTTCCTTGAAATTGGCGCGTTCAAAGGTGGATCTCTTCAAATGTGGCAAAGGTATTTTGGCCCTCTGGCCAAGATCGTTGGCATCGATATACAGGAGAAATGCAAGGAACATGAGCAACCGGGGATTTATGTTCGGATTGGTGACCAAAGCGACGAGGGCTTCTTGCAGAGCGTGATTGACGAATTTGGAGTGCCCGATATTGTTTTGGATGACGGCAGTCACCAGATGGATCACATCAACGCCACCTTCCAGTTTCTCTATCCGAAATTGCCCAAGAATGGCATTTATGTGGTTGAGGATTTGCACACGGCGTATTGGGAAGAATACGGAGGCGGCTCGGAGAAGGCTGAGTCCTTTGTCAACCGGGCCAAAAAGTTCATTGACAGCTTGAATGCCGACCATAGTCGTGGGGCAATCCCGGTTGATTTCATTACCAGACAAACGTTCTCGATCAATTTCTACGATAGCGTGATTGTGTTCGAGAAGGGTGACGTATGGCGCAAGGAAGCTCCCCAAATGGGAAGGCAGACAATTAGAGCAAGGGTCGACGAGGCAGCTACATCGGCAAAGAGCGCCATTACGAGTCGTTTAAGAGGAGAGTATTGAAGGCGTCGAAAACGGGTTTCCGAAAAAGCGGAACGTGGAATCGGACAGGTGGAATCTTAGAACTGGTAACGCGGTCGAGCGTGATTTTCAATGGCTAATCGAAGCACAATCGGTGTAGTGTCTGTGACCTACAACGCGAGTCCGATCATCGATGGCTTTTTAACCAGCCTGTTGACGCAAACCTATTCTGACTTCGTCCTATACATAACCGACAATGCCTCCTCCGACCGGACTCTCGAGCAGATTGCCCAATACAACGATCCTCGCGTGCGCGTCTTTCGCAATCGGCAGAACCTGGGATGGGCCGAGGGCGCCAATCGCGGCATCAGAGCTGCGCTCGCGGACGGCTGTCTCTCGATCGTTCTGATGAATAACGATACCGAATTTGACGCATCCTTGCTGGCACAATTAGCGTGCGGACTCGACCAATACCAGTGCGACATGATTGTTCCGAAGATTCTCTTCTTTGATAAGCAAGAAATGATCTGGAGCGCCGGGGGAACATTCAGGCGTTGGCGAGGTTACTCTCCGGCTCATTACGGGGTCTTTGAGATTGATCGTGGTCAATTCGATCTCCCACGGAGAGTGGAGCATGGCCCGGCCTGCTGCCTGCTGGTTCGACGGAAAGTTTTTGACCAGATCGGACTTCTGGATGCGCGTTTCTTTCTAGGCTTAGATGATGCCGATTTTTGTTATCGAGCCATGCGTGCTGGTGTCGCACTATTCTATCTGCCCCCTGCCAAGATGCTTCACAAAGCGAGTAGTTCCACAGGGGGGATTGGCTCTGATTTAAGCTCGAGATACACGACCCGCGGACAGGTGATCTACATTCTCAAGCACTTCGGAATCTTTAGAAGGGCGGTCTATCTTCCCGCCTACCAGATGTTACTGCTGGTACGTCTGGTTACCCGCAAAATCAACCTGTCGAGATTTCTGCTTCAAGAGCGCGCTTTTTTCGAAGGCTTAAGATTGTGGAAGCGAACATCAACAACTACAGGGATCTCCGATAGAAATCCTATTTCTTGCAGAACGGCTCAAGTTTCTGAGTGAGCCAAAGGTCGGAACGAGCGCTGAACACTTAACGGATGATGAGCCAAGCTTTGCGAACCTGCCCTCTCTGCGATGCAGCTGACTTCAAAGAGCTTTATGTAACCAGAGATTGCCACTATGGCATTTCGGGTACCTATCGAGTAGTGCGATGTGTTCAATGTTTTCTGGTGATGTTAAATCCCATGTACTCAGATAAAGAGTTAGCGACCCTTTATCCCAGTGACTATTATGCCTACCAGGACAAGTTCCGAATGCGCGAGTGGAGAGAGCTTGCGCGAAGAATGTTGGGCTATCACGTCGGAACGAAGGACCCGCGGTTTGAAGTTCCTGGCACCATCCTGGATCTAGGCTGCGGAAGCGGATGGTTCCTCGACAGCATGCGGAGCCGCGGTTGGAAGACATACGGCGTTGAGATAAGCGAGCAAGCTGCGGCGCTTGGCAAGTCCCGAGGTCTACAGATTTGTTGCGGTACTCTTCAGGATGCGCAGTTTTCCCCAGAGCTCTTTGACTACGTGCGAGCGAATCATTCTTTCGAGCATATTAGCTGTCCGAACGAAACTCTGCGCGAGATTCACAGAATCCTCAGACCGCAAGGGAAGTTGCTGATCGGTGTGCCTAATATTAATAGCCTAAACGCGCGCGCGTTCAAGCAGTATTGGTGGCACCTGTGTGCGCCCGTTCATACCTTCAATTATTCGAAGGACACGCTCTGTCGTATTCTGGTGAAACACGGGTTTCAAGTAGAGAAGGTGTCCTTTAACTCAGACTTTTTCGGCATCCTCGGTAGCCTCCAGATATGGGTAAATCGTAAGAACGGCAAAAAGTCGATGGACGGAATGCTGGTCAACAACTACTTTCTGCGGTTTGCGTGCCAGTGTGCGGCAAACCTATGCGATTTGGCTGGACAGGGGGATATGATCGAGATCACAGCGGTCAAAGCGGAGCAAGGACGGTCGTAACTTATGAGAATGGCTTTCGTAGGCGGGTTCGGTTTTAAGCCGAAGGGCACGATCCAGGGGCGCGCTTATCCCATGGCGGTTGAACTGGTACGCCAGGGGCACGAAGTTACAATCTTTGTGACTCCGTACGACAACCTGGACGAGTCAGGCCGGGAATGGGTGCAGGAGGGAGTCCACATTAACGGTGTGAAAGCCGGTGCTACGGCGCTGAGCTATCCAGGTCTTCTGCTGGGACTGCTGCGCGCTGTAAAGGACTACCGGCCTGAGTTGGTTCATATCTTCAAGCCCAAGGGTTTTGCTGGCGCCGTCGGTGCGTATTTGTGGATAAAGGGGTTTCGAAACGTCGTACTCGATTGCGATGATTGGGAGGGTTGGGGAGGCTTTAACGACATCAAGCCTTACCCGTGGATTCTGAAAGAATACATTGATCGGCAAGAGCGCTGGATGATGCGTTCGATGCCCGCGGTCACGGTCGCCAGTCGGGCGCTGTTTGATCGCGTCCACGAAGTGAGAGGGAAGCCCTCAGGCGTTTACTATGTTCCGAATTGCGGAGCGTCGGCCGAAAATCGAAAGGCTCAGGATGCAGCCCGCGCGTTGTCACAAGCGGAAGCACGAAGACGGTTGAATCTGCCGGACGGTTTAATCATCTTTTATAACGGGCACTTCGAACCTGGTGATGACATTATGTTGTTCTGCCGTACGGCGACGCCAGTCGCAGAGCGCAACCACGCCGCCATTGTTTTTGTAGGTGATGGACCGGACCTCCCAAAAGTGAAAGAGTTCTTCTCTCAGCACCCAAATGTGAAGGTTTACTTCTACCCACGACTACCTTACGACCAGTTCGTTCTGTCAATTTGGGCATCGGATATTACTGCATTCCCTTATCCTGATAATCCGGTGCATCGATCAAAGTGCTCGTTGCGGGTTATCGACTACATGGCAATGGGAAAACCCGTGATCACTTCAGCGGTCGGACAAAACAAGGAGTATATCGTCGACGGGGAGAGTGGAATTTTGGCTCCGGCCGAAAATGAAGGCGCCTTCTCTGGACAACTGGAAATGCTCCTCCGGGATCCGGAGCTCAGGTCTCGCCTGGGAAGGAACGCGGAGAGGCGAGTCCGCGAGAAATTCAGTTGGAGCGGCGAGCCTTTACAACAGTGTCTTGCAGCCTACAGTTGTGTCGCCAGCTAGGATTTGATTTATCCTCTGTTTGAGAAATGAAGAGAGTTCTCTTTTTAGTGGCGCATCCGATTGAGGACGCTGGATGCCGCTATCGTGTCTATCAGTTCTTACCCTACTTGGAGAATGCCGGCTACGAATGCGTAGTTGCGCCCTTCTCGACCGCGAACCTGTTTCGAGCTTTGCGTCGTAGAGGTCATTTCTCGAGCAAGATTCTTCACACTGTTTATTGCAGCATCCGACGGTTTCTGCAGTTAGCTGGTGTAGGGCAATTCGATTTGGTGGTCATTCATCGAGAGGTATTTCCTTTTTTTGCGCCGGCCTTGGAAAAAGCAGTGTTGCGAAGAAGTCGAAAAGTAATGTTCAGCTTTGACGATGCCATTTACGCGGGACACCACGACGTCGGCACTTTAAATCATCCTTTCTTATACCGACTCAAATACGGGCGAGGGATAGACGAAATACTGGGCCGGTGCGTTCATGTGGTGGCCGGAAATCGAATACTGGGTGACTATGCGCGAAGAGTTAATCCTCGCGTGACTGTTATACCGACTGTAGTGGACTGCAATTATTATCGCTATCAAGAGCCACAGGCAAAGAATGATGTCCGGATAACAGTGGGCTGGATGGGCAGTCGCTCCACAGTTTCTTATCTTCAGTTTGTCGAATCCACGCTAAAGGGCATCGCAAGAAGATACCCGGGGAGAGTTCAGTTTCGTTTTTTTGGACATCCAGATTACAAGCCGGATCTGCCTGCCTCGATTTCATTGCCGTTCCAACTGGGGTCGGAGATCGCAGACTTGCATTCGTTGGACGTTGGAATAATGCCGATGCCTGACACCGATTGGACGCGGGGCAAATGCGCATTCAAAGCCATTCAGTATATGGCCACCGGGGCGGTTGCCGTGGCCTCCCCGGTCGGAGTGACAACTGATTTAATAAAACATAGTTATAATGGACTTCTTGCATCCTCGGTCGATGAGTGGTTCCAGTCCCTCTCCACCTTAGTCGAAGATCCTGAGTTGCGCCGGCGACTCTCGCTACGTGCCCGACGCACTATAGAGGATTCGTACTCGCTTCAGATATGGGCTTCCTCTTTGGTTTCTGTTTTCGATGAATTGACTGGTGAAAGCCGTTCTGCCTTAAATGCCGACCGGGTTCTGAGCTCCTGACCAATGCGCGGGTACCGCATTGGTGCAGTTGATCGTAGTAAATTAAGACTTGTCGAACGGAGGACGTAAATTGAACGGATCAAACAATGCGACCGCTGGCAGGGAAAGAAGACGGGTCCAAGTGCCGTCGCAGGGGGCGAAGCACTACTTCAGGATGCATTACGAGATTTTGGACTCACTGCCATACGAGCAGATCGAGGAAATGACGCACCAGCTTTGGCAAGCTTGTCATCAGGGCCGTACTGTCTTTTCGTTCGGAAACGGCGGGAGCGCTGCCTTGGCATCGCACTTTGCATGTGACCTCGGGAAGGGGACGTTGATCGGACTGAACGGTTCGAAACGTTTTCGAGTGATAGCCCTTACGGACAACCTGCCATTGATCACTGCATGGGCGAACGACACTTCCTACGACGACGTTTTTGCCGAGCAACTGCGCAGCCTTGCGATCGTGGGCGATGTTGCCCTTGCGATCAGCGGCAGCGGGAACTCGGGAAATGTACTGCGCGCGCTCGAAGTCGCCAGATCTTCTGGCTGTACCACCATGGGAATCACGGGCTACTCAGGCGGAAAAATGAAAGCTCTTTGCGATTATTGCGTCGTTGTTCCTTCTGATAACATGCAGATCATCGAGGACTTTCATCTGAGTGTTTGCCATGCGCTCTTTACCAGCATATGTCGTCGTATCAGCGAGTCTCCGAAAGTGATTTCCGCATCCGCTTCTGTGGCACACGGCGATTGATCCGCGGCAGGAGAAAAAGGTGGGTAATCCTCTAATAAGTTCTTGTGCGCAGCCGACTAGCGCTGATCGGCCGGAGGAAAGTTTAGAAACCCCTTTAGTTCCGTTGCTTCGGTCGAGCGACAGGGCCGTGAAGAGAAGTATCGATCTAGCAGGGTCGCTAATGCTAATCGCTCTGTTGTCCCCAATCTTTATCGTCCTGGCGTTCCTGATCGTAGTCTTTGATGGGACACCCGTCATATATCGGAGACGGGTGGTTGGTCCGACGGGGGAGTTTGATGCGTTTAAATTTCGATCGATGCATCGCCATGCAGATGTCGTGCTAGAAGCCAATTCGGATCTGCGGCGAGTCTTTTCCGAAAACTTTAAGCTAAAGTCGGATCCGAGGGTTACCCAACTTGGTTCTTTCCTTCGAAAATACAGTTTGGACGAGTTGCCCCAGTTGTTTAACGTTCTGCGTGGACAAATGAGTCTCGTCGGTCCCAGAATGATAACCGCTCCGGAACTCGAAAAGTATGGTCGGTATCAGAAACTGTTACTCACAATGAAACCTGGCATCACAGGCTATTGGCAGGTACACGGAAGGCAGGATGTTTCGTACGCGGAAAGAGTACGTATGGACATTCAATACGTAACTCGCTGGCGTCTCAAAATGGACTTGGAAATTTTAATGTTGACCCCGCTGAGGGTCCTAGGTGGAAGGGGGGCTTACTGATTGGCTAAGATCTTGGTAACAGGCGGTGCTGGCTTTGTTGGCTCCGTTTGTTGTCTTCAACTTCTAAAGAACGGACACCAAGTAGTTGTAGTCGACAATCTTTCGACGGGTAACCCCCGAGCTGTCCCTAAGGGAGTGGTGTTCTATCCGAGTGACATCGGCGATCGCGATAGTATCTCGGACATCCTGCGTCATCAACATTTTGATGCCGTATTCCATTTCGCCGCAAAAGCGCTGATTCCAGAATCCGTGTCGAACCCGGGAGTTTTCTTTGACCAGAACGTCGCGTCGAGCATCGCATTCTTGGAGTCATTGCGTACAGCCGGCGTTAACAGGTTTGTCTTTTCCTCCTCGGCGGCAGTCTATGGTTCACCGTCTGCTGTCCCAATTGAGGAGGATCATCCGAAAAATCCTGTGAATTCTTACGGCGAGACCAAATTGATGTTCGAGCGTGTGCTGAACTGGTACGCAACTGCCTATGGCTGGAGTGTCTTTGCCTTTCGTTATTTCAATGCTTGCGGCGCAACCGAGAACGCAGGGGAGGACCACCACCCCGAGACCCACATCATTCCTCTTCTGCTGGAAACTGCGGCGGGGGAACGTCCATGCTTTGAGATTCATGGGCGTGACCACCCCACGCCTGACGGCACCTGCCTTCGCGATTACGTGCACGTGCTGGACATTGCCGAGGCCCACCTGCTCGCCTTGAACACATCCGATAAGGCGGGCATGACTGCGTATAATATCGGAACAGGTGACAGCCATTCGGTGTTAGAAGTTTGCGATATTGCGCAGGAAGTCACTGGAACTAAGCTGGCATTACGAGATGGACCACGTCGCCCGGGAGACCCGGCGGTCCTGTGTGCGAGTCCAGCCAAGCTTAAGCGGGAACTGGGTTGGAAACCACGGTTTTCCGATTTGCGGGAAATTGTACGGACTGCCTGGGAGTGGAAACGCCGCTTCCCTCGCGGCTACGGTTCAACCGAACCAGAATTTATAGCCACCACGCGCGACTTCTAAGTACCGTAACGCATCTGTTTTGCCATTGCGAAGTGCGACTTGGCACCTGTAACCTTGCAAGTTCAGCGTCTACGATGTCTATTGTGCCTGCGGAAGCGCTAGGTCAAGAATTATGAAGAACCAAAAACTTCAGCACTGGATTCTCGCTGCCGATCTGGTTTGGGCCTCGATCGCTATGGCGATGGCCTACATCCTTACATACGGGACGATGCTGGACTCCACAGGCGAGAAGAGGTTGTTGACTTTTGTCCCGCTATTGTTGTGTTCTCTTGTCCTGTGGGCAGGTCTGTTCTCCTGGATGAAGTTAGACGGCTTTCGGCTGGGATGGCACTTGCCGGCAATTGTTTCTGAACTTCTTTTGGCCACGTGTTGTCTGCTCGGGCTTTTGTTCGCGGCGCTCTTCCTGGCGCGCTACTACATTGCCCGTCTGGCATTGGCGTACTTCGGCCTCTTGCTGGTGGCGGGATTTGTGACGATCAGGCGTGGCGTGCATTTAGTCTTGCGTTCCAGTTATCTGGCGGGGGCAAAACGTCGCGTTTTGATCGTAGGAAGTGGACCTGTGGCGCGAGAGATGGCCGTCAAAATTGAGCGCCACCCGGAGATGCTTTGCCAAGTGGTGGGTTTCCTCTGTTCTCCAGATACTTCTCTCGACAACCGAATACCTGGAATTGTGGGCGAAGCAACGGCGGTGCAGACCTTAGGTGTGCCAGATCTTCTACTTGAGCATCGTGTTGACGAAGTCATCATAACGCTTTCCAGGCCAGGGCTTCCGGAGGTCATGAACTTGGCGGCGCGCTGTCGTCTCGAAGGTATTGGTGTGAGTGTGGTCCCCCACCCCTATGAACTCTACCTCTCCAGACCGCAACTCCTCGATTTCGGTGGGCTTCCCGTCCTGCAGTTAAACGAAGTGGATCCGACCCTCGCGAATGGGTTGGCAAAACGGGCCCTGGATATTGCCCTAAGTTGCCTTCTGCTGCCTCTTTCGCTTTCGTTAGTTGTTGTTGGAGCCTTGCTGTTGAGTGGTAAGAAAGGCGGTTCTTTCTGCTCCGTACTTCGGTGCGGGCGTTTCGGTAGGCCATTCCGGATGTATCGTCTAAACTCAGACCGGAGTGGTGAAATTCTACCTCGTCGCGAGGCGCTGCTCCAACAGCTAAGTATTACCGAACTTCCGCAGCTGTGGAACGTCTTACGCGGAGACATGAGTTTAGTGGGTCCTCGACCCGAGTCAGCGGAGCGGGTAAAGCACTATTCAGACTGGCAGCGGCAACGGCTCAATGTCAGGCCAGGAATAACTGGACTGGCACAGGCGCACGGGTTGCGTGAACAACATTCGTCAGAAGAGAAGGCACGGTTTGACCTCCAGTATATTTTGCACAGTTCGCCGTTCTTAGATATTTCCTTACTCTTGCAGACGGTATGGATTTTGTTCAGAAGACTGCTGCAGGTTGTCACTTTCGGCTCACCTCAAACAGAGAAAATGCACGAGCCCAAGAACGACAATTTGCTAGAAGGGATTTTGCCGAATGCTCATAGTACGCAGTCCAGTGCGGATTAGCTTTGGAGGTGGCGGCACCGACCTGCCCGTCTACTATGAACAGTTCGGGGGCGCCGTGCTCAGCGTCGCCATTAATAAGTATTTCTATACGATTCTGGGCAGCCGCAACGACGGACGGGTTCAAGTGATATCTTCCGACCTGCGAGTTTTTGAAAACTGGCATGACATTGCCAACATGAGCATCCAGGGCAGCGAACTGGAAATACCGCTGGCGGTTCTGAAAGAAGTCGGTACTACCGTCTCGGTCGATCTGTTCTTGGCTTCCGAAATACCTCCGGGGACAGGCTTGGGTTCTTCCGCGAGTGTCTGCGTGAATATTCTTAAGACGCTTACGAATTACTTGCATAGGCCGCTGTCGAAATATCAGCTTGCCGAACAGTCTTTCCACATCGCACGCAACGTTCTGGGAAAGCATGTCGGCAAGCAGGATGAGTATGCCGCCGCGTTCGGTGGATTGAACTACATTTCGTTTAATGAGGATGGCAGCACTAACCTAGAGTCCATCGACTTGGATCCCGCCATTTTGCGGGAGTTTCAATCAAACCTCATGCTTTTCTTCACTGGTTCCGCCCATCATTCCTGGACCATTTTACAAGAGCAGGAGAGTTCCACCCGGGCACATACGCATTCTACGTTGGAGGCCCTTCACGAGGTCAAGGCGGTGGCACTGAGAATGCGAGAGGTGCTCAAGGCGGGTGAACTGCATCGGTTTGGGGAGTTGCTACACGAGAGTTGGCAGGCCAAGCGGAAGATTTCGAGTAAGATTTCAACTACGCGTATCGATCAGTTGTACGCTTGTGCCCGGGAGCACGGAGCGATCGGCGGCAAGATCACAGGTGCGGGAGGAGGTGGTTTTCTGCTCCTCTATTGTGAGGCAAACAATCGGCGCGCCGTCCACGAAGCCTTGTCGAAGGAAGGTGTGCAGGAAATGGCGTTTAGCTTTGATATGCAAGGCGCGCAGGCGATCGTAAATGATCCATTCATAGACAGCGATGAACAGGGCGGTTCTCGCTGGATCTTTGTTCCCACGCGTGCTACTGGGACGAGAGGATAATTAGGATTCTTTCAGGCGACTGGCCGAGGTGGCGTTGAAAGCTTTCCTATTGGCGGCTGGGCACGGCACACGCTTGCGGCCGCTGACTGACACAATCCCCAAGTGCCTTCTCCCTGTACGCGGGGTTCCTCTGCTCCAGATCTGGCTGCAGCATTGTAGTCACTTCGGGATCGACGAAGTGTTGATCAACATCCACTCGCATGCTGAGCAGGTGCAAAGCTTCCTGGCATCGTACTCTGGAAGCAGTCCTAAAGTTCGGGTGGTCAGGGAAACGAAGTTGTTAGGAAGCGCGGGGACGCTGCTGGAGAATCGCAGCTGGGTTGATTCTGACGACTGCTTCTGTGTATTCTACGCCGACGTGCTGAACCAAGCGGATCTCGGTGCCATGCTGCGAATTCACCGCTCCCTCGAGCCCACGGCGACTCTGGGAGTTTGCAGGGTTCCTGATCCTACTCGCTGTGGGATCGTCGAGGTGTCGGAGGACGGCACAATCCTCAAATTTGTCGAAAAACCGATGCATCCTAGCGGCGACCTGGCCTTCGCCGGGCTTCTAGTTGGTACGCCGGCTCTGCTCGATGTTATTCCGCGGAAGCGACCGGTCGACATCGGCTTTGATGTTCTTCCGCTATTGGCAGGCGAAATGTTGGCGTACTCGATTTCTGAATATTTGATTGATATCGGAACCATGGAGAATTACCAGAAGGCTCAGGCAACCTGGCCTGGTTTCGAAGGAGGACTTTCGAGATAACATGCTTCGTGGGATCGTATTTGATATGGACGGGGTCATCATCAATAGTCACCCAACGCATAGGAAAGCGTGGCAAGAATTCCTAGGCACGCTTGGCAGAACGGTTTCAGAGGATGACCTCGATTTC
>Ga0308309_10000600_pt1 | contig 22596 bp, 17 predicted proteins | sample HubBroMetageWFT5_FD_192491 | JGI IMG/M metagenome (GOLD analysis project Ga0308309, IMG submission 192491) | Warmed and freeze-thawed soil microbial communities from the Hubbard Brook experimental Forest, New Hampshire - Hubbard Brook CCASE Soil... | ecosystem: Environmental > Terrestrial >...
TAGGTGTGTCGCTCGCGATGGTCGTGACACGAATGGAGATCGTGTCACCGGCGCTTACCGTAAAGGCGTGGCCCATTGCCAGGTCGTTACAGCTTGTTAAGGTGCCCGGCGAACATGCGAGCGAGGTTCCGACGGTGGTATGGTAGACCTTGACTGTTCCCCCGCCCGGTCTTCGGGGTCCTTTGTAAACCATTCAAAAGAATGGCGGGGACGACGGGACTCGAACCCGCGGCCTCTGCCGTGACAGGGCAGCGTTCTAACCAACTGAACTACGTCCCCACTTGTTTTTCACACGGTCAGGGCCAAACCCGCATGTTTACTGTCTGCTTTTGCTGGCAATCGTTTCGCCTGCTTCAATCCGTTCCACCGAATATAACCAGGTTTCGCTACGAAATGGACGGTAAATGGGCAGTATGAAAAACCACCCAGAAACCTTCCGCAGGCTATCGCGACTTCGAGCATCTGTCCATGCTCTGTGATGAATTGTAGCAGACCGAATTCAGATCAGTACAGGTTCTGTACGAATGTGGTGTGCTTGAGGAGCATGTTCTGCACAGATGGCAACTGCGCTCGGAACTTGCAGCGTCGATTCTCGTTAGGGCAGGAGCGGCTGACAAGTAATTTGGACCGTTCGCCGGGAAAAGACCGCGTTTCGGGGAACATGGACAAGAGGTCAAGAACTGGCTCCGCACGGTCCAGTTGTTGCGGAATTTCGAATCGCCGTTCAAGCGCTACATGAAACTTGGCTTCGGCGGCGCGCATACTGATTCGAGCCAGCGACTCATGTACACTTCGGCGTGAGCTTCACCGCAGTGATGTCGGGCTCCGACCGCGCTGACGGTTTCAGAATTCCCCCTGTGCACAGTAAGCTCGGACCCTGCGATTTCTGCCACTGCACGTTCTCTTCTAAGAACGACCGCCAGAAACAGTGATGTAGTAAAACGTTTTGCGGAATCAGCCTGGGTAGGCACGCTACCCAGCGATGGCACGCATCCATTGATCGACACGATGACGTCACTCGGACAGCCCCACCGAGTCTTCCAGTATCGAACAACTTTCGAATCCGTCCCAGGAACCTTTATGAGTCCACTTGTTAACTCTATCGGCGCATTCGCGGTAACGGGGAGCGGGTGACGGCCAATCCAAGAATTGTTAGGGTTCGGAAGTCGGCTGGAGGGAATCCCCGGGGGAATTCCCCCAGAATCGCCGGATTGGCTTCAAAGGTCTCGGTTGGGGCTATAATGGCGGCCACAGAGTGTGCCTTATTTTTGGATTAGAGGGGGTGCCCCCCGGGCAAGAAAGGAGGTCCCATGTTGAAGCTGCTCAGTATCATCAGGTCTGACGAAGGCCAAGACATTGCAGAGTACGCGGTGATGTTAGCGGTGATCCTGGTTCTCGTAGTTGGTACCATACGGCTCATTGGCTCCAATGCCAATAATGTTTTCTCCAATGCCGCCAGTTCGATTCAGTAAATCCGGCATTGGTGCTGACGAGGATTGGCGTGACCGGCAGGAATGCGAGCAGTGCCTTTCGCAACAGCCAGTTCCTTTAATGACGTGCCCGAATGAGCAACGAGCACGCTCGTAGTCGGTCGCTGCTGTATTCCATGGCGGGGACCGACTTCAGGCCGATGACCGCTCCCAAGGACGGGCGGATCATCTACCGTGACTATGCCGACACCTCACGCCCCAGTGCGGCGGATTAACACGTGCACCGTGCCGCATGTCCCTGATACAGTGGTCAGCGGGTGAGGAGCCCACGCCGATGGACACTAATGTGATGATCATGTTTGCATCTGTGTTGTGCACGATGACCGCACTCAGCTTTATGGAACTGCGCCGCATCCGCAAGAAGCTGGAATCGAAGCCGGAATCCAAGTAGGGGAACTCCGAACCACTCCGGGACTCCGCAACCAGATCTGGCATGCGGGTCGCACGAGGGCACAAACCTGTCCTGTTGATGGGGAGTTGAGGGCTGCGCATTTGTGCCGGTGGTTTTTCCTATGCGCCAGGTGATTTTGCTTCCCCGCCTCTGTTCACAATCAACGCGGCCGCCTTCTGGAGTGGGTGCTTCCCGCCCGCGGTAATGAACGCATCTTCACGGTGAGTGCGCCGTGGTACCCGAACCAAGCTGGCGCTGTCAGAATGCCATCTTTACAGCGAATTGAATGATTCTGGGCTGAGCCGTTCCGTAGGTATTGGAGGATGACGACCCCGCCATTCCAGTAATCTCTCCGTAGGTGGCCCCGATGTCGGCGAGGTTACCGTCCGGCCTTCCGAAATTGACATTGTTGAATGCATTGAAGAACTCTGCTCTGAATTCAAGCGAGAGCCGCTCGTTGATCTTGGTATTCTTAATCGCAGCCAGATCGGCATCGAAATATCTTGGTCCGCGGAGAATATTCTTTCCCGTATCGCCGAAGGTCCCTATCGCGTTGGGCACGAATGCGCTGGTGTTAAACCATTCCTGCACCTCTGAGGCATGGGAACGGCCACCGCCCAGAACGGCTTGCTGAACACTCGATACGGCAAGATCGGCGCGATCCCCTAACATGCCGCTCAAAGAGTTGTCGGCGCCGCTGAAGATGGAGAACGGAAATCCAGTCTGCCAGCCGGCGCTTGCGGAGAATTCCCATCCATTCGCAATTTTGTCGACTGCTTTAGGCAGGCCGACATGCGGAACCATGTACTCGCCATTGATTTTGAAAGTCTTGGCCAGATCGTCATCCGAGGGGCCGTAATCGAAATAGCGGCCGCAACTGCAACTGTTGGTCAAATAAGGTGACCCGCCTGCCGGGGCGAAATCGTCCAACTCCTTGGCCCAGGTAAAGTTGGTCAGGAAAGAAAAGCCGTGTGTCATGCGCTTCTCGAGCGTTATCTGGGCGGCGTTGTAGTTGCTGTCGACTCCGGAATTGATCGAACCGATCGATCCATACGCAGGATACAGAGGGACTTCCTGCTGAAGAGCCGGATCCCAATGATTAGGGTTCAATTGGAGCAGGCCGCTTTCCTGGTCGCCCGTGCCGCTCAGATGGTGTCCATTATTGCCCACATAGGCGACGCGCAACATCCAGTCCTGTTTGAATCCGCGCTCCGCCGTCAGGTTCCAGGACAGCACCATGGGTAAGCGGAAGTGGCGGTCAAATATCTGACTGAAAGAGATGCCCGAAGTCGGGAAAATTGCGTTACTCGGGCTTGGATTCGTAGGACCAAACTCCCCTGGAAACAGGTTCGTGGTTCCCGAACTTCCATATGGATCCGCCAGGGTCACCAAAGGGGATCCTGGACTGGAACCTACGTTAATAATGGGAGCAAATGGAGGGACGCCCACCACGTCCTCGAACGCAACCGTGTTCGGGGCTTCGTAGTAATACCCGGTTCCGCCCCGGATGCTGGTGTTGCCATCTTTTGTAATCCGATAGGCAAAGCCCAGCCGCGGTCCAAAGTTTTTCGCATTGTTATAAATGGAAGAGGCCGGGCATCCAGGATCATGATTCTTTCCACCAAACAGCAATCCCACGGGGGCCGTCGGAAATCGCTGGGACTGTGCTCCGGGCACAAAGCATCCGACTCGCCCTTCGCTATCCGTATACGGGAAGAAAGGATCCCAGCGAAGTCCGGCGCTTAACAACAGCCGTGAGGTAGCTTTCCAGTTGTCTTGCACGAAGAGGCTTTCTCTGTATCCCGTAAAATTCAGGTAGAGTCCCCCGCCTTGCGTAAACGACGACACAGCGCCCAGTTCGAAATCTGCCAGAGGATTGCCGGTTAGATTCTCAAAGTCGAAAACTCCGCTTTCCTGGTACTGATTTCCCATGGGCAGGCGAACCCGCAGAACTTCGCCGCCGAATTGCACTTCGTGCTTTCCCTTCATCCAGGTGGCAATTTCACGCAACGATTGATCGCCGCGATTCCATACCCCATAAGGCGTTCCCGGCAGTGTGAAGGCCCCGCCCCCGCTCACGGTCACATTCAAAACAGCGGCATCACCCCCTCCACGATTTTGGGGCACAGCTATGTTCACTCCGGCATCTGCCATGCTGAAAGGAGCCGAAGACAGGGTTGTGCCGTTCTCGCTGTTATAGCCGAAGAAACTGCTCAACAAGAAGGTATGGGAGATCGTATAGATATCGACCACGCTGATGTTCTTGAGAACGAGATGTTCAGCGTCGCCTCTGAGTTCCAGCAGGTTCGAGGCAGGCGGAGTAAACACCGGGTCCGTATAACTCATCTGAAAATAATGACCGCTCAGATGATGCTTCCCGAGGTTTAAGTCCACCTTGGCTAAATATTCATCGGTGTTTTGAGCATCCGGTCCACCGTTAAAGTTAAGTTGATCGTTGGGTCCGCTCGGGAGCGGGATCTGGTTCAGAATATAGGTGGCGACAGGGCTAACCGGAATCTGATTATTAAGGTAGTTTGCCCCTGTAGCCGGATTTACCAACTGCGTACCCGGAAGCAGATCGGAAAAGTCTCCTGTGCGTTCAGTTGCATCCGGAACCGTTGCAATCTGGCCATTTTGAGCTGTGCGGAACCGTGTCCCCTGATAGCTCCCGAAATAAAACAGGCGGTTCTTAATAATCGGGCCGCCGACGCTCCCTCCGAATTGATTCTGCTTGAGCGGATTGACAAGTCCCCCGGAAAAATAATTGCTGGCATCCAGCGCGGAGTTCTGCAGAAATTCAAATACATCTCCGTGAATCTCGTCCGTCCCCGATTTTGTGACGACGTTGACCACGCCTCCGATCGCGTTGCCGTAGTTGGCGCTCATATTGCCTGTCACCAGATTGAATTCCTGGATGGCGTCGGGATTCGGAAAAGGTACATTGGTATTGATGTAGGTGTCGTTGGCATCGACGCCATCCAACAAGTAGTTGACCCCGTTAGCTCCACCTCCATTCACCTTGGCGTACTGCTCTGTGGGAAAGACACCTCCCTCACAGTTCGCAGCGCAATAGTTGGCGGTCACGTTGGTGGTTCCCGCCGCAAGAAACACCAGTTCCTGCACGTCGCGGCCGTTCAACGGTAAGTCGCTGATTTCTTTTTGATCGATCAACTGACCGACCGTAGCGGAGTCCGTGGTAACCAGCGACGAATTTGCGATCACAACCACCTGTTGCGCAACCAGACCCACCTGCAGTTGGACGTTGAGGCTGGCCGCCTGATCGACGGATAACACAATCCCCTTCTGAACATACCGGGTATAGCCGGCCATCGAAACCGTGATCTGATAGGTGCCTACAGGGAGGCTGGGAAACAGATACTGCCCGGCCGATGTGCTATTTGTGGTCTTGGTATATCCCGTCGCCAGATCTTGAACGATAACGGTCGCTCCCGCCACGACTGCGCCTGACGGATCGGTGACGATCCCGCTGAGCCGCGCCGTCGTGAACTGGGCCCACACCGGCATCGTCGCGCCCAGAAGCAGAATGAGTCCGAGGACAAAACATCTTGGCCGACGCGCCCGCAACAGGTTTCGACGAACTCTTTTCATAGGCTACCCTCTCGTGGCATCCGAATCTGCTTGCGTTTCAGATCGCTTTGGTCACTGGCTTTCGTTTTAGGCTTGAGGAGCAACATTTCGGCAAATCACGCTCACCACCCGCCGGTGGAAAGATCCGTTCCGCGCGTTCCTCAATTTCGAACTAACTCTGCCAACTTTCCCGCGTGTGTTTTGCACTTGACACTTTAGGATTGCGCGAATGTACCGACAGTCTGCTCGTTTGTCAATTGTTTTGTTCGTTTCTGATCGATTCGTATTGCGGCAAGCGTCGATGAACGCGACGTGCGGCAAGGCGGGATCGCGAGCTTTAGGCGTAAATCCTCACATTTTGAACCACCCGGCTAATGGCGCCATTGGGACTGGGCCCGTCCGGCGTCAAGTTCCAGTGCAAGGAGAAGAATAACCCCAGCAACTGGCCGAACATGATGTCCACTGGCGGACGACAATCATCCGGCACCGGGGTGTGAATTTCGGGCGAAAGATAACGCTCTGCGAGACCATCCAACGGCAGCTCTGAATACCCGCCCACTGCGATCTGAGTTTTCACCAAACCCTTCTTCCTGAGTTCCTGCAACAGATCTCTCTCGTAGTGGGAAACCGTTTCATCGCTGGAAAGAAAAGCAACCAGTAGCGTGGTTTTGTCGAGAGCTGCCATGGGACCGTGTCGCAGTCCCATGGCCGATTCCGACATCGTCAGCACTTTGCCCGCGGTCAGCTCTAGTACCTTCAACGCAGATTCAACGGCCACGCCCTCGAGCGCGCCCGACCCGAGAAAACAGACCCTGGCATAGGGTTCTGCCGCAAGCGCAGCCGCGGCGTCAGCGGCGCGCGGGAGGAAAGTCTTTCCTGCTTCTACCAGCCGGCTGAGGACTGCTTCGTATTGCGGGAGACTATGAACATGAGCCATGCACTGGCCGAATACGACCATATTCGAGAATGAACTGGTCATGGCCAGACCCCGGTCGTTCACAGCATCGTCTAGAGTGACGGTAAACGCCTGGCTCTTGCCAGCGGCGCAACGAATCATGCGTCCTGCCGCGTTACACGACACGATGATGTGATGTATCTCCGGATGATTCACCAGAGCTTTTTCCAGGACAGACACACCCTCCGGGCTATCGCCGGACCGGGAGAACGAAATCCAGACGTAGCGCTGCCCCGGGACCAGCCACTCTTCCCCGTGGGTCAGGAGACTGGTACTGGGAATTGCAATGACTTCACATTTCCAGAGCCGCCGGAGGACGTTCGCCAGACTTCTGCCGATGTAGTCGGAAGTGCCCGCGCCGATAAGAAAAACAGTTGGTTTCGGCCGCGCCCGATCGGTGAATCCGGCCTTCGCCAGAAACTCCGCAAACCCCGTGCGGTGTTTCTGAAACAGAGAGAATGTTGCTTCCCAGGTGGCAGGTTGCTGTGCAATTTCAGCCGGAGTGTACAAAAGACCGCGTTTGATCTTCTCTTCTCTCGAAAGATCAAGAAGCTTAGCAAGAGCATTCACGGTTACAAGACTCCTTTGCGAACTCCGTCGGAGCACGGTTGACTAAGACCGCCGAGCTTCCGGAACAGTCAGCTCCTGATCAAAGAAACGAACTGCCACCATACGCGCGGCCCGTGTAGCGTCGACGGCGGCTCTCCCGGTGGTTTCGGGAGCGCTTTCGACTCCTTACGATTATAGATATTTACTTGCGTTTGGCGGGGAAAGTCAAGAGCAAAATCTCTGGGTTCCGGACGGTCCAGAGACTGCGTTGCATGGTTTCCCCCTCATTGGAGTGATCGCTCGACTCGAAAGCGGGTTTGGGTAGAACAAGACTTCCCTTTTAACCTCGAAAACGGCAACCTCGAATCGATCATGCCTGTCTTGGAAACTCTAGGGAAGGATTGCCTTGATTCCCGTGATCTCACAAAAATCGACTAACGCAGGGTATAGCTCTTCGCCGTAGCCCAGGCATGCATATTCATTGGTCCAATGCTGGAGCAACACGTCGATGTCACAGTGCGCGGTCACGAAACCGTGGGGCCAGAACGGGATGCCGCATTCGTTGAGCCGTTTTTCTATCTGATCAGGTGCGGGCTCGAAAATGCTGGCTCGGGCGATGACCATTTGAAACTCACCGTTCACTCTGCCCAGGCGGGCCAACACTCCTTCTCCCACTTTGCAGATCAACTTTACCGAGAGGCCGCCCGCTTCGCCTTCAGTCGGGATCCCGTGTTCCGAGAAGCCGGCCGGACCCAGCTTGCTTGCCAAGGAAGGTGGACAAGCGCCATCCCCGATGATCTTGATTTCTTTTGTTTTCTTGTCAATGTGCTGCAAATCGCCGTAATACACCCTCTCCTTGCTCAATTTGGTGAGCAGGAGAACAGTTAAAGCAGTGTTGAAGTCGCCCAGGGTAGAAGTGCCAACTCCATCCTCAAGCATCATGCTCTGAGCAAAGCAAGTTGCAGAATAATCGCCGGCCAGACCAGGGAAGGACTGAATCGTATAGAAGTCAAACTTTTCCTTCGCGACAACCTGTTTTAGGGCGAGGTATAAACGCATCGAACGCTCGGCCACAGCGTTTCGATCCGGTTGCTTGCCAAACAGCTGCTTCAGCCTTGGCTGCAGGTCATTCAGTGCGCTGGGAGAGATCCCTTCAGCGGCCTGCTTCAACTCGGTTGTGTCGCGGGAATCGATATCGATGCCAAACATTCTCATCCATTGGGAAGGATCGGCGGCGCCACAGGTTTGCCCCATCCCTCGCCCCCCAAATGTGCCAATCGTAGACATATTCAAGAAGCCTTTCAGATGGGAAGCTTGAGCGTAGCTGACAATCTTGCTGACAGTGTCTTGTTCCTCCAGACTTCCGTATACAAATTTGTGTGGAACACCGATTTCAAGCAAACCGCCGTGCAGCACCAATCCGCCAACGGGCCGCCAGCCCTGAGAGCCGGGGTGAGTCCACAGCAACAAGCCTTTGCCGCTTGCCGAATAATCGCGAACCGCGCCGACCAGGTGCGCCGCCCAAACCCAAGTCCCGGAAAACAGGACGACCGCATCGATGGCATCGTCGCACTTCATCTTCTTGAACGCGGCCCGAGCCTCTTCTTTGCTGGCGACAACCATGCCATGCTCAATAACTTTCAGACCCGCCACAGCCAGTGCACTCTTGGCGCGCTGGACCAATGCATCATCAATGAATGCGGTACCCATTGGGTCTTTTAGACCATCTTTGTGAACTCCGAACACTATGAATCCGATTGTGGCTTGTATCACTGTTCCTCCTGTTGGCATGTTGAGCTTTCAATGCTTGGAATCGCGGTGAGCGCTGAACGCAAACAACGGTATTGTTTGGCTTGTACCGCGTAGGCTGCCGCGACCGCAGTGTCGGTTGATACCAGAGAAACATCGCGGACAACGAGTTCCACAGCTTCTCGCAAGCTCCCGTATTCTCCCGATGCGACTCCGGCGAGTATGGCTCCGCCCAGACACACTGCCTCCGGACACTCCATTACATGCAGCCGCCGTCCCGATAAAGCAGCCCGCAACTGGAGACCCAGGGCCGAACGCGAGCCCCCGCCCGTGACGTAAATCTCCCGAAACTCTCCCACCGCGTTTGCCAAAATGTCGATCGTCTGTGACAGTTCACAGGCGATCCCTTCGAGAATGCCTTTGTAAATCTGGCTGCGCGTAGTGTTCGCGCTCAATCCGGAGATAATGCCACGTGCATGCGGGTTGAAGTCAGGATTGCAGGTACCGATCAAATTAGGAGTGATGCAAAGACCGGTTGGGCCCGCTGCTGCTTCTCGTTCCAGTGTCGCGTAGTGGATGGACTCCGCGTAAGACGGATCGCCGCCCTGCGCGAAAACGCCTTCCCCGTGTGCCTCTCCGTACAACAGATCGTGGAACCACTTGATCATGATTCCCGATGGAAAATAGGCCAGCGTGACGAACTTGTCGGGAACCACGTGACAATAAGAGTTGAGCGAAGCCGCCAGCGCCGCATCCGTTAACCTGGGCTGATCGGAAGCCGCCAATAGACATTCGTAAGTACCCATCGAGTCAGCCACACGCCCCGAACCGATAGCGCCCACTCCCAATGCACCGCTTGGTTGATCATGCCCTCCCATCACAACCATGGTTCCCGGTGAGAGACCGAGTTGACTCCCAGCGGCCGCATCTAATTTTCCTGCCACCGTTCCAGCAGGTACGGGAGTGGGCAGGCATTCGGCCTTTATTTCCGTGGCGGCAAGAATTTCTTCGGACCAGCGTCGCTGCCTTATATCAAATGCCAGATAGCGGGAGGCCAGGGAGTAATCGATATAGGCTGGTAGTCCCAATCGCGAAAGAACATAGCCAATCACACTAAGGAAGCGAACCGAAGAAGCAAAAACGTCCGGCCGGTGCCTGCGCAGCCAAAGCAATTTTGGAACCGGATACATGGGATGAGCGACCAGGCCGGTGATTTCAAAAAGTTGCTTTCTTCCGAATGTTCTTTCGAGCCATACCGTTTCTTCCGTCGCTCGATTGTCCTGGTTCAGAATGGCTGGAGCAATTGCCTCATTGCGCCCGTTTACCGGCACAAAAGTTTCGCCGTGCGAATTCAGGCACAGCGCTCGGACAGGATCGGAGAGATCCTTGGATACTGCTTGTGAACAGTGGCACACCGCCCGCCAAAAGCGGTCGGGATTCATCTCTGCGTGCGAAGGAGTGGGAAATTCGGGTGTGTACGCGACGGCGTGCTGAGCCAGTATCTCACCTGTCGCTGCAAATATCACCGCCTTGCATCGACTCGAACCGATATCAATGGCAAGCAAACTCATGATGGTTTTCGATTGCCGCTTGCTTTACCCGAAAGGTGTTTCGTCCAAGCTGTCGAGACATGTTACGACGCATCCAAGGCAAGTCATCGCGTCGCGCGAGTGATTACCGGCACGCTTCATAAGAATTTGTCCGCCACGACGGAAAGCTTCCGGCCACGAGCTCCGGACTCGACAACATCAATCTTTCCCTTGGCAACGGAGACGCTCGCTACACCACGAAATGTCTCTGGCGCCTCGAACAACAGAATCAGAATCCTGACTTGAGTCCTGGATTTGGCCGGAAGCCAGCGATACGTTGGTTCGCCGAATAGCGGACCTTGCTCGATGGTCTGTCTCCGCGGAATCGCAAACGGAGTTGTGCTGAACTCCAGCCCCCGGCAGAACGTTTTTTTATGCCACGGTGCTTGGGTTCGATTGTATCGTTCTTCCCAATTGCCGACCCAGGGGAAGTCTGCCCGTCGAAATGCATAGACGACCAGAAGCTTCAGGCGCGGGTTACATGCCGCGATGAAACCAATCTCAAGCTCCGGATTCAGCAATTGCGCGGTGTAATGTCCGAACCGCAGCGCCAGCATAGTGCGCAGGTTCATCCGCTTGCGATCTCTAGTCGGTGCGTTGGGCCAGGTAAACTCGGCATCCGGCTGAAGAGAAAATCGAGGGCTGTAGCTTGCTGGACAAACTTTCGCGCGCGTTGCTGGCATGTCGAACCAGGTGGCCTCCGCTTCCAGAAACGGCGGCCCGAAAGTGACATGTTCGTTCCACGAAATGGGCCGATCGTAACGGCTGAGGTTAACCGCCTCTTCTTCGCAATAAATCACCGGATTTACGCGGTCAAGGGTCAGGCTCCTGCTGAAACTGATTTGAGCTTCGGGAAGCGTCACACCGTATTGCAACTGTGGCTTCGGCGACTGGACTTGCTTCTGGATGCCCCACTTCAGCGCGGGCGCTTCGCCGTGAGTAGTGAGACCCGCCGCCGTCTCTTCTAGCGAAGGCGGCCCGAAGTGATCAAAGCTGAGGCTATGTCCCGCAATACCGGCGAGTAACCTGCCATCCGGTGGAGGCCCGTACTTGCTTTTATGTTTCGCAGTTGTGTACTTGAATGGATCGATCGTCTCCCACGGCGGTCGCCAGAGCGGGTTCACTCCGGAACATGCATTCAGATTCAACTCGCAGATATGCCCTCCGCCCTCGAGAACTGAGACATGTCCCCAATCTGCCTGCAGGCGGAATCCGGAGCGGCCGTCCATCACATTCTGCTTGCGCCAAGCCGCCCGCTCCTGGGGACCCGATCTCGTCATCGCGTGATCGCTTGAAATTCTGCCGTCGCCGCTCCGTCAAGAGCAGCCCGTGCCTGTTGAAGAAATGTGCTCATGTTGTCGGCTTGGAAAACATTGCGGCCAAAGAAAACACCAGCTGCTCCCGCGGCCGCAACGTCACGGACCACATCGAGCGCGTGTTTGTCCGAGGCATGACGGCTTCCGCCAAGCACCAGGATTGGTATGGGACATCTTTTCACCACCGAACGCATGGAGGCTACATCCCCGCTGTAATCCGTCTTAACAGCATCCGCGCCCAGCTCGGCTGCCATGCGAGTGTGGAGGTTCAGCCACTTGGGATCGCCTGGATTCTGCACATCCTTCCCCCGTGCAAGAGATTCCACAATCAGCGGGATTCCAACCCGCTCACATTCGCGGGCGACTTCCGCGTTGCGCGTGATTTCCTTCATCTCGAACTCGGCATCACCCGTACCTACAACAAGATAGGTGAGAACAGCGTCTGCGCCGTGTCGTAGCGCTTCCTCGGGGCGTGCCAGAATCGAGCTGTGCAGCGCGCCGCTTCCCTTTTGCCCAATCGCAGTCCAAACCGTAGTCCAATCCAGCCGGGCAATTAGAGCCGGCATTGGACCGAGTATGGTCGAGTTCGCGAATTGGCGCATGAGCCCCAGGTTCAGCAGCAACGCATCGACCTTGGCTTGGGCAAATTGGTGAATCTTTCCTAAGGGATCTTCCGTTCCAGGAATCGGCCCCAGGACCAGAGCATGATCGAAAGCCACCACCAGGGCTCGGCGTTCCGAGCCTCCGAGCACACGATTCAAACGGATCTTCTTGCCGCAATCGCTCACAGTTCCCTCACGTCTACCTTGAAGTCGAGCGGACTCAAATTATCCCGCACCTGAGCGATTGTCAACCTATTTGTCCCAATCTGTTCATTTGCGCCGCGCCTTACGCGTTCCTTGCAACTCCGCAACAATTACTTCGACGCCAGCCTTGCGCAGGCCTTTGATGTATTTTTGATCGGTGCCGGAATCGGTTACGAGGATATCGATGTCCCCCACGGGGCCGACGTAGGCAAAGCTCTGAGTACCAAACTTACTGTGATCCGCCAATGCGATCTTGGTCTTCGCAGCTCTCGTGATCATCTTCTTGATCTGTGCCTCTGCGTGGTTCGCAGTAGAGACTCCGTACGAGAGATCGATTGAACTCACTCCCAGAATCGCTTTGTCCAATCGAATCTCGGAGAGCGCACGCTGGGCCCATTCGCCGGAAAAGTAGAACGTGCCCTTTTGAAGATCGCCGCCGGTACATAGGACGGTCACTCCTGAGCTTCTTTGCAACTGGCAAACGATCGTGGGCGAGTTTGTCACTACAGTCAGCCGATTCCGCTGGCTCAAGCCACAGGCAAGTTCGTACACCGTGGTGCTTCCCTCAAGAAAGACAGTCTCGCCATCCAGCACCAGATGTTCAGCCGCGCGCGCAATCGCATGCTTCTCACTGCTGTGGCTATGCGATAACGTCTCATACGAAGGTTGGAAGTTGGTGCTGGACATGCGGGAAACCGCCCCTCCATGAGAACGGACGAGTACGCCATCTTGCTCCAAGGCCGCCAAGTCTCGCCTTACAGTCGCCGCGGTTACTCCAAGAGCCGCACAAAGATCGGAAGCGGTTACGGTGCGTTGACTGGAAAGTATCTCTCGAATTCGAAATCTACGCTCTTCTGCGAGCATGACGTTTGCGCTCTCCAGGCACGGTGAAGGCTGCCTCCTCCCGTGCAGATTGTGGTCTCCCCGGCACCAATTGTATTGAGGTGTGGACGATTTGTATCGTGAAAAGTGCATATCCCTGGACCAGATCGATCAGAAACAGACATGATGGTTGACAAACGAGCACCGTATCGGTAAATTCGCGCAGTCGTGAGGCGTCAGGTTATGGGATCTGGTTCTATGCGGAATTGTTGCGATCCAGCCTGCAACCCTGCAATCGCGCCTGCCCATCGCAATGACGACTGAAACGCACTCCCACCTGACGCGCGGCTTCGGCTTGCTTCACGCCACGGCCCTGAATATGGCCAACATGGTCGGGATCGGGCCTTTCATCACTATCCCGCTATTGATGGCTTCCATGGGCGGGCCACAATCCATGCTGGGCTGGCTGACGGGTGCGCTCATTGTAATTTCCGACGGTCTGATATGGAGCGAACTCGGGGCGGCGTTGCCCGGCTCTGGCGGCAGCTACCATTTTCTTCGCGAGGCGTATGGCCATCAAAGCTGGGGCCGCCTGATGGCCTTTCTCTTCATCTGGCAATTCGTCCTGAGCGGGCCCTTGGAAATCGCTTCCGGGATGATCGGATTCGGAAATTATTCTACCTATCTATGGCCTGGATTGAGTGGCCGAGGCCAGCAATACGTGGCCGTTGCCGCAGGCCTTGCAGCTGTGTTCCTGTTGTGCCGGCAGATTACATTCTTGACCAAAGTCACCCTCACTCTTTGGATGGGCACGGTACTTGCGATGGTGGCGATCATCGTCGCCGGGTTTCCTCACTTCAATGCTCACAGAGCGTTCGATTTTCCTCCAGGAGCGATGGGGTTTAATCGTGGATTTGTGCTCGGCCTGGGCAGCGCTACTCTGATCGCGGTGTACAACTATCTTGGATATTACGATGTGTGCTACATCGGTGACGAAGTGCGAAATCCCTCATACGTGGTGCCGCGCTCCATTCTGTATTCGCTCGCGGTGTGCTGTGTCGGATATTTGGCGCTGCATCTCGCCTTGATCGGAGTGGTGCCCTGGCGGGAAGCAATTCACTCGAACTTCATCGTTTCTGACTTCATGGAGCGCCTTTACGGCAGGGGTGCTGCGATCGGTGTGACAATTTTGATCCTCTGGTCCGCGTTTGGTTCCGTGTTCGCGCTCCTTCTGGGGTATTCGCGAATTCCTTATGCGGCGGCCATCGACGGCTATTTTTTTCGTCCGTTTGCTCAACTGCATCCCACGAAGAACTATCCTCGAGTTTCTCTGTTGGTTCTTGGCGGCGTATCGATTGCTGCCGCGTTCCTTAAACTTGATCAACTGGTCAGCGCCTTGATCACCACCAGAATTCTGGTGCAGTTTCTGGGGCAGCTATTTGCCATTCCACTCTTGCGCCGAAAGCTTCCGGACAGCGCGAGGCCGTACAAGATGTGGTTTTATCCCGTCCCCATTGTCATTGCTTTCTTTGGATGGGCATATGTTTTTCTAACGTCGGGCTGGCTTTACATCGAGATCGGCTTATTGACGCTACTAACCGGCGTCCTGGTTTTCTTCGTCTGGGCGAAGTGGAAAACTACTTGGCCGTTCAATAGTGAAAGGAATTCATGACTGGACATGCTTATTGTAGGCTTTGGCTCCCGAAACAATTGGTCGACAGAATCCATGCGGTCCGGATCGTTTGCCTCTTGACAGCCTGCGTGCTGATCCTAGGGGAAGGCAGTCTAGGCTCTTCCGCCCCGGCTAAGGCTTCTCAGGTAGTTGCTTCCATCGAGGGCCTGTCCGTGGTCGTCGAGCCAAGCGACGGCACATATGAGATCCAAACAGGAAAGGGCGGACGCAGCATTATTCACGCGAGAGTAGCGGCGGAGATCGGCCATCAATGGGTCAGATCGACGGATTATCCGAAGCATGAGATATCTCAATCGACGTTTGAGGATGCTCTGGGACACGGCAAGACAATTACACTGACTTCGTCCGGACTTTCGAACTTCCCTGACCTTGCGTATACATTACAAATCTATGCGGGGAGAGGTTTTGGTGTCATCAAGGCTGAGGTGCAAAATCACACCGGCAATCCAGTGTCAATTCAAAGCATCCGAACCGTCGAGGCCCTCGGAAACCAAATTATCGATCTCGGTGGCGCGCAGAAAACCGACCGAGTTCTCTCGGACAGCTTCAGCGAGGACTGGCCGCCGTTACAGATTTACAATTTAGGAAAAGCTCCTCTGGGAATGCACCGGGCGGTCGGCAGCCAACTTATCTACAACCGGGAAAGCAACGAGAGCTTGTTCTTGGGCGCTCTCACGTCCAACCGCTTCCTCACCATCATTCATTTGCAAGCCCAGTCATCACCCGATGGCTCCGGCATCGTTTCCTACACGGTCGATTCAACTGGAACGACTGAGATACAGGCAACCGACCCCGAATCCGAGCTACGAGAAGGGCCTGCGGAAAATCTGATTGAATTAAGCATCCCTCTGGCCGCAGGCGAATCAATCTCTTCAGAACGTGTGATGGTTGCCGCCGGAGGAGACTATCACTCACAACTTGATAACTATGGCGCGGCGATTCGAGAGCTGCATCACAGTCGCGTGAGCGCAGACAACATGCTTGGATGGTGGAGCTGGACGGCCTTCTACACAAAGATCACCCAGGGCGCTGCGCTCACCAACGCTCAATGGCTGGCCGAGCACCTGAAGACGCTCGGCTACGATTATTTTCATATCGACCTGGGTTACGAATATTCTCGCAGTGAATATGCGACGCCCAATGCCTCCCAATTCCCCCGTGGCATGTGGGACATTACTCACCGCGTCGGCCGATTGGGCTTGAAGGTTGGAGTTTGGACAGCACCCTTTGACGTGGGCGAACGAGCCTGGATATATGAGCACCATAAAGATTGGCTGGTACATAACGCACGTGGCGAGCCGATTTCGATTGGAAAAGCCGAGGAGTCGAAGGACGAACGGCTGTTCGTCTTAGACGTTACTCATCCTGACGCCCAGGAATATCTTCGACAAACCTATCGCACGCTGGTCCGGGAATGGGGCGTGCGCTATATCAAGCTCGACTTCATGGACAATACGGCAATCGAGGGCCATTACCATCGCCCAAACACAACGGCACTTGAAGCACAGCGACTCGGGCTTGAGATTATCCGCAAGGCGGTCGGCGAGGACGTGCTCCTCGACAAAGATGGAAGTCCGATGCTGAATCCGGTTGGCTTGGTTGATGAAGGCCGCCTATCCCAGGATACAGGTCATGCGTTTCTCCGCAGCAAGGAAGCCGCGCCGGGCATTGCGGCGCGTTATTACATGCATCGCAACTTCTTCATCGCTGACCCGGACGCTTTCACCGTTTCGCGGCAACTGCTTGAAGAGCGCACCATTCAAGCTCCACTTACTTTGAATGAGGCCCAGGTCTCCATCGCATTAGCGGCGGTTTCCGGAGGAATGTTCGAAATTGGCGACGACCTCCCAACCCTGGGGAGTGACCCGGAACGCGTGGCGTTGGTCAAGAATCCTGACTTGCTTGCTATGGCAAAACTTGGACAGGCCGCTTTGCCTCTGGATCTCCTGACTTATGCAGATACGGATGAGCAGCCGAGCGTCTTTATTCTGCGCGAAGACCAGCGCCAATCGATTTTGGGAGTTTTTAACTGGACGGAGCAGCCGAGTTCCCACGCTTTCACTTTTTCCGATTTAAAGCTTCCCGCAGGGCACTCGTACGAAGTATTTGACACGCTCGCGCAAGATCTGCCGATAGCGATGGACCACGAAACAATCCGCCTGGGCAATCAGCCGGCGCACTCGGTCAAGCTGATCAAAATCATTGATACTTCGATCCCGATGGCCGCGCCTTCGATTCGCTTTCGAGTATCCCCTCAAGCGAAAATCGGCGAGGAGCTTGACTTTTCCAGCATAGCGTCGAAAGAGGGAGTTCCTGCACTCGCCTATCACTGGGATTTCGGCGATGGAGTGATCGCCGATGGTGCAATCCTCACTCACGCATATACCGCCGCCGGAAATTACACGGTGCGGTTCACGGCCGAGGGCCTAGAGGGCAAATCCGCAGAAAAGACATTTTCAATCGTGGTCAGCGGACCGCTAAATATTCCGTCTGCCCGGCGTTACTCCGAACCACGCGAATAGGTTCGCGAAACCTGGGGCTCAGCCGCCAAGGCGGCACAGGGAGCAGGTAGTGGAACTCATCAGCCCAACCGCGCGTAGAGTTGAAAAGGCGCCCAGTAAAAAGGGTGGTGGAACTCACTGCTACGCAGCAGGGATAGTTTGGCGGCACGCAGAGCTGCATCCGGACTCGCGCCCTTGTCCAGTTCGTCGTAAAACTTGTCCATGAGTTGCTCGGTGGAAGCGTCCGTCGCTTCCCACAAAGCAGCGATCACGTTGTGGGCGCCGGCTCTCAGGAAAGCCCACGAGAGTCCGACCAGGCCTTCGCCCGAGTACGAACGCTCGCCAGCGCTGTAACATGCGGAGATCGTGACCAGGTCAGCCCGCAAGGGATGGCGAATGATGTCGCGAGCATAGAGCTTGAACGAGTCGTCTTCGGCGCTGCTTTTCGACAGCACAATCGCGGAGTCGAGCGGACTCAGCCGGCTGGCGGTTCCATGAGCGACAAAATGGATATAGGAAAACCCTTCTGGGCTGCTGGCCAGATACGCCGACGGCGTGGCATCCTTCCGCGTAAGAATCTTCTGTCCCGCCGCCGGAAAATGTCTGGCCACGCTTTCCATCTGGGCCGCGGCTTTCGAGAGCTCGGGATACTTATCGTTCGGCGCGACGCTGTTACCGATGATCAGCAGGGTCCGATCGCGTTCCTTCTTGCCCGCGCGCGCCGCGCCCAATATCCGTAGCGAGCTGGCATTCGCAATCGTTATGTCTTCGATCCAATAGTGCAACTTCGGTCGGTACGGCTTTGGCCCGGGAACAAGAAGAGTTTCGAAATTCAGGTTATTCAGGCTGCCGTCAGGGATAACGAAAACCTTTGCGTCCTTTTTCAACAAGTCTTGTGCCGGCGCAACCAGGATGTCATAGAGGGATTGGCCATCTGCGCCGGCCGCTGCGAGAACGTCCTGTGGCCCACTGAGAGCCTTGCGATATTGTTGTACGGCCGCGTCGATTTTCGAGCCGGGAGGCAGTGTAAACAAGCTGGTCTTCTGCGGCGTGATCGCCCATAAATACGACTGCTTCTCGCCCAGCCAATAAAAAAGAACCGTGCCTCTGGCTTGGCGGACGATTTGCTGGGGGTTCAGTGGCGGCACCCCGGAGGAAACTCCCTTTGCCAGCAACCCCAATCCTTCGGCTAAAGTGCGGGCGCGGCTGTAGTCAGCCCACTGCAGGGCCGTATTCGTTTTTCCGTGGGTTACTAGAAAATGAACGTAGTCGTCGTAGATGCGCGAAGCGTTGTTAGAAAAGGGAAGCTTCGATTCATTGCTCTGCAGTGATGATCGAGCTGTTTTGAAAGTGGACAGCGCAGCCCGATATTCACGATCGGCCGCATCTGGGCGACCCTCTTCCTCATACACTTGCGCGAGCGCATGTTCGGCCCGCCACTTCAGCGAGGCATTCGCGGTTGCGTCCCGATCGACCTCGCGCAATCTGCGCTCCGCTTCCGCCTCCTCGTGCGCGCGGGCCGCAACCAGCCCCTTGACCAAAATCGGGTAGAGTTCATCCTGCCGGTTGTTGTCGGCCCGTGCCACGGCAATGGCTTGGTCTGAGTACTTGCGTGCATCTTCCAGTTCGCCGCTCTCTACCGATACAAGAGCCAACGCCCTCCAGGCATTGTAGATATCTTCTCTGCCATTGATCGCGGTAGCGAGATCAAGAGCTTTCAGGTAAGACTCTTTGGCGCGCGCAAGATCGCCAAGCTCCGCGTATACATATCCGGCGTTAGTGATGCAGGACAACTGATCGATGACGTCGCCAGCTTGAATCGCACGTTTCTCGGCGTCGAGGGACAACTCTAGTGATTTTTCGGAGTCACCTAAGTTATAGTAAGCCCAACCAAGGTTACCCAGCGCCTTTGTCGCGATGGTCCCTGCACCCATGGCCAATGAGGTTCGATACGCGGCATCCGTCCAATCAACAGCCTCGTCAAAATGTTGTTCCGAAAGCGCACCTAATCCAAGATTAAGAAGAGCGGTCGCCTCTAAGAATTGATCGCCATGGAGGCGGGCGAAAGCCACGGTCTGTTCAAAAAGATGCTTCGCCCTCGCAGGTTGCCCTTGCTGCAAGAGCAAGATGCCACGAGCCCGGAGGACTTCTCCACACGCTATTTCTTGCACAGCGATACACCGAGCCTCTGCCCGGCTAAGATTCTGTTCGGCTTCAGCAAATTGGTGCAGCCGCGCGTGCGCTGCACCTTTGAGGGTCAAGACCTCGATGATCGAATCTTTAGTATCCGGGAGGCTTGGCTCGGCGTCGAGGAGACTCAACACCTGCGAGTACATGCCACGCAGCAGTAGGGCTTCCGCTTCTAGGATTCGAAACTTTCTCGCCCACTCCGGGCTCGAAGCCAGGGATTGTTGGTAGCCTTGTTCCGCTTGGACCTGGGCACGAATCAGATCGCCGCGCCTAAGCGTCTGCTGCGCCCGCTGAAAGGAGACCTGCGGACTAAGTCGGCGACTGCAACCGGGCCCGCAGGTCAGTGCAAGTAGAAAGGCTCCAAAAGCTATGGGTAGCTTTGGCCGTTCGTTTTTGTGGTGGCAACTACCAACGACCCGGTGCCAACGCAGCCCAGACGCATGTTTAGCATGCTTAGAGCGAAGTAATTGCTGTCCTTTGTCTCCGGCGGAGAACCAGCTTGTGGCACGTCCGAAAAGCCACCGTAGCCGGGCTCGAGTCCGACCTCCACTTCGGCCAGGGACACAGTTCCAAAGTCCGGGATGAAGATGACGTTCCCGAAGGTCAAGACTCCGGGAATCGGAATCGGCCCGATACTTTTGACCAGTGAGCATTGCAACTTAGAATCGCCGTTCCGCGCTGCTTTCGCGCCCCCATTGGCAAGTTTCTTGAGAGTGTCGATGTGCGCGATCTTGGCATCGTACTGTTTCTCCAGACTTTCCGGAAGACCCTTGGCATCGGCGATGTTATCGAGTTGACGCTGGACGCGATCGAGGAATCCGAGGTCTTGAAGATACGGCCTGTCGCCTTCAGGCCTTTTGCCACAAATCCCGAGATCAAGTTCCACCTCGACAGGGTATCCTCCGACGCGCAAGTTTTCGAAGCGCGTGCCTAAGAACGTGACTTTCGGAACATGGCCGTCGATCAGGGCATGCTCGGTGGAAACCTGCGCTACCATGCGATCGGCCGTGATGACTTCGAACACGTTCAGCCCTTCGATCACCGACGTCGACAGCGTCACCCAGCCGGAATGATCGTTGCCCCAGAGATCCTTTTTGTCCTTGAGTTGGCTGCCGGACACTCGACTGTGGCCCGCCTTAAACGAAACCAGGCCTTCCAGAGTGGTTTCCCCCACCGCCTCTGTGATGTGGCCTTCGCGGCGGGTCTTCTCTAGTACAACGCGCCCATGCTCACCGATCGGCTGCTTGATGGGATGTTCCAGGTGGCCACTGAGTACGTGGGCTTCGGCGTGATAAATGTGGAACGATTCCGGGACGGGGTTCGTTTCCACAGGCGGTTTCGGATTTGCGGCCATGTTGTTAGCTCCTCTCGTTTGAGCTCATTTCTGAATTTGCAATTCAAATGAGGCCCGATGAGCTTCCTTAGGTTCGCCAGCAGAGGTAATGCCGTGCACCGCCAGAGTATAACTGCCGGCTTCCAGATTCGCTCCCGGCACCTTAACTGTCGTCCATTGATCTTGCACCGAGGACAAGGGAATCGGAAGCGACCATTCCAGCTTTCCGGAGGGATTATATAACTCTGCTGTGTAATAGGAATAGCCGCCACCGGGCAGGCCTCCCACAGAAAGCGTAAAGCCTTCCCCCGGACGCGTCAGAATCACAGACCCATCAGACCCGTAGGTATCGAGATGCACCGACGCAAATGGCACGACCTGCGGGCTGTTCAAGGCCTGCTGCATTTGCGGATACGTAACCAGGTTCTGGTACCCGATTACCGCCAGCAACAAGGCCATCACAGGCGCGGCAAAAGCCGGACGCAACCACGCCAACCATCCCGGTCTTGCCATGACCGGAGCAGGCACGGCGATGCCCGCGGACACTGGTCCAGACTTTTCCGCTAACACAACCTTGCTCTGTTCCACGAACAAAGCTCCGGCGCGGACGTCGAGAGCGCAATTCGGGCAGTCGAAAAAATGCTCTTCAAATTCTTGACGTGCCTCGGAATCAAGTTCGCCGAGCAGATACCGTTCCGTCATTTTTTGAAGAACCACCACGTCGTGGTCCATTGCTTGAATGCTCCCTCGTAATATAGTGACTGGGGACGCTCTAGCGTTTCACCGCCGTCAGGCCGAAGTAAACTCCGGCCCGTCATCTCCCATATCCTTTAAATACAATGACTTAAACGATTGCTTGGCGCGATGCAGCAGCACCCGCAGATAATCCCGGTCAACCCCGAAGTCACGGCACACTGCGTCTTTGTCCCGCTCCTCGAGGAAAACCTCGCGTAGCAACCGCCGGTCCTTCTCTGAAAGTTGTTCCAGGATGTCCCGCACTTTCTTTTCCGTCTCTTTGACCGCAAGGACGCCGAGCAGATCGGTTCCTTTGGCAGGAAAGTCCTGCTGTTTCTCATCGTCCAGAGAATCAAGACGGGATCCAGCCCTGTAATGCTCAAGCAAGACGTTGTTGCAAATGGAGTTCACGAACGAACCCAAGCGCTCCGGTTGCAGGATTTTTCCATCGCGCAGAGCCACAAAAAATCGAGCAAAAGTTTCCTGGCGGACGTCCTCGATTGCATCCGGTGACTTCAGGCGCGACCGCAGCTTGATCTGGATCAAGGCGCTGAAATACGCGCCAAAGTGTTCTTGAGCGCGGTAGTCTCCGGCTCGCAGACGCTCGAGGTAAGACCGGTCAAAGGATTGAAATTGCAAGGACCTGCCCCGCAGACCCTGAAGTGGCAAACAGTGTAGCACTTGGGGAGGCGAAGCGTGGCCTTTTTCCGGGCTCAGTGCAGGCAGGGATGCGAGTTTCAGAGCGATACATCTGCTATGCACACGGTTTACGGGCGGGATGGAGCGAGAAGGACGCATTGGAAATGGCGTAATTCCTTTGAACTTGGGGTAGACGGATCCCTCATTTGAGAAGAAAGGCATCAAAAAATTGCTGGAACCGCTTCCACCG
>Ga0308309_10000601_pt1 | contig 22549 bp, 15 predicted proteins | sample HubBroMetageWFT5_FD_192491 | JGI IMG/M metagenome (GOLD analysis project Ga0308309, IMG submission 192491) | Warmed and freeze-thawed soil microbial communities from the Hubbard Brook experimental Forest, New Hampshire - Hubbard Brook CCASE Soil... | ecosystem: Environmental > Terrestrial >...
TGGGCGTGATGCGGTTGAAGCGTTCATCGGCAGCTTCCTGGGAGAAACGGCCGCGTTTGACGGAATTCGCATAGTTCGATTTGATGGTTGCCAGTCCGCGATCAAGGGCGGCCTGGTCCGCCTCTTTCAGAAGCACGGGAATACCTGCGTTAGCGAGGACCATTGTAATGCCACCACCCATGGTGCCAGCGCCAACAACCGCGGCAGATTTTATGGAAATAGTCGCAGTTTCCTTAGGAATGTCGGGAATTTTGCTGACTTCTCGCTCGCTGACGAAGACGTGGATGAGCGATTTAGATTGCTCGGAGAACAGACACTCCACGAAAAGCTTTTGCTCTGCCTGGCAACCTTCTTCGAATGACATTTTTGTGGCAGCTTCGATGGAGTCGATGGCAGCCACTGGAGCGAGCAAGCCGCGCTGTTTCTTGGCGACAGTTTCCCGCGCGGACGAGAAAACCGCCGCGTTGTCCGAAGCGTTGCCAAGCTTTTCGTTTCGCTCCCTGGTTTTGGGAGCCGGCTTACCCGCAACTTCGCGCGCGAATGTAACCGCTCCCGCGAGCAGATCGCCTTCGATGACGCGGTCGATAATGCCGAACTTCAGCGCTTCTTCCGCTTTGATGGGGTTGCCGGTAGTGCACATTTCTAGAGCTTTTGCGACTCCTGCGAGCCTGGGAAGACGTTGCGTTCCCGCTGCACCGGGAATAATGCCGAGTTTCACCTCCGGCTGACCGACCTGCGCGGAAGAAACCGCCACGCGATAATGTCCTGCCATCGCCAACTCCAAGCCGCCGCCGAAGGCGGTCCCGTGAATGGCTACGATAACGGGCTTTTTGCTATCCTCGATTTTCAAGAGCAATGGGAGCAAACCAGCGCCGCGCGGTTTGCCCGGCGTCATTTTGCCAAACTCTTTAATGTCCGCGCCGGCCACGAAAGTGCGCCCGCCGCCGATCAGGATAACGGCTTTTACGCTGTCGTCCTGTGCGATACGGTCCAGCGCTTCGGAAATGCCTTCGGGAACGCCGGGGCTAAGCGCGTTGACCGGCGGATTGTTGATGGTGATGACGGCGGCGTCATTCTCTTTGGTGAGCTGCACAAGATCATTCATGGAAAAGTTCCTCTGGCTTGCGAGATTTAGGCGCTTTCCGCCGTGACGCCGCCGGGATCGATCACCAGGGAAGCAATGCGTTCGCGATGAAAAGTGGCATCGCCGAATGCGGTCTCCGATCCTTTTGCCCGGCGGTAGTATAGGTGAATATCATTTTCCCAGGTAAAGCCCATGCCGCCGTGTATCTGTATGCCGCGGTTGCCCACGGTGCGACCGGCATCACTGGCATACATCTTCGCGATGGACACGGCAGTCGACGCATCCGGCGAGTTCTCTTCCAGCGCCCACCCGGCATAGTACACCGCGGAACGCGCGCTCTCGGTTTCCAAATACATGTCGGCGCATTGGTGCTGCACGGCCTGGAACATTCCGATAGGTTTCCCAAATTGTTTGCGAGTTTTTGCGTATTCGACCGCGATATCGAGTGTTCGCTGCATGCCTCCGACCAATTCGGCAGCCAACGCTGCAGTGGCGATGTCAAAAGCCCGCACGAGGTTTGCGGTAGTTCCAATTTCCTCGGCCGGCGTGTCGTTGAATTCAACCGCGTAGAGTTTGCGCGTAAGGTCCATGGCTCGCATGGGAGAAATTTTCAGGCCACGAGCCTTGGAACCCACCACAAAAACGCCGTTGCGCGCGACAACGATGATGAAATCGGCGACGGCCGCGTCGGAAACAAACAGCTTCTCTCCCGTGATCTTTCCATTCACGGCGCTCAGATAGACGTCATGCGGATTCCAGCTTGCGTTGGCTTCCAGGATACCCACTGTGGCGCGGACTTCTCCCCGGCAGATTGGCGGGAGGTATTTATTCTTGTGGGCCGGCGAAGCTACGGCGTCCAAGACAGATCCGGCCAGCACTACGGTCGAGAAAAACGGCCCGGGCAACAGCGCGCGCCCGGCTTCTTCCATCAAGAGCATGAGTTCGACCTTGCCAAGCCCGACGCCTCCGAGGCTTTCCGGAAAAATAATGCCGGTGTAACCTTGGTCAGTCAGTTTCGACCAAAGAGCTGCGTCGTATGCCGTATCCGTTTCCATCAGCCGCCGCATTTCGGCGCTAGGGCATTCCCCCGCGAAAAACTTGCGCGCGCTGTCTTTCAAAAATTCCTGGCTTTCCGTCAACCCGAATTCCATGGCGTGTCCTCTTAATAGCTTCTGGGTAGCCCGAGAACGAAATGTCCAATAATGTTCCGCTGCACTTCGGAGGTCCCTGCCTCGATGGTGTTCCCGCGTGTGCGCAGGTAGCCGTAAGACCAAAGCCCTTTATCGATGGCGCGAGGGTCGCCGCCTAGCAGTTGACCGTACGGGCCAAGCAATTCCTGCGCGATTTGTTGCAGGCGCTGGTTGAGCTCGCTCCAGAATATCTTCTGAATGGAACCCTCCGGGCCAGGCACGCCTGTTGCGGTGATGCGGCTGAATGCTCGCATCTGATTGAAGCGCATGATTTCAATTTCCGCGCTGCACTGCGCGAGCTTCTGTCGAATGAGTGGGTCTTGGGCAGCGGGCCGTCCGTTGCGTTGGACGCTTCGAGAAAGTTCAATAAGACGTGTAATGGCGCGCTTGAATATGAGATGCAGGCGAGCGCCGTAAGAGCCTCGCTCGTACATCAGCGTACTTACTGCCACATTCCATCCGTCATTTACTTTGCCGAGAACGTTTTCAGTCGGAACGCGAACGTCGCGGAAGAAAATCTCGTTGAATTCCGATTCGCCGGTCATCTGACGCAAAGGTCGAATCTCGACCCCGGGTAACTTCATGTCGACGAGGAGTACTGAAAGTCCTTTGTGTTTCGCGACACTCGCATCAGTGCGAACCACGAGCTCGCAGCAGTCGCCAATCCAGCCGTAGCTGGTCCAGACTTTTTGGCCGTTAACGATGTAGTGATCGCCGTCCAATCGGGCTTCCATCTGCAAACCGGCAAGATCGGAGCCGGCATTGGGTTCGGAAAAACCCTGGCACCAGATTTCTTCTGCGTTCAAGATTTTCGGGATGTAACGCTTCTTTTGTGCTTCTGTTCCGTAGGCGATGATTGTGGGTCCGATGAGACCCAGGCCGAGCGAATTGGCCATTGGCGGCGCCTCCACGCGCGCCATCTCCTCCCAAAATATAGCCTGTTCCATCAGCGTGGCACTGCGACCCCCGTATTCTTTGGGCCATGAAACGGCTGCCCAGCGGCCTTCCTGAAGTTTTCGTTGCCAGGCGCGAAGATATGGAAACGATTCCTCGATGGGTTTCTCGCGCCACTCGTTCCAGTCTTCCGGAAGATTGTTGGCGAGCCAGGCGCGAAGTTCGTCGCGAAAAGACAACTCCTCTTTGGTTAAGTTTAAATCCACGAGCGAGACTCCTTCATGTTGGCAGGCGCCGATTGTGCTCCGGCCCTTTCGTTAGTTGAAAACCACATCTCTCAAACGACTCTGGCTCAAACGTCGGATTTTCGCGTTGGCGACGCGGAACTCGGGCGCATCGTGTCCTGACCTTGCCAATACTTTTTCCGGATGTTTTTTTTGAGAATTTTTCCAGTGCCAGTCTTGGGCAAACTATCCACAAATTCGAAAGAACGAGGACACTTGTAGTGTGCCAGGCGCGAACGGCAGAATTCGACAAGCTCAGACTCCGTAACCTCGGCGTTCGGCTTTAAAATCACCAGCGCTTTGGGCACTTCGCCCCACTTTTCGTCGGGAACCGGAATGACCGCAGCTTCCAGGATGGACGGATGCGCGAGGATGGCTTTTTCAAGCTCCAGGGAGGAAATATTTTCTCCACCGCTCACGATAATATCTTTTTTACGATCGACGATCAGAACGTAGCCTTCTTCGTTGAATGTGGCCATGTCCCCGGTGTGGAACCATCCCCCGCGTAAAGCTTCGGCGGAGGCTTCCGGTTGGCGCCAGTAACCCTCCATCACGCCATCACTACGCGCGATGATTTCGCCGATAGCCTTTCCATCGCGTGGCACGTCGCGATCGCCGGCGTCCACCACTCGTATCTCCGTGCCGGGGAACGCGTAGCCGGTCATCGCTTGGCCGACATAACGCTGTTCGCCTTCCCAGCTTAGACCTGACTTCATGGGAGAAATCGTAAGCGAGGGCGACGTTTCCGTCAGGCCGTAACCCGAAAAGCATTCGCAGCCGAGTGCTTTTTCAACCGCGCGAATAAGTGTGGGTGACGATGCGGCGCCGCCGATAACAATCCGTCGAAGGGAACTCAAATCGTAGTTATGGCGCTCCGGGCAGTTCACCAGGGCGGTGGCCATGATGGGAACGAGGCTGCAGGAGTGAACCTTTTCCTTCTCAATCAGCCGGAACACTTCTTTGGTCTCGAAACGCTGGATCATGACGTGCTTTCCTCCGAGTAAAGTCAGGAAATGCGCGACACCCCAACCATTCGCATGAAAAAGGGGAATGGTGTGAAGTTCGACGGCCCCTTTTTCGATCTGAAATCCCAGGCATACGTTCAGCGCATGGAGGTAGATATTTCTGTGCGTCAGCATCACACCTTTTGGATTTGCGCTGGTGCCGCTGGTGTAGAAGAGTTCGGCGAGAGCATTCTCGTCGACGGAGCTGATGTCCGCGCGATGGGGCATAGCCGCGCTGAGAAGGGAATCGTAGCTAGCGGGAGCGAGCCAAGAAGCTTCGGGAGAACCATCTAGCTGGACCAAGGTTTTTACCGTGCGAAGGTTCTTGCGAAAGGATTCCACCAATCCGAGAAACTGCTTCTCTAGGAAGAGTATCGTCGAGCCGGAATCATTCAGAATGTAAGCCAGCTCTTCGGAAGTGAGCCGGATGTTCAGCGGTAGCAGAACAGCGCCTGCTTCGGGAACGCCGTAGTAGGCCTCCAGCAAACGATGGCAATTGGCGCTGAGGAAAGCGACGCGATCTCCAGCCTGGACGCCCAACTTACGCAAGGCGCCCGCCAAACGGCCGACGCGCTCCGCAAATTGTGCATATGTAAAGCACTCTTGATTGCAGACGACTGCAGTCCTGCCGGGATATTGCTGTTCTGCATAGCGAAGAAAGCGCAGAGGTGTGAGTGGAATATTCATGGCGTGCCTCGCCTGAATTAGGCGGACTGACCTCCATCCACGACCAGGATGTGTCCAGTAACAAAATCAGACGCGCCGGAAGCGAGAAAAATTGCGGCGCCTTTTAAATCATGAGGGCCGCCCAAGCGTCCCAAAGGTACTGCCGCCAACAGCGATTCTTTGTTCCGTTCGATAACTTTTCCCGACATGTCGGTTGGAAACCAACCGGGAGCAATCGCATTGACGTGAATGTTGTGCATGCCCCATTTGCAGGCCAAGTCTTTGGTGAAAGAAATCACGCCGCCTTTGCTGGCGCTATAGCCGATGGCGGAGAAATTTGGAGGAGAACCACGCAGCCCGGCGACTGAAGCGATGTTGATAATCTTTCCGCGGCGTTGCGCGATCATGACCTTGCCTACGGTTTGAGAAAACAAAAACGTTCCGGTGAGGTTGGTTTCGATCACTTTATTCCACTGCTCGAGTGTCATCGATTCAACCGGCGCACCCCAGGAAGTGCCGGCATTGTTGATCAGGATGTCGATGCGCCCGAATTGTTTGACGGTGGCCTCGACAACCGCTTGAATGCCCGCCGGCTCTCTCACATCACAACCCAGAGCGAGAACTTGCACGCCCAATGTTTGCAATTCCTCAGAAGCCTGCAGGCAACGCTCTTTCTTGCGCGCACAAAGAACCAGATTCGCGCCCATTTCAGCGAGCCCTTCCGCCATTTGACGGCCGAGCCCGACGGAGCCACCGGTAACGATGGCCACGCGACCGGCAAGGTCGAAGATTTTCTCAGTCTTCACGCTGGTTTGTTTGGCACCAAGTACTCCTGCTCATTCAGAGTAGCGTTAGCTTATATCATATGTTAGATACTAACACTATCTTCGCAAGCGTTCCGAAAGCGGAGCGACAGGAGCATAGGGCGATTGGTTCCTAACGCTTACTAACGGATTCGTCTGCTACTCGGATTGGTTTGTCCGGCTTGCGTCCTAACGCACAATTCTGGTTACCATCGGGCCCGCGATTTGCGACCCGCAATACCGATTACCACCAAAATCAGCGGCCGGTTAGAAGTTAAACCGCACGCCGAGCTGGATTTCACGTTTCGGGAAATCCGCAGTGAACCCCAGCGGCTGGCTTGGCGAAAGCGCTGCGGTCCCATGCACATTAAACGGCGGGGCAAAACCAGGGCCGACGATATTGTTGACGCTGGAATAATTCGTCCGATTTGCGATATTGAAGCCTTCCGCCAAGAGCTGGAGACTGTAGCGCTCGGTGAATCGGAACGTACGACTCAATCGCATATCGAAGTCAATATAATTGGGGCCAAGTCCGCTGTTGCGCGGAGCTCCCGCTGGGCGGTCATTTGTAAAATGGTTGTCGTTATTGATGTCTGTGCCGGCGAGCAGGTTGAACGGATGACCGCTATTGTAATTGAAGATCGGCGAAAGCTCGAAGCCGGAAAGGACACGCGATTTGAAGGGGCTGTCAAACACACCTGCCACCACCACTTTGTGTCTTTGATCAAAATCAGAGTTGGCGCGTTCGGCGTGCAGGTCCGTCTGATTGAAAGGCGCGTAATCGCTGTTGAAATCGGTCGACTCATCGATAGCGTGGCTATAGGTGTAATTCGCCAGGATTGTGAAGTAATCTGAGAAGCGCTTCTTCAGTTCGAAGATTCCGCCGTTGTAAGACGCGGTCGCTATGGAGCTATAGACATTGTTCTGAAGAACCGTCAGCGATCCATCCCTAAAGCAAGGATTCGTCGGACTGGGCACCACACATACCGGTGCCCCCCAGTCTTGGAACGGGATTCCGTTAGAGGGAAGGCCGGTCGATCCCGTGTCGAATGGAGCCCCCGGCAGCAAGTTTGTATCAATCGCGACGGGGAGGTGTGTCGTGCGAACATAGATATAGTTGGCCGAGATCGAGAGGCCATTTCCGATCTCCCGCTCGATTCCAAGCGACACCTGCTGGGACATAGGGCTTTTGTAGCCAGACTGGCCGGCAAAAAGCACAGTGCCCGGCGGAAGAGGTCCTGTGTTAGGAACGGAGAGGTTAAACTGAGCGAGATCAGCAGCAGTGATACAAGCGAACTGTCCCGGCGGCGGCGTGCCGCAGTCGATCTTTCCTTCCCCAAATAGCGTTTGGAAGATCACTGCGGAGTTTGCGATAGCGGGGTCACCCGGAACGCCCGTGAGCTTCACAAGCGTGTTGGCAATCCTCCGTGTACCATTGACATTGCCGAGAACATCTACCACCCCAGGAATCTGCGCGTAGATTGGGGAATAGAAGATTCCGTATCCGCCGCGGACCACTGTTTTATGGTCCCCAAATGGGTCCCACGCAAACGAAATACGAGGAGCGAAATTCGTCTTGGGAGTATGGAGAGGTCCGTATTGCGAGTCTAGTTCGTACCGCAGCCCGTAATTTAGCGTGAAGTTCGGCCTGATTTGCCAGCTATCCTGTACGTACGCGGCGGTGAACGGCCTTGTCTGCTTATAACTCGGGTTGCCGAAGCCCTGTTCATAAAATGCGGGTGCCCCCAGGCTCCACGACTGAAGTGTGGATATGGCCGCAGTGTTCGCGTTCACGTTACAAAGGACGGGGACCTGCAAACAGGGGCTCAGCACTATTCCCGGCAGTTCCAGGAACTCAAATCGTCCAGGGAAGAAAGTTTGCGATGTGGTGTTGTTTCCACGAACTAGTTCATAGAAGCCCATCTTCAGAGTGTGGTGACCGCGAACGAGAGTGATATTGTCCGCAAACTCATAACGCCCCGCCCTCGTGTGGCTGGGCAAAAAGATCCCGCGCCCAAAGAAACCGAAGCCCTCCACGTCGAGTCCAGGTCCGCCAGGATCATTAGTGTCCACATTAAATTGATACATGTTCCATTGCAGCCGAAGTTCATTCTGAGCGGTAGGGCTGAACTGATGAATCCATGCGGCTTCGAGCGTACTGTCCCAGGCGAGCTCGGAAGTCCCGCGGGAGATTGCCGTCAAAGCCTGGACGTCAGGATCTTTCTCGGTGAGGTGACCGGCGTTGTACCGAAGTGAAACCTGGTTGTTCTCGTCGATTCGGTGATCCAAGCGTATGGAGCCGAGATATGACCGAGTAGGGAACGGAAAGACGCCACCGTTTGTCTCAAACTGATTAATGATGAATGGGTTGAGCGCCATCGAGGCCGGATTTGTCTGGCAGGGCGAAGCGCTTGGTGTGATAGTCAAGCATTCCGAGAGCACGCCGGCGCAAACCGGTGCAGGCAACGGGGTAGCTAGTGCGATATTTGTCGGGTCGGCAGGATCCGATAGGCATGGCACCATTGTCCCAGGGGATTGGGTTGCCAATCCGCTTACCACTGTCTGTTGTGCGGATCTTGGATCAAAAGTGGGAAATGGGTTGGCGCTCGCGGTGGGAGAAGGTCCAGCGAAAATCGAACTGGTGGTAAATAAAGGGACTGAATCCTGGGCATCGGAGTGCAGACCTTCGAAAGAGATGAAGAGAAATGTCCTGTCTTTTTTGATCGGGAAGCCCACGCTGCCGCCGAATTGCTGGCGGTTCAAGGAATTTTTGATTGGCTCACCCACGGCATCTAGTGAGAAGGGATCGCCCGGTTGCAATGCCGGACTGAAAGCGAAGGGGTCGCGAGCATCCATCGCATCATTTCGGAAAAAGCCAAAGAGAGTTCCATGCAAATCGTTTGTACCAGTCTTGGACACGATGTTGATCGACGCGCCACTGGCCCCGCCCAAGTCAGCCGCGTAATTGCTCCGGTTGATTTGGAATTCCTGCACGGCGTCCTGGCTCAAGGTCAGACGCACGCCGCCGGCATCGTCGTTGGCCTCGCCGCCGTCAACGGTGACACTGTTGCCTCTGCCATTGCTTCCGTAAAACGAAAGCCCGCTTTGCGGAGTCTGCTTTACGCGGAAATCCGCATTATCGGCAATCGTATTGGAATTGCTCACCCCCGGCATAAGCAATGTAAACGACAGATAGTCGCGGCGATCGATCGGCAAATCTTCAATGTACCGCTGTGTGACCGTATTCGCCTGACTGCCTCTCTCGATGTCGATCACCGGAGGCACCGCGGTGACTTCGACGGTCTGCGCCGAGGTGGCTACTTTCAGGTGGAAATCTAGGCTTGCCGCCTGTCCGACTGTGACCGTGACACCCTTTTCAATTTCGGACTGAAACCCTGATGCCTGCACGGTCAAGTCGTAATTGCCAGGAGCCAGGCTGGTGAAGCGATATTGGCCGCTATCGTTCGTGACGACCGGGACATGTATTCCGCGGTCCGGATCGTCTGCGGTTACCGTCGCCTTAGAGACGACTGCGCCCGTCGGATCGGTCACAGTACCGTTGAGGCTGCCTGACGCGCCCACTCCTTGAGCGTACGTCGCTGGAATCGCCAGCAGCAAACACGTTGATAGGATCAAGGCACATGCGAATGCTGTCAGTCCCCTCATGGCTTCTCCTTTTGAGTGTTTCAAAATCTGCGAGGTTAAACCGATTGGAGGTTGGCATAGGCCATGCCAATGGACGGTCGCGGAAGGTTTTTCGCAGTTTCGAAGAATCACGGCCACCCCGACCTAATTCCTCATGAATTGTGAGTGTTCGTATCACATTGTAGTAACTAACGTCAATACGAAGCTGACCCGCTGCATCAGGATACTTGGATAGCGTTGCCGGAGAAGGTACGGGTTGGACTTGCCGGAGATTCTAGGTTAAAGCCCTCGACGACTCAGCGGGGAGTGAGCACGATACGACCGGAGACGGTTCCGTTTCGCAATTCAGCCATTGCCTCATTGACTTGGGCGAGAGGCCGGGTGGTGACTTCAGAATGAACCTTGCCCGCGGCCGCAAGGGCCAGCACTTCGTGTAAATCCTTTCGGGTACCAACGGAGGATGCCTGGATTCGAACCTCAGACGCGGCCATGGAAATAGGCGGGAAGCAAATAGACTCGGAAGGCAGACCAACGACTAGGAGCATCCCGGTCGGTCTGACGCAGAGAAAAGCGGTGTCATAGGCCGCTTTTGCTGCAGAAGTTACCAGCACCACATGTGCGCCGCCCATGCGCCGCAGCTCCTTGACAACTTTTTCGGTAGCGGCATTCAGAGTTGTGGATGCGCCAAGAGCTGTCGCGTGTGAAAGTTTTTCGGCGGACACGTCAACGGCCGTAACGATCGCTCCCATCTCCTTTCCAATTTGAACGGCCAGTTGACCGAGGCCTCCGATACCAAAGATCGCCAAACGATGCCCTGGGCGGATAGTGGCGTGGTTCAAGGCGCGGTAAACCGTAACGCCCGCGCAGAACAGGGGCGCTGCATGGGCGTAGGAAAGTCCGTCGGGAATCTTCAGGGCATGACTCGCGGGAGCCTTTACGAATTCCGCATATCCACCATCTACGGTCACACCGGTAATCTGCTGTTTAACGCAGAGATTTTCATCGCCTTCGCGGCAGAAATCGCATTCTCCGCAAGTCCAATGGACCCAGGGAACACCCACTCGGTCGCCGACTTTCAAATCGCCAACAGCGGCACCTTTTTCTACAACGCGCCCGGCGATTTCGTGCCCAAGAATCAAGCGTTTCTTGATGATGGGAATTAGCTGAGGCCAATCGCCATCGGCCAAATGCAAATCCGAATGGCATACTCCGCATGCTTCCACTTCGATTAGCACTTCTAGCGCACCAGGTTTTGGCCGATCGACATCTTCGATAGCCAGAGGCTGTTTGAATTCGCGCAGGATGGCGGCTTTCACAGAAAAACCTCGACGAACTTCGGATGCGTGAACTTGGTTGCTTCGAGAAAAGGCTCGAACTTCTTGCACTTGAAACACATGAAGAACTGGTTACGGATGAGCCCCCCGCAAGAAAAACTCGACTGCATTTCTCACTCGCTCGGTGAGCTTATGAGGCCCGGTAAGATCGACGGCCCACTGGCGCACGACGGTATTGAAAAGGCCCTCCATGAACTCGGCAAGATGCACCACCGGAAAATCGCGGGTGATCTCTCCATTTTTTTGCCCTTCCGCTATGATTTCGCGCAAGAGGCTAACAGTCGCAGCCTCCGCGCCGCGCAGTTCCGGCGAGCGGACCGGATCCATCGCACCCGCGAGAATCACGGCTTGCCAAAGCGGGCGCCCCACTTCCGTTACATTTCCAAGAGATTCGTAAAATCGTCGCAACCGTTGTTCCGTGGAGGCCTTCGTGGAAAGTTCGGCCTTGAGGCTTTCCGCTTGGCGCGCAAATGCACGACGCCCAACTTCACGTAACACCGCCTCTTTGCTCGGAAAATAACGGAAAAATGTGGGCTGGCTGATCTCCAACGTCTGAACGATGTCGTCGATGCGAGTGTTTTCGTAGCCCTGCTGCCTAAAAAGATGCAGAGCTGTCTCAATAATCTGCTGGCGAAGCCGGGCCTTTTTTCGCTCGCGAAGACCCGTGGGCTTCTTTCCGGAAGCCGCTTTGCCGCGCGCCTTATTTTCGGCCCCATTGTTGTCAAGACTCACAGCCGTTGGTAATGACGTCGGTGTCGCGGCAGTTTTTGCGCGGCCCATAATACTGGTCCTCCTGCTGGGAGTACTGAGTAAGCGTCTGACTCACATTCGATAGTGACCGTGAGATTATAGCGACTAACATTAAGTTGCAAGCTCCGGCGTTAAGATGAGGGCCCGCCTTGTAGTGACCTCTTGGCCGCAATCTCGCGAGTTTGCTTCTGCTCGGGCTGGGAACCTTCCGATGTTCGAAGAAATTCCATGGTCCCGTCGCTTATCCATCCAAACGTAAAGGCAGCCAAGTCTTTCACGTAATTCTGGTGTACCCGCCACGGCATTTTCTGGCCCTGCTTGGGCAGCACGCCATCGGCGCGCCGGACATAGCCCGAACTAAAATCGAGCATAGGCTCTGGAACAACAGAAGCATCAGGAACATTCGGCACACACACGGACCAACCCTTTCGATCCATATATTTGAGCAAACGGCAAACAAAACGCGCCGTGAGATCGCACCGCAGCGTCCATGAATTATTCGTATATCCAAAGGCGAACGCCAGATTCGGAATACTGTCGAACATGGCGCCTTTGTAGACCAGCTTGTTGTCAAATTTGGCCGGAATACCATCAACAAGAATTTCGGCACCGCCCATCAGCTTCACGACAAGACCTGTCGCCGAAACGACAATATCCGCCGGCAGTGTTGCGCCTGAGCTCAAACGGATGCCGGACTCGACAAAAGTTTCGATCGTGTCGGTGACGATCTCCACTCGCCCGGAGCGGATCGCTGCGAACAGGTCGCCGTTGGGTACCAGGCATATACGCTGATCCCACGGGTTGTAGCGCGGCGTAAAGTGCCGCTTGACGTCGAAATCGGGATGAAGCTGCAGCTTAATGCCCTTGATGATTATGCCTTTCATCTTCTCTGGTTTGGTGCGCGCGAGATGGAACATGGTGATGCTGTACAACACGTTCTTCCACTTTGTGAGTTTCGCGGCTAGCTTTTTTGGCAAATGGCGATACATCCAGATGGCTTTTGCGTCCTTGCTCGGACGCGTAACCACATAGCTAGGAGAGCGCTGCAACATCGTCACGTGTGCGGCGTCTTTGGCGAGCGCCGGAACCAAGGTTACCGCCGTAGCGCCGCTGCCGATGACAATGATCCGCTTACCCGTGTAATCGAGGGTCTCGGGCCACTCCTGTGGATGCAAGAACTGGCCGTGAAACCGTTTCATACCCGGAAATTCCGGGCTGAATCCTTTGTCATAACTGTAATAACCGCTGCACATATAAAGGAAGTTGCAAACCAGTCGCACCATCAGTCCATCTTTTGTCTGTGCCTCGGTGGTCCAGCACGCCTCGGATGAAGACCAGGAAGCTCGAATCATCCGATGCCCGAGTCTGATGTGGCGGTCGATGCCGTAGTGCGCCGCGGTCTCGCGGATATAATTCCAGATGGCAGGTCCACCCGCGATCGCCTCGTCCGCATGCCATGGCCGGAAAGGGAATCCGAGAGTGTACATATCAGAATCGGAACGGACCCCTGGATAGCGGAAGAGATCCCACGTTCCTCCGATTGCGTCGCGCGCCTCGAGAATTGCGTAGGTCTTTCTGGGAAAGGCAGTCTGCAGCCGGTAAGCAGCGTCGATGCCGGATATTCCGGCGCCAATGATCAGTATGTCGAGATGTTCTTTGGTTTCCATCTGTATGTCTGTGCAGATGCCAAGTCCGGTGTGGGTTGCGATGTGTGACTGACAGCAGCGCCGAGTTAACTTCTCACACGTTTGGCCTTGATGAAACTAGTCGAGAAGATCGGGTTCGTCACGAACGATACGCGCAAGAAGTGGCTGAAACTGGAACCATCCCGCGAGATGATTGCCCACTTGTTCCCTCGTTGCAACTGCCGTGGCATGATCGATTTTTACCGGTACGCCGGCTGCCTCTGCGAGCAACTGCGCCTGGCAACTACGATCCATGGTGATGAACCACCAGGCGGCTTCCTCGACACTGTGGCCGACAGTGATCAAACCATGATTCCGCAGAATCGCAGCTTTGTGTTGTCCGAGAGCCTGGGCGATTCGCTCGCCCTCCGACGTCTCATACACAACGCCCGTGAACTCGGCGAAAAGTCCGTGGTCCTCGTAAAACGCGCAGGAATCCTGCGTGATGGGATCGAGCAGCCGGCCGAGCGAGGCCCAGGATTTTCCATACATGGAGTGCGCATGCGCCGCCGCGACCACGTCGGGACGCGCAGCGTGTATCTGCGAGTGGATGGCAAAGGCCGCACCATTTACCGGATAATTTCCTTCCAAGACTTCGCCGCGGTGATTTACAAGAATTAAATCGGCCGCGCGAATTTGGCCGAAGTGCATCCCAAAAGGGTTCACCCAGAAGTGGTCGAGTCGTTCCGGATCGCGCGCCGTGATATGTCCCGCCACTCCTTCATCGAATCCGAAACGGGAAAAGAGCCGAAACGCAGCGGCCAACATCTGCTTGCGATGCAAACGGTCTTCTTGGGCAGTGGCGAAGACAGGCGGTCGCAGTATGTTTGACATATTTGCGGGTGTTGCGGCCATTTGGACCTCCTGAATCCAGAGAACTTGCTAACTTGGCACGGTGCCCGCGATTATATACAATGCCCACCGCGTTAGTCACCGTCATCTGTAAGCGGCTCTCAACAGTTGGTTAGATTATGGCTCTATTCGGATTGTCAGCACCTGCGGGATAACCTATGAGCAAGTTGAATCACAAATTCGAACTCGCCGCACGCCCCGTAGGTATGCCCAAACGAACCGATTGGGCATTCAAAGAGGAACCGGTTCGCGAACCCGCTGAAGGCGAGTTGCTTGTTGAGATTTTGTATATCTCGCTCGATCCGGCGATGCGCGAGTGGATGAATGAAGGGAAATCGTACATTGCTCCAGTGGGTATCGGCGAAGTAATGCGTGCTGGAGGCCTGGGCCGCGTCATCGCATCGAAGAACCCCAAGTTCGCATTTGGTGATCACGTTTATGGCGCCTTCGGCGTTCAAGAATTCGCGATTTCGAACGGCAACGGCGTCACGAAGGTAAATGCTGGGGCGATTCCTCTGCCGGTCTTTCTTGGGACTCTCGGAATGCCGGGAATGACTGCCTATTTCGGTTTGCTGGATATCGGCCAGCCAAAGCCCGGCCAGACCGTGGTCGTCTCAGGCGCGGCTGGAGCAGTGGGAACGGTAGTGGGACAGATCGCCAAAATAAAGGGCTGCACTGTGGTGGGCATCGCGGGCGGGCCTGAGAAGTGCGACTACATCGTGACAGAGCTCGGCTTCGACGCCGCCATTGATTACAAATCGGAGGATGTCCGCAAATCTCTGCAGAAACATTGCCCGAAGGGCATTGACGTTTATTTCGACAACATCGGCGGAGAAATCCTGGACGCTGCGCTCACGCAGCTCGCGCGCGGCGCGCGAGTGGTCATCTGCGGCGCGATCTCGCAATACTGCAATACCACGCCGATCAAAGGACCCTCCAACTACCTTTCGCTTCTCGTCAATCGCGCCAGTATGAAAGGTATGGTCGTGTTTGACTACGCCGATCGTTATCCTGAGGCCGCCCGCGAAATGGCCGGGTGGATGGCTGCCGGCAAACTCAAATCGCGCGAGCACATCGTAGAGGGCCTCGAAACATTTCCCGACACGTTGCTGAAGCTCTTCCGGGGTGAGAACACCGGAAAGCTCATTCTCAAAGTGGCCGACGCGTAAAGATAAGCGTTGGAATAGCAACGGACAGAAACCCATGCACCGGCCGATAAAATTTTGCGTCGGCTCATGGCGAGTTTGCACACGTTCACAGGGCACGGCTCGCTGCATTTTACGAGGACCTACAGATTGCCCGGAACTTGTCGCGGTAGGCGCGTTGATCAGGGTGCGCCGGGATAAACCGGCATGCTGTAAGGAATGAAAGAATGCTACAAGAAGGGAGACAGCGACTCCATCTTGGCCCCGAGTCTTGCAGGAGGCATCGCGATATTCGCGAGCGAGCAGTCGGTCCTGCGTAGTCGGTGCACGGCTACGAAAGGTTGCGACGGGCTATTACCGCTACCATGCGATCCCGGGAAACATCGACACGTTGAGTCTCGCTACGCCGCCGCAGTCAACGACCAGTGGGATCGGCTCCTACCGATCTTCACGCGGTGGCTTCCAGCTCCACGCGTTCTGCATCCCAATCCCCGCCACTCATCCAAGGTGGGAGCCGTATGCGTAGAAGCGCTTGTACGGATCTGTGCGGGGGGCGATCAGTGATGATCGTCCCTACCGCGTCCCCGCTCCAGTTACATGCTCAGGGCTTGAGGGCTTTGGCTTGGGCAGCTCGAATCTGGGGCATCAGAATGTCGCTGACGTAGTGCCAGTAAGGAACCAGTTTGAGGGCAGCCCCCGCATACTGCTCGGCGGCGTTCAAATCAGGCGCGGTTCGGTTCAGATTCGACCACGCGAGACTCATCAGCAGCTCGGGTTCTCCCCATGAGGGCTCCAGCGGATCAACCACGCCGCGCTTATGGTCGCGAACCACTTCCAATCCTTTGTTGTAAAGTTCAATCGCCTTGTCCTGGCCTCCTCCGCGCTCTGGAGGCGACGACCAACGAATCGGGCCGAGCACCCAGAGCAGACGAGGATTGTCTGGGGCTGTTGCCATGGCTTCTTTCAAGAGCGGACTCGACTGTTGGAGCAGTTCCTGAACGCGGGTTGGGTCTTTCTTGTTTAAGTACATCAGGTAGCCGAGAGAAGAGCCTGCTCCAATCTTAGGTTCGACGAATGCAAGGTCCCGCGCAATGGCGTCGTTGAAATCGCTGACCGCCTGCGTGAGGTCCGCTTCCAGATCAGTCGGGGTCGGGGATTCGTTGAAGCCGTTAATCGCTCTGCGCCACAACGCAAATCCACGCCAGTAGAGCACCCGCGATGCCAGCTTGTTGTCTTCAGGGATGGGCGCGAGCTCGTCGTGGAGGCGCTTCAGAGCTGGGCGGTCGCCTTCGTAGTCCGCTCTCTGAATCTGGGCGACGATGTGGATGATGGAATTGCGTGAATGCTCAAGGCCGATCTTATCGGCGAGGTGAAGCTCAGTCGCGGCAGTGCACAAGACGAACGTGGTCAACACGAACAAGGAGGCTCTGCTGTTTCGAGCATTCATGCACTTCTCCTTGCCATAGTCCCAGTTCGATCCTGGCCGCGAGCCAAGCGGTTGTCAGACTGCAGCTATGCCGCGGGGCGACGCCGGGGCCGATTCTACATCAGATTCCTCGGCACTTCTCGTCGCTAAGGACTCGCAGTTCAGATAAGCCGCTACAGACTTACAAGAATCGCGAGCGTTCAGATGCGCCAAAAACTTATCATTCCATAGCATTTTCTTCCCAAATCACTTGCAGGGCCACGGTTTAGAATGACCGGCGCGTCCATCCGTGAGGCCCCGGTTCACTCTTCAGCAGCTTGGCTATCACGTTTTGATTTTAGATTATTATGGTACAAATCCTCCGCCTAACGACTCGCTTCGACCTAACGAAAAACAGGCGAAGAGGAGACAGCGAATAGTCCTGACTGGCAGAGATAGGGCCAAGAAATAATCTTGCCCAAAAACCCTCACGGCCCAAAATCCCCATTTTGTCCCGCGGCGTAATCATTGAGAATTTGCTTGCCCCCAAGTGCTGTGGTTATCGCTTCAAAAAGCACAATGTCTTTGGGCACTTGAGCGGGCAGTCCAGTTGCCCGTGTGAGCGGGTTAATCAGGCACCGGGCGGTTAGCCGTTTGCTTGTTGGGGAATAAATCCCAACCAACAGGCAACCGCGAGATGTGGCAATGACTTGCGGGCATTCCGTCAGTTCGGTGAATATCAAGGCGCGGTTTCAAAGCCGGGCCGGTTTTCGCGGACGCGTTCTGAATAATCAGGGTCGCCGTCCGCTGCTCTGGCTGCGGGATTTATGTAAGCGCGGCGTTTAAGCTCCGCAAATGGCAGGTTCCCAGCAAAATCTCCTCTTTCATATTCCATTTCATCGGCCTTGCCGTTGAGGACAGTGCGCCAGTCCCACGACGATTTAGTAGAGCCATCGGCAGCAGCTTTGTTGGTATAGATGTTTGTCGTGCAATTGTTGGTCAACGCGTTGTACCAGCGCGGACGGTCGTGCAGTTCGTTCAGTTGGCGGAGATATTCCAGGAACAGGCTGCGGGACCAGGCTGGGCCTGCGGTGGTGTGGAAGAGATAGACGTCCTCGCCAGTGCGGTAATTTGTGCGCAGGCGGACCACGTCACGTTCGTCGGCGACCGTTTCGATCAGCTCATATTGACGAAAGAATCCGCGAATGGCGGAATAACTCTCGCCGATTTCCTTGCGCGTTTCGATGGAAAAAGCGATGTGCTGGTTACCGCCGAATTGGAAACTCACAATCGGATGGGCGATCCAGGGGGAGCCCCAGTAGGTGACGAACACGTCGATGCCGCGCATCTCAGAAAGGTCGTACGAACGGCTCTCCCACTGGCAAGTGTAGTCAAACTCGGCGCGGTAAGCGCAATCACGGACATTATGAATGGTGACATGATCTCCTTTGACTTCCGCCCATGCGATTTGCGAAACGTCGGGCTGCCAGGGCCTGTCATTGGATGGTTTCAGCGACAACCACCAGGTAAGGACGATCAGAGATAATCCAGCAACCGCCACGATCTTGACCCACCGCCGTTTCAGAAAACACACAACGGCGATCACACAGAGCGCATAGATCACGGCGAACGGAAGGCGCAGAAACACTGTTGGGAAATCGAGATACAACGCGGCAATCGCCCAAACAGAGATGGCAACCAGAACCAGCCATCGCAGTATCGCGCCCGTCACACGCAGACACTTTCTAATCCAGGAATTCGAATTAGCGGACATTCATGTGACCTTTTGTGTCGTCGGCGGTTCTCGTTCTACTATCGAAGCGTTTTCACTCAGATCGACTAGAATACCCGGCCCAACTGGAAAAACCACTTGCGGTGTCCCGTGTCGCCCAGGCTGCCGCCAATAAGAAGCGGCCCGATAAAAGTTTCCGTCACAACTCCAGCGGCGACATCGTTTGGAAATCTGCTTTCATTAATGTCGCCGTACATTTTAGCGAAGTCATAGTAGGCCACGGCGTACACTTTCTTACCTACGAAGGGCGGCAAGGTGAAGATGTCGCGCAGGTACCCGGCACGAAAGGCATAGAATTGTTCTCCGCTCAGTTCGTTGTTGCCATAGGCAGACAACGTGGAGAGCCCGCCGATAAAGTACAAAGGTATGCCCGATTCATTTCTACCGAAAGTGGTGCCGCCCGATCCGATTAAGAAAACAGACGCAGGGCGTGAAATAGGTTGAAAAAATTCAATGCGCGCGTCCAAAGCAGGAATCGTTTCCGTGGCGGACGGGTAATGGTCAAACGCACGGAAATTGCTTTCAATTCTGTAACCGCTGCGGGGAATGACGGGGCTATCGGTGTGGTCAGTAATGAAGCGCACGCGTCCATAGCTGGCTTGCCCGTTATGGGATGCAAAGTCTGGAGTCCCCAAGCGCAGTAGCGCACCGATGTAACCAATTTCATAGCCGAAGCGAACCTCGGTGAATCGGCTGAATCCGTAACCGATATCGGCACCGCCCCCGCCGCTGCGAAGCCGGTATTCCGCACGGGGATTTCCTTTGTCGTAGATACGGAACGCAGTCTGGCTGACTTCGGCTCGCGGCGCGGCAAACCATCTGCTCACGGCGGTTAGGGGTTTGTACAATTCGCTTGCGATGCCATAGGTGTTGCCGAAGGAAAAATCAGTGCGCCACTCCGAACGAAAACCGGCGACATCCATTACTGTGATGCGCGCTGCCTGTGTGTAGGTGACGTCATCGGTCTGCGTGCCATCCACTTGGAAGCCAAGCTGAAGAATCGGTGGGGCGTAAGATTTTTCGGTGACTGTTATAACCAAGCCCTCTTGATCATCGACAAGGCCCAACCTGTAGCCAACGCTGCTGAATTTCCCGATCCCTGCAAGCCGAGTGAGCAGTTGGTCGAGGGATTTTGTATCGATCTGTTTCCCTACCAGCGGATGCAAAAAGCGCTCAATACTTTTCTCAGTTAGCGGGTCTACACCTTCGACTTTCACGAACTGAGGAATGGGCACGAGAGTTTGCCGCCGGGAATTACGGTTGGCTATGTAAGCGGCCCAGTCGGCGTTATCGAGCGAGTAAGGAGCTAGCACTTTAGCTTTCTCTGCCGCGGCTTCTTTGCCCTTGGCGATGATGGGCAGAGATTTCTGATAATCCATGGATGTGAAATCCTGCAGGTTAACCTTGACGATCAGATCGGCACCGGCCATTCCGCGAATTTCGTTTTCACGGATGACAACTTCGATGGACCGTCCGAGGACGCTCGGGAGTGACTGGATATCGGACGCTTTTCCCGGCGCTACTTCGAGATGAACGCCTATGACGATGTCGGCACCCATCTTACGGACCACGTCCGTGGGCAGATTCCCGACCAGACCTCCGTCCACATAGATTTTGTCGTCTTCGCGAACAGGAGAAAAAATGCCGGGAAGGGACATAGTCGCGCGCAACGCCTGGTCGAGTTGGCCGTGGGAGAACACTTCCTCTTTGCCGCTCACCAGTTCCGTGGCGACGCAGCGAAATGGAATCGGCAGGTCGTCGAACGATCGGAGATTTGAGTAAGGCAATGTCTCCCGGTCGATCAGGAGACTAATGTCGTGGCCGGTGTTTAGTCCACTGGGCAGAGAAAGCCCGTGCTTAAGTCCCAGCTTAATCGAATTCGGGTAAGCGATCAGGTCTTCCTTGCGCCGGAAAGTTAAATCCCCGAACGGGATTTCGCCTTGGATGATCAAGTCCCATTTCTGCTCCTCGACGAGGGTTTTCAGTTGCTCGGGACTCTTGCCGGTGGCATAGAGGCCCCCCACCAGGCCGCCCATGCTGGTTCCCGCAATGTAATCGATCGGGATATGGTGGTCTTCAAACCACTGAAGAACTCCGATATGAGCTAAACCAAGAGCACCTCCACCTTCCAGAGCGACGCCGATCTTCAAACGTGGCTTCGCCTCTGAGGAGGTGGATCGTGCTGGTGGGTCTTCGCTCGGCCGTGCTTGTTGTTCAGGCCGCAACGATTGGCCCGCTGAAAAAGATGGCAGCAGAAGAAGCAGCGCACAACAAAAGAGTTCTCGCATGGAAGACCTCCGGAAAAAGAGAGTAATCCGCTTATTTGCCTGGGCCGAGTGGGTCAAAGCCGCATGCTATCCTAGCGCGACCGCCTGCGAATTGAATTTCTTGGCTACCTTCGTCGCACCGGTCTGGCGTCATTCGGAGAAGAAACGAGAGCGACGCGCTAGGTCCCGATAGCTCGGACAGCCGGAGTCTTGAGGTAGCACTTCCGCCAGGCGCGTTAATCAGGGGTTTCGAATTTCTTTGGGATGTGACAGCATACCGAATCCGGAAATCGATGCCCAAGGCTTCGGAAATTCGTGGACACATTGGGTTCGTGGCTGCTCAGCGATGGTTGGGCGCGACCTGCAAACGCGCCTTCTCGGCTTCTGTCTCGGCGTCGAGCGTAAGCTTATAAGCGACGTAATACTTGTATATATTGCGCACGTAGGTCGTGGTTTCTGTTCCGATTCTCTCGGCGATCACGAGTTCCACGTTGTTGAACCACTTGTTCGGATCGAGCCCTCTCTTCTCGGCTTCCTTGCGAGCCTTGGCGACGTTGCCCGGGCCAGAATTATAGGCCGCGAACGCGAACAACGGACGATTGCCTTCACTGAAATGAACGTCACCAAAGTAAGTATTCATCAGCTGATCCATGTATTTTACGCCGGCGTGGATATTCGCCTCAGTCAGATGGATGTCACCGACTTTCATCTGATCCCCGGTAGCGGGCATCAGCTGCATCACGCCTATCGCGCCTACCTGGCTCTTCGCGTTCTGGTTGAGTTGCGACTCTTGATAGCCCTGCGCTGCCAGCATTAACGGGTCGAAGCCGTATTGGTTTCCAAACTTCTTGAACAACGCCAGAGTCGATTGGAAGCGCTTGTACTCGGCACTGGCGGTGGGATCCTTGAGTCCTCTGACCTTGCTCATGTAAGTGCGCATACGATAATCGGCCATGCCTTGCTTCATCGCCCAATTTCGGAAGAAGTCGTCAATTTCGGCGGCGAGCTTGGGACTGTCCTTGCGGATGGCCCAGCCTGTCTTCGCATCGGCGCGCAGGACGAGATCCGTCCGCACTTTGATTTTGGGCAATACTTGTGCCCACATATGCGCTTTCCAGTCGTCGACGACCAGCAACTCGACTAATCCAGCATCGAGCATCTCCATCAGGTCTTCGTCTTCCAGCGCGTCGGGAACCAGAATGAGTTGGATTTGCGGCTTGCCGTCACGTTTGAATCGTTCATTGAGCGTCTGCAGGCTTTCGTAGTAGCTCGACGCCTTGCGCACGTGCACTTTTTTGCCCGCGAGATCGTCGAGCGATTTGAGCTCGGGCGATTTTGGACCGGTGAGGATCACCTCGTTGATGGTGCGGCGGCCCTCGTCACCAGGCACGAAATCTGCTTCCTTTAGGCGTTCGTCGGTGACCGTCAAATTACCTATGGCTACGTCGGCAAGGCCCTCGCCGAGATATGGGAGAAGGTTGTCCCGCGTCGCGGGAGCAATGTAAATCGTAAGAGGCCGCTTACTTAGCTGTTTGGCGTACTTGATGTTCAAGTAGCGTTCCCAATCGCGCACCAACTCAACTGCGATTCCGCGTTCGCGTCCGTTATCGTTGAAATAGAGCGAGCGAGAAAACGGAGCGTAGACGCGAATCATCCGCCGCGCGAGCATCTTGTCGAAGTCGCCTGTCCATTGCTTGTTGTTGATAGTGAGGTGGCGCGGCTTGGCTGTGCCCGGCGTTGCGGAGGCAT
>Ga0308309_10000602_pt1 | contig 22484 bp, 17 predicted proteins | sample HubBroMetageWFT5_FD_192491 | JGI IMG/M metagenome (GOLD analysis project Ga0308309, IMG submission 192491) | Warmed and freeze-thawed soil microbial communities from the Hubbard Brook experimental Forest, New Hampshire - Hubbard Brook CCASE Soil... | ecosystem: Environmental > Terrestrial >...
GACAGAGCGTGCCGCTGTACCGGTTCGACATCTCACTCGGGAAAGCGTTCAATATCCCAAAGATGGAGACGGCGCGGCTGGAACTCAAGTTGGAAGTGTTCAACGTGTTCAACCGGCCCTTGTTTATTCTGAACAATGGGAATGACGTGTTGAGCTTTTTGGCGCTGCCGAAGCTGATGGTTCCCGTGAACGCCGCCAACCCGAACGGACCAATGATGCCGAATCCCAATTACGGGAACTGCACGGGCTGCATCAGCCCGATGACCGGGTTGTATCTCGGCAACAACGGCACGCCCTTGAACGTCTCGAACTTCCAAAGGGCTACGCAGAACGCTGCCACGAATTTTGCAGGATTGGGCGGCGCTTCCGGCGACGTAACGCCGCGCATCATGCAGCTTGCGATTCGTTTCCGCTGGTAAGAATCGCGGAGCGAAAACAGACACAGCCAACAATCCGACAAATCGAGGGGACCCAAGGGTCCCCTCTTTCATTTGAGACAATGGGATTCGGCGGTTGAGTCTTTCGCGCGGCGCGGCTGGCTAGTGGAGGGAACTTCCATCCTGCGAGTAAACCGTCCGACCGCCTACAACTGTAAGAAGAACCGTGGTCTTCGTGAACTGCAGCGGCGGAATCTTTGTGAGGTCGTCGGAAAGAATAATGAAGTCGGCGTATTCGCCGGCTTTGAGCTCGCCCTTCTTCCCTTCTTCGAATTGTGCATAGGCGGAGCCGGAAGTGTACGCACGGATGCAATCATCCAGCGAGATTTTTTCCTGCGGCTGCCATCCGCCTGCCGGGCCGCCATCCGGTAGTTCCCGCGTTACGCAGGCATAGAGACCACGGAGTGGGTTGATCGGTTCCACGGGGTAGTCGGTGCCGAAAGCAAGACGGGCTCCGCTTTTCTGCAAAGAGGCCCAGGCATACGCACCTTTGGCGCGGTCGGGACCAACACGTTGCCCCGCCCACCGCATGTCGCTGGTTTCGTGCGAAGGCTGCATCGAAGCGATCACTTTGAGTTGAGCGAAGCGCGGCAAATCCTCGGGTGCCAGGACTTGGGCGTGTTCGACGCGGTCGCGGCGGTCGCGCGGGCCGTTGGCTTTGGCGACGGCTTCGAATACGTCGAGGGCCACGCGGTTGGCGCGGTCACCGATGGCATGAAAGTTCAGCTGGAAACCGGCTTTGTCGCGCTCGATGGCCATGACGCGGAGCTTATCCGGGTCGTTCGTCAGGATTCCGCTGGTCGAGGGATCATCCGAGTATGGCGCGAGCATGGCGGCGGTGCGGGAGCCGAGCGCGCCGTCGGTGAACGCTTTCAGCGCGCCCGTTTTTAGCCACGGGTCAGTCGTACCACCCTGCGCGCGCATGTTCAGCAACTCGTTTGTCGGAAGAAGAAAGGGCAGCCATTCCGTGATGCGCAGGGTGAGCTTCCCTTCTTCTTTCAACTGCACGTATATGAGATAGTCTGCCCATTCGGAATAATCTTGCGCCGAGGTCACGCCGTTCTTGGCCGCATCAGCGAGGACCATTTCGATGCCGCGGCGGCGCTGGTCGGTCTTCAGATCCGGAATCCTGGCGGATACCAGACTCATCGCGGATTCCTCCTCAAGCATGCCAGTGGCAGCACCGTCGGCGTCCCGTTCGATCATTCCTCCTGGAGGATTAGGCGTGTCCTGCTTGATTTCTCCGTGCACCAAGGCAAGCGTATTGGCCACGGCCACGTGACCGGAAACATGCACCAGAAAGACGGGATTTTTTGGCGCGACGGCGTCCAGTTCCTGCTTGTTGGGGAATTTCTTGTCAGCCCAGAGGGTGTGATCCCAGCCGCTGCCGGTAATCCACTCGCCCTCATTGTGCTGCGCAACAGCGTCGGCCACGCGCTTCTGCATCTCTGCGATGCTCGTGACGCCGTTCAGCCGCACAGAGAGCATGGCCGCGCCTGCGGCGCCGAGGTGCACGTGGGCGTCGTTGAAACCGGGCATCATAAATTTGCCTTTGAGCTGGATGGTTTCGGCGCTGGGATCGTTTCCACCGCATTCGAGAAGGACGTAATCGATTTTGCCGACGCAGCGAATTTTGCCATCGCGAATGGCCATGGCTTCGGCCCAAGGATGTTCTGGATCGTTCGTATAAATGCGGCCGTGGAGATAAACGATGGTGTGCGACTCGCTTTGGGATGACTGGGCCTTAGTCTGCAAAACAATCATTCCGGCCCAAAAACTCAAAACGACAATCAATCCCAGATACAGCAAGCTGGTCCCGCGAGTCTTCATCTAGTTTTCTCCGGCGCCACTTCTGCAATTCCGAGCAGCGTGAGCAGGGCGCGTTTCAATCCCATTTCGCGGCCTGCAGGGTCATACCATTCCTGGAGCGAGTGCGCGCCGCCGCCATTGCCTCCTGCGCCGATCGAAATCGCATCGATGCCCAGAGAAAGAGGAATATTTGCGTCGGTGGAAGAACGCTCGATCCGTGATTCGTTTCCCACGATAACATCCGCCGCCCGCAGCGCACGGAGAAGCAGGGATTCTGCCGCCAATTCGCCACCGGGCCGGCTTCCGAGGAGTTGAACCTTCCACTCGAGTTTGCCTCGCGAACGATCGCGAGACGATTCCATTTCGTCGCGAACACCAGCGGCTATGCACTCTCGCAGGGCGGATTCCAGGCGCCCCAGCTCACTTTCACTCTCGGAGCGCACATCGACCTTGAGGCGAGCTTCGTAGGGAATGGAATTTATAGAAGTGCCGCCGTCGATTTGCCCTAGATTGAAGGTGGTGCGCGGCGATGCGGGAACTTTGGTGTTGATGAAACGCACGGAGCCGCGAACGAGCGCATTGATCGGATTTGGCATGCCGAAGTCCGACCAACTGTGGCCGCCTGGGCCGTTGATGACCACTTCAAGTCGGCGCGAGGCGAGCGCGATTGTTGTCACATGATCGGTACCTGCGCCGTCAAGAACGATCACAGCTTTCAGGCGGCTACGGTAGGCGTCGACGAGGGCGCGCATACCGCGGAGATTCCCTTCGCCTTCTTCGCCGACGTCCGCAACAAAGAAAATGGTGCGCAGCGGTTTGATTTGCGCTTCGTGAATGGCGCGAGCGATGGCCGCAAGCGCGGCCAGGCCTGTGCTGTTATCGGATATGCCGGGCGCAAGCATCCGGCTGCCGTCGTGGCGGACTTTGACGTCTGTTCCCGCTGGGAAGACCGTATCCAAATGTGCGGAGAGCACGACGACTTCCTTTTCGTTTGCGCCGCGGAGTTCGCCGATCACGTTGCCCATGGCATCGACTTGGACGTTCAGGCCGTACGCTGACAGTAAAGCTTTAACCGCCGCCGCGCGCTGACTTTCTTGAAAGGCAGGCGCGGGAATTTCCGTCAGGCGCACTTGCTGGTCATTGATCCAACTCAGATTGGGTGCAAACCATGCGATTGCCTCGCGCACTTGGGCGTTTTCGCCAAGCTGGCCAACGGAAGCGGAGCGGGTGGTATGTCGGGCAAGAGAAGAGCGAACCGGCATAGCGAAGAGGATAACCCAAACAAGGACGCGTTTCACTGCCCTGCTGCGCGCTCTTGTTCTGTTCAATGGCGTGCGGCCTCGGCGCAGACTGCGGAGATTTCCGCGTCTGTCAACACGCGAGCCGATTGCTTGGCGGCATCGAAGATGCGATTAACGAGCACGTCATCGGCAGGAATCTTGTGACGCTCGAGCCAGAAAAGCACATTGGATTTGCCGCTCATAGGGCCGATTTCGATCACTTGATCGAGTCCAAAGAGATGTGAAGGTACGCCGCTATAGACGGAGTCGGCGAGCGACTGGTCTCCCTTATGAAACGCCTTTATGATCGCGGCGGCGTGGACGCCCGTTGCCGTGCGGAATGCATCTCGGCCGATGACGGGATAATTCGGCGGGATTACCGTGTGCGTAGCGCTGGCGACTTTTTCGCAATACTCGCGGAGCCGCGAGAGATCCTGGTGGATGACGCCCATCAGTCGCAAATTCACCAGCATCAATTCCATGGCCGTGTTACCGACGCGTTCGCCGAGCGAATTGGCTGCGGCGTGCACCTGATCCGCGCCTGCGGCAATCGCTGCTAGAGAATTCGCGATAGCCAGGCCGCGGTCATTGTGGCCATGCCAATCCACGCGAATTTTTTCGCCGCTGGGCTTGACGACTTCCTCGATGACGAATTTCACCAGGTTGTACGCCCCATTGGGAATGGCGTGGCCGACCGTGTCACACAGCACGATGGCGCGCGCTCCGCTGCGAATCGCCGTCGAATAGAGACGTTTCACGGTGTCCGGATCGGTGCGAATCGTGTCTTCCGTGACGTACATGGAGGGAAGGCCGTGCTCGACGGCGAACTTCACCGCTTTTTCTGTGGTGCGCTCGAGATGATCCACGGTCCAGTCTTCGACAAGACGGCGTATCGGGCTCGAGCCCAAAAATGTGGCGGCTTCAATCGCCACTCCGACGCGCTGGGAAATCTCTGCGATGGGGCGAATGTCGGCCTCGATCGTTCGCGCGGCGCAGTTGGGCTTGATCTTCATGCGCTTGGTAACGATTTCCCGGGCCAGCGCTTCGGTGTGCTCGACCGCCCGAGCGCCCGCTCCCGGCAAACCAATGTTTAGCGAGTCGATGCCGAGCGCTTCCATCAGGTGCAGGATTTCTATTTTTTCTTCAATGCTGGGATCGTGAACAGAAGGATTCTGCAGTCCGTCGCGAAGCGTTTCGTCGTTTAGCAGGACTTGCGTGCCCGGCGCGATAAGCGGGGCTGCGGCCACGTTCCAGTCGTATACCCATTCGTTCTGTTGCATCGGGCTATCCTACTTTCCTCTCTTGCGCGGCAAACTCACCTTCTGTCAACGGGCGCGGCGAAACTAGAGGCCGTGGTCGCGAAACATTGTTTTTAGAGCGCCGCGGGCATTCCGCAATTTTGCGGCTAGACTCCCGCCAAATTCAAACCTGAGAAATGCGTCGGCCGAGCGCTGGAGATCCGCCCCATAACGATACCACCACGGTTTTTCGCGTCCTGGCAATCGGTCCACGTCGACATATTTGGTTTGCACCATTTCGAGCAATCCTGCTTTGCCGTGCGTGCGGCCCCAACCGCTGGCGCCACAGCCGCCATGCGGCGCTTCCGCAATGCCAAAATAGCTGATCGCGTCGTTGACCATAACGGCCCCCGCACGCAGCCGCGCGGCGATGGCTTCGCCGCGTTTTGCGTCACTAGTCCACACGCTCGCCGCGAGCGCGAAGGTGGAATCATTCGCACGAGCAACGGCTTCTTCAGCATCTTTCACGGATTGAACGCCAAGGATAGGCCCGAAGGTTTCCTCTTGAAAAAGCCTCATCGAGGAATTCACGCCCGCGATGACGGTCGGCCCAAAGAAATTCGCGCCAAGGTCAGGGCGAGGCTTGCCACCGCAAAGAACCCTTGCGCCACGCGCCACGGCGTCATTGACCAAATCGCTCATGCGCTGCACATGCTGAGGGCGAATCAGCGGGCCAACGTCGGTTGCAGGATCGCATCCGGGACCGAGACGCAGCTTCTTCGTTTTCTCGACGCAGAGCGCAAGAAACTTTTCTTCAATAGACTTTTCCACGAAAAGCCGCTCGACCGAAAGGCACACCTGCCCGCAATTCGTGTAGCTGCCCCAAACGGCCGCGCTCGCCGCCACATCCGCATTCGCATCCGCAAGAACGATCATCGCGTCCTTGCCGCCGAGCTCAAGCACACTCGGAATCAGTTTTTTGGCGCACGCTTCCGCAACGCGGCGTCCAGTCGCCACACTTCCTGTAAACATGATTTTGTCCGGAGCCGCGTCGATTAAGGCCTGACCTACTTCTCCGCCGCCTTGAATGACGGTGACGAGATTTTTGGGGAAAGCTCCGTCACTGAAAAGCTTCTCGATTAGCGCCCCGCAATTCGGCGTGAAATCGCTGGTCTTGCAAATGACGGCATTGCCCGCAACTATAGCCGGAATAATCTGGCTCAGGGGAATGGCCAGAGGATAGTTCCAGGAACTAATGATGCCGATAACTCCGACGGGATCGTAAACGACCCGGCCGGACTTGGCCTTCGCCGCCATACTGTGGTGCGGCACGCGTTCTGAACGCAAAAGTCGCGGGCCATGTTTAGAAAAATATGCCGCGGTATCCAATGCGACAAACAAATCCGCGAAAAGCGCCTCAACGCGTGGTTTCCCGGATTCCGCCACAACAGCGTTGGCCAAATCGTCGCGCGAAACCATCATGCCGTCGCGCAGTAGACGCAGTTGGGCGCAGCGCTTCTCGATCGGGACTCCGCACCACGCAGATTGCGCCGCCCGTGCTCGCGACAAGATTTCGCCCAGCGCGGCAGGCAGTGTCTTCTCAAACTGCGCAAGAATTTTACCCGTAGCAGGATCAATCGAAGGAATTGTCTCGACGGGGATGACCGTGGCCGCCATAAGTAGATTCTAGCCGACTTTCAAAGGCAACAGCACCGCCCCTCGATGGGGAACCTGCTGTAGGGCCGCAGCGCTCAAATCAAATTCCAAGAATAGCCTCACCATATTCGTTGGACATCGTACTCCTCGAACCTTTGGTCGGTCGTTAAAACAGGGACGTCTTCACACTGCGCCTGTGCAATCAACATGCGGTCGAATGGATCCTTGTGACTTTCCTTAAGCATGCCCGCGCGGATTGCGTGTGCAACGGTGATCGGCAGTTCCAAAAATCTGTCACCTTCTAGGCGTGCTTCGAAATTGGCTACCAAATCCGCGGCTTCCAGCCTTCCAGCCTTATGCTTTATTGCGATTTCCCAGGCACATGCGGCTGATACGAGCACCGTGGTTTCGGGATCGCGGAACACTGCCAGCGCCTTGGGGGACAGTTTGCGTGAGCCTTGGAACCACCACAACAGAACGTGGGTATCAAGCAAAACGCTGCTCACTCGATACCCCACAGAGCCAACTCTTCTTTGGTCATCGGGTCAAAGAACGACGGGTGGATGTGAATTCTCCCTTTAAGACTGCCTGGGACACGCTTCTTCGGGCGCTTGGAAAAAGGGACAATCCGCGCCACGGGTTCCTTACCACGGGCGATAATCACCTCTTCTCCGTTAGCGACCTTGCGGAGCAGTTTCGATAAATTCGTCTTGGTTTGGTGTACGGTGTACATGGTTAGCTAAGTATACTAGCTAACCAGCGGACTCGCAAGCGGGACGGCTCTGTGCAAGGCTGCGAGTGCCCGATGCGACCTAGATTCGCCAAGCTTCGTCATGCATCACTTGCACCATGCACAGCCCCTGCGGAGGTACTGTTGGCCCGGACTTGGCACGGTCGCGCAATTGATAGAGGCGCGGAATATCGTCGGGTACGAGCTTGCCACGGCCGACATCGAGCAGCGTCCCAACCATCTTGCGCACCATAAAGCGCATAAACGAACGGCCGCGCACGGTGTAGACAAGCTCCTCGCCGTCGTCGCTGCGGACCAACTCGCTCGCATAAATCTCGCGCACCGTAGAACGCTCCTTGTCGTCATCCTCGGACCCTGTGGACGCAGCGAACGCGGCGAAATCGTGCGGGCCGACATACCGCGACGCAGCAATGCGCATGGCGTCTTCATCAAGTGGAAAGGGATAGTGCAAAACGTAGCGCCACACCGCCGGCGGAACGACTTTGCCGCGATACAAACGATAGCGATAAATCTTTCCCAGCGCCGACCACCGCGCATGAAAATCCGGCCCCACCTCTTCGGCGCCAACAATGCGAATCGTAGGAGGCAGCAACGCATTCAACGCGCGTTGAAACTCGCCCGCTGACAATCCTGATTGCGTCCGAAAGCTAGCGACCTGGCCAAGCGCGTGCACGCCGGCATCAGTCCGTCCCGCGCCGTTCAGCGCCACATTCTCCTGCGTGAGCCGGCTTAACACGCTGGAAATCTCGCCCTGAATCGTGGGCTTGTCGGAGGATTGAATCTGCCAGCCGTGAAAGTCGGTGCCGTCGTAAGCGATCGTGAGCTTGAAATGGCGCATGAAAGGGGAGTGTTCTGTCTTCAGGGATTAATTTTCAAAAATGGACGCCAGCTTTGGCAAGTGTATGGGACGCGTCAGAGAGCGGTGCGCGCGAAGCGGCTGCCCGGCTTTACCGCCGCCCCGCCCTCGCGGCACAACGGACAATCCTCGGGTTCGTATTTTGCAATGGGAAGATCCAGCAAAGCCTGGGTTTCGACTCCAAGCTCAAGGGTGCCCCCGCTGCGATCGATCAAAGCTCCGGCGGCGACAACTCGCCCACCGGCTTCTTCCACCACTTGAATGGTCTCCTGGGTCGAGCCACCGGTCGTCCAGACATCTTCAACCACAAGAACATGCGCATCCGGCTGGAGCGAAAAACCGCGGCGAAGAGTCATCGTGCCGCTCGCGTCGCGCTCGGCGAAAATGGCCGGCACTCCCCTGCCCACGGAGCCCTTTGGTTCCGGCAAAGCCCGCGCGACTTCCTGCCCGATAATCACCCCGCCAAGAGCCGGCGAAACGACGGCCCCAATGACAGCGTCGGAGAAAAGAGCGGCCAGCGCGTGGCCAAGCTTCTCCGCAAACTTGGGGTATTGGAGGACGAGCGCACATTGTACGTAAGTGCCGCTATGCAGGCCGCTGGTAAGTTCGAAGTGGCCGTGCCGGATGGCTCCGGCGGACTCAAACATGCGCAGCAGTTCTTCTCGAGAGAGCATTGTTTTCGGCCAACCGCAATTTGCCTCTAAACATCGAAACGTCAGCAGACTAGCCGCGGTGCGCCGCGTTGTCAAGGAATGGAGCCCCTGCTAAACTGCAGGTCAAGTTTCCGGGCTGCGCCAAGACGTTTCTGGCTGCTTTCTGGGTCAAACTGTGAAGGATGCCCCCGAATAGCGCTTTCTCGCGGCCACGCTCCCGGAGTGTTCCTACCGCGTGGCAAGCAACCGGCCAATTAAGTGTAACAACACCTGTTCAGGGCACGTTCCACACTGTCAGAAACAAATAAATGCGTCCCGATGGGACAGAATCTTGAGGGGAAAAATTATCATGACGACTCTCTATGAGACCGCAAAGTCTTTCCTTATGCTGACTAATTGGAAGCGGTCGAGTTTATATGCAGACGAGAACAGGCCCGGATTGCGGGGAGCCAGATCTCTGCTCGCGTTTTTCATGGCGGCGATGCTTGCGGTGGGCCCGCTTTCGCCCGCTTTCGCGCAAAGCCCGGCGCAGAACCCGCCGTCTAACCCCGCCCCAACAGCATCTGTGGCGACGCAAGGATCATCCATCGCTCCGGTAAGCTCACTGGGCTTAGCGAAATACAATTTCACCAATGGCCCACGGCCATTCCCCAATCTCCTCAAGCCCTATCAACAGATCCACATCGATGAACCGGTCATCACCAATTCGCCGAGGCTCCAGCAACTCATCCACGATGGCAAGCTGGAGCTAAGCCTGCAGGATGCGGTTGAACTCGCCCTCGAAAACAGCCTGGACATCGCCGTCCAGCGCTACTACCCGTGGATAGCCGACGCCTCGATTCTCAAAGCCAAAGCCGGCGGGTCGGGTTACTCGACGCCCGGCGGCCTGTTTGCTTCCTCCACCGCGTTCCTTCCCAGCTTCTCCTACGACCCGACGCTCACGAGTACTATTCTCATCGATGATCGCTCCACGCCGATCAACAATCCCTTAATCTCCGGCACTGGCACCGGCGCCGCCACCCTCGCCGCACTCCAGACCCACACGACGCAATTCAACAACCAGGTTTCTCGCGGCTTCGAAACAGGGACAAACCTCAGCGTTAGTTGGAACAACACGCGCAGCAGTTCGACCTCGGCGGCCAATTTTTTTAACCCCGCCGTTCAATCGACGCTGACGATCGGATTCTCCCAGGCACTCTTGAACGGCTTTGGAATTGCCGTCAACACTCGCAACATCCGCATTGCGAAAAACAACCGCAAAATCGCAGACTGGGCTTTTGCGCAACAGGCCATCACCACCATTACGAGCACCATCACGGCGTATTGGGAACTCGTTTTCGCCCGCGCAAACGTCAAAGTCGACGAGCAGGCCATGACCGTTGCGCAGAAACTTTACAGCGACAACAAAAAGCAACTCGATGCCGGCACCATGGCGCCTTTAGATGTAACTCGCGCCCAATCCGAACTGGCAACGGACCGCCAAAATCTAATCGTCGCGCGAACTGTTCAGCTTCAAGACGAACAAATCCTCAAAAATGCCATCACTAAGGATCCTCTGGCGCCAGATGTGGTGAACGTCGAGATCATCACCACCGACCAGCCGACACAGCCCGCGGCGATTGAAAACCCGTCCTTCGAGGACTCCATCAAGGAAGCCTTCGCGAAACGGCCAGAGCTTCAGGAGCAACTCTTCAATTTGAAAAACGCGGATATCGATATCCAGGCCACGCGCAACGCGCTGCTGCCCACCCTCACGCTCAGCGGACAATACAGCTCCGTTGGTTTGGCCGGCAATTCTCCGATCAAAGGCGCTTCCACTCTGGCCCCCAATCCCCTGCTGCCGATTTTGGATGAAAATGGCAATCCTGTGCTCGTCAATGGAGTTCCCATTTTTGAGCCGGAACAAAGGACCCCTGTTACTGGCACGAATCAGCAAGGCTTCACCACCGCGCAAAGCCAACTCTTCCACAATCGCTTTCCCGACTATTCCGCGCAATTGACTCTGAGCCTGCCCTTGCGCAACCGTTCCGCGCAGGCAGACAGTGCCCGCGCCAACCTCACCGAGCGCCAGGAGGAAACCGTACTGCAACAGTTGAAAAACGCCGCGCTTCTCGACGTACGCAACACATACATCGCACTCACACAGGACCGGGCTCAGGTGGATGCCGCTAGCGAAGCGCGCCAACTCCAACAGGAGACCTTCGACGCCGAGCAGAAGAAATACCGGCTCGGAGCGTCCACCGTTTACAACGTGATTCTCACGCAGCGTGACCTCATCGCCGCACAAGGCACCGAATTGCGCGCACTGGCTAATCTCGAGGAAGCCAAAGCCAACTACGAACGCGCGCTCGGACGCACTCTCGAGGTGAATCACGTCACCATCGCTGATGCCAAAACAGGCGAAGTCGAACGCGAAACGCTGATCCCGGGAACACTTCACGGCAAGGTCGTGGGCACGGAAGACCTCTTTAAGGATGGCGGCACGCGCTAGCCTAGAGACGAAGCCGCGCTGGAATTTCGTCCAGCGCGGCTTCGTCTTCCTCTTTGTCTTTTTTTCCTCTCCGCTCCAACCTGCTTTTGCAATAGACGGAATTCCCTCCAGGCCCCTCGATTCATTCTTGAACTTCGCCAAATCCTTGTCTTGCCTCGCGCCGTCCATTATCCTCGTTGCACCTAAACGCGGCCGGGTTTCTGTTCACAGCACAGGGTTTATTTGTCTTCGTGCCACCAAATCCAGCCCGCAAATGAAACAAAATCCATGGTTCGAGCGTTTTACAGAGTTAGACCAAAACAAAAACGTCCCGCTGGGACAGAATCTCGAGGGGTAAAGATCATTATGAAGACGATGAGGGGGACCTTGAAGCGGTCCATTTTAGGGGCAGACACGCGGAGGACAGCTTCAGAATGGGCCCGATCTCTGTTTGCTATCGTTTTGGCAGGTCTTCTTTCCGGAGGACCGTTTTCGCCGGTTTACGCGCAGACCCCTGCTCAGAACCCGCCGCCGAGTCCAGCCCCTGCCGCCACCACGGCCCCGGATGGCTCTTCCATCGCCCCGGTTTCTTCTTTGGGCCTCGGAAAACATGATTTCTCGCGCGGCATAAGGGCCTTTCCCAACATTTTAAAGCCGTACGAATCCATCCAAGTTGAGGCGCCCGTGCTCACCAATTCGCCGCGACTCGAACAGCTGGTTCATGACGGCAAGCTGGAGATTACTCTTCAAGACGCCGTCGAGTTGGCACTGGAGAACAGCCTGGACATCGCCGTGCAGCGCTACTATCCGTGGATCTCCGACGCCGGCCTCCTCAACGCCAAAGCCGGCAACACCGGTTTCGCCACTCCCGGGGTGCAGATTCCCGCATCCTCCGCCCTCATTAACCCGTACGTCTTCTTCGTTCAGAACTTCGATCCCCTCATTCAGAGCAGCGTCACGATTGCAGATGTCACCACACCAATCAACAATGCGTTCACTTCCGGCGCCGGCACAGCTAACGTTGCCTCGATCGTTTCACACTCCTCTCAATTTAATAACCAGTATTCGCAAACATTTCAGACTGGAACCAACATCCAGGTGAATTGGAACAACACGCGCAGTAGTTCCAACATCGCCAACTTCTTCAATCCCGATGTGAGTTCGACGCTTTCGGTTTCTATTTCTCAGCCTCTTTTGAACGGCTTCGGAAAGCAACTGTGGACTCGCAACATTCGCATCGCTAACAACAATCGCAAGATCGCGGACTGGGCCTTCGCCCAACAAGCCATCACCACCATCACCAACACCATCACCGCCTATTGGGAGCTTGCTTTCGCTCGGGAAAACGTCAAAGTCCAGCAGCAGGCCGTTGCCGTCGCCCAGAAGCTCTATGAAGACAACAAAAAGCAGCTCGAGATCGGGAGCTTGGCCCCACTCGAAGTCACTCGATCTGAATCCGAAGTGGCCACAGACACTCAGAACCTCATCTTCGCGCAAACGACCCAGCTCACGGATGAGCAAACCCTGAAAAACTTCATCTCCAAAGACCCGCTTGCTCCGAGCATCATCAATGTGGAGATCATTCCCACGGACCGCCCGGCGCAGCCCGCCGTCATTGAAGCGGCTTCCTTCGAAGATGCCGTTAAGGAGGCCTTTGCGAAGCGGCCAGAACTTCAGGAAGAGGTCTACGACCTGAAGAACGCCGAAATTGACGTTCTGGCAACCAAGAACGCACTTCTCCCCTCGCTCACCGCGAACGCGTTCTATTTGTCCGCTGGTCTGGCGGGAAACAGTTCCATTCCCGGCACCCCTACGACAATAAGCACCAGGGTGCCCATCGTGGACGCCAACGGCAACCCCATCAGCGTGAACGTCAATGGCGTGCCAACTCCCATCTTTGAGTCCGCTACGATTGCTCCCTCCCTGGGTACTAATCAGCAGGGCTTCACGACGGCGCAAAACCAAATCTTTCACAATCGCTTTCCCCAATATGTCGGCCAGCTAACACTGACGCTTCCTCTGCGCAACCGCTCGGCCCAGGCTGAGCACGCTCGCGCGCTCCTCACGCAGCGCCAAATGGAAACGCAGGCGCAGCAACTCCGAAACGCTGCGCTTCTCGACGTGCGCAACACTTATATCGCGCTCACACAAGACCGTGCTCAGGTCGCGGCCGCCATGAAAGCTCGCGAGCTGCAGCAGCAAACCTTCGACGCCGAGCAGAAGAAATATCAGTTGGGGGCGTCCACCACCTACACAGTGATTCAGACACAGCGCGACCTGATCACCGCTCAAGGAAACGAGCTTCGTGCGCTAGCCAACCTCCAGGAGGCCAAGGCCAGCTACGAGCGCGCCTTGGGCCGCACGCTCGACGTGAATCGCGTCACCATCGCCGACGCCAAGTCCGGCGATATCGAACGCGAAACTCAAATCCCCGGCACACTCCACGGGAAGGTCATCGGCACCGAGGATCTCTTCAAGAGTCTTCCAGATGGAGGAAAACGGTAATTTCTTCGGCGGGGCCGGATCGGAAGCACGACGTTCCAGCCTCGCCGTTTTTTTTTCGCTCCTGACTCCTGCGCCCCGTCCCCTTGCCCCCGTTTTCGCTTTCGCATAGCATGGAATCGTGAGTTCTTTTGAAGTACGCATCGGTATGCGGACAAATTGGGGCGCAAAACCATGAGTGACAGGGTCAAGGCGGCTACCACGACCATCACGACCGCCGACGCTCCGGTCGCCACGCGTGAGCCTTCCACAAAAGAACACGCTTGGGAAGAAAACACGCTCCGGCCCACGCTCGAAAAGAGCCCTGAGCGCCAAGCTGAATTCACCACAATTTCCGGACATCCGATCCGGCGTCTCTACACGCCCGCTGATCTCCCTGGCTGGGACCCCAACCGCGACCTGGGCTTCCCCGGTGAGCCTCCCTACACCCGCGGCATTCATTCCACCATGCACCGCGGCCGCCTGTGGACGATGCGCCAATTTGCCGGCTTCGGGACGGCCGAAGACACCAATCAGCGCTTCCGCTACCTCTTGGCGCAAGGCCAGACCGGACTCTCCACCGCGTTCGATCTTCCCACGCTGATGGGTTACGACTCTGACCACCCACTTTCCGAAGGCGAAGTCGGCAAGTGCGGCGTGGCCATTAGTTCCCTAGCCGACCTGGAAGTGCTATTCGACAAAATTCCGCTCGCTAACGTCACGACTTCGATGACCATCAACTCGCCAGCGGCGGTCATTTGGGCGATGTATCTCGCCGTCGCGGAAAAACAAGGTGCGGACTGGAAGAAACTTTCCGGCACTCTGCAAAACGACATCCTCAAGGAATACATCGCACAAAAGGAGTACATCTACCCGCCCGAACCGTCGATGCGCCTCGTGATCGACACCTTTGAATTTGCCGTCAAAAACACGCCCAAGTTCAACCCCATTTCGATCAGCGGCTACCACATCCGCGAAGCCGGCTCGACCGCGATTCAGGAATTGGCATTCACTCTGCGTGATGGTATGGAATACGTCGAATACGGAATGCGCCGCGGCATGGACGTGGATCAATTCGTCCCGCAGCTCTCGTTCTTTTTCAACGCGCACAACGATTTCTTCGAGGAGATCGCCAAGTACCGCGCCGCGCGCCGCATCTGGCACAAAGCGATGGTCGAGCGCTACAAGTCGAAGAACCCGCGCACGTGGGCGCTGCGCTTCCACACCCAGACGGCCGGCTGCTCACTGACAGCGCAGCAACCGTACAACAACGTCGTCCGCACCGCGATCCAAGCGCTGGCAGCCGTTCTAGGTGGAACGCAGTCGCTTCACACCAATTCTCTCGACGAAGCCTGGGCCCTGCCGACAGAGTTCGCTGCCACCATCGCGCTCCGCACGCAGCAAATCATCGCGCACGAAACGGGCGTCACGAACACCGTCGACCCCCTCGGCGGTTCGTACTTTGTCGAAACCCTGACGAACGAAGTCGAGCGCGGCGCGTGGGACTACATCGAGAAGATCGACGCCATGGGCGGCATGGTCCCGGCCATCGAGCGCAGCTACCCGCAACGCGAAATCGCGGAAGCTTCCTACAAATATCAAGTAGCGGTCGACAAAAAAGAAAAAATCATCGTTGGCGTCAACGATTATGTTGCAGCAGAAAAGCCGCTCGACATCCTGCAAATCGACGAGACCGTCGCCCACCGCCAAGCCGAACGCCTCTCGAAGTTACGCGCCGATCGTTCAAAAGCCGAGGTCGACCGCCGCCTGAACGCCCTCCGCAAAGCCGCCCAGGGCAAAGACAACCTAATGCCATTCCTCTTCGACGCCGTAAAAGCTTACGCCACCGTAGGCGAAATCTGCGACGCCCTCCGCGAAGTCTTCGGCACCTACGAAGAGGTAGCGATCACTTGACGAAGCGAAAGGCTGTTGCATGGCTTCTCTGAATTCACCTCCGGATCCAGCCCCGAATGAAGTTCCGCCCGTTTCCGCCGCGCGGACGGCGATCTTCCTAAAGAAATATGGCGGCCTGATCCTGCTTTTCGTCCTGGTTGCGGTAGTTCCCATCTTTTGGTTGGCGACTTCGAGAATCAGCGGCGAAGTGGACGTTCGCCTCACTAGTCAAGAAATCGTGGCACTTCCTGGCGCCAGCGTTACGATCTATTCATTAGAAGAAGACCAGCAGCAGCGCATCGCGGGCGCACTCGCCAAGATCCAGCAAACAAACGATGAAGAAAAGGCCGCAAATGCACGCGTGTTTCAGATTCCAGCAGCGGACGAGCGAACCCTTTCGGATTTGGCCGGATACAACAACCTGTCGGATACGAAGCGCTGCTTTGCTCTCGAAGGCATTATGGATGAGATCCGGAAGTCCGGCGTGCACAAGAAAAATACCGATATTCAGGGCCGGTTCACAATTCGAAAGCTGCCCGGAAAATATTTGCTCGAAATCGTTGGACAAGAAAACGACCAGCGTTTTGAGTTTATTGAGAATGTCGACCTGAAGTGGCGGAGCAATCTCAAGCTCACCGAACCGAGCTGCCACTACAGTCTGGCAAACTGACGAGCGGCTGCATTCCGAGTTCTGCGACACTGTAAAATCGGCTTATGACAACGAAGAAAATACGAGTCTTGATTGCTAAACCAGGATTGGATGGTCACGACCGCGGAGCGAAGATCATCGCGCGCGCTTTGCGCGACGCTGGCATGGAGGTGATTTACACGGGCCTGCGCCAGACTCCCGAGATGATAGCCTCCGCCGCCGTGCAGGAAGACGTCGACGTCATCGGCCTATCCATTCTTTCCGGCGCTCACAACACTATCTGCCCTCAGCTCATGAACTTGCTGCGAGAAAAAGGTATGAGCGATATTACCGTCCTCGTCGGCGGCATCATTCCCGAAGCCGACATTCCCGCCATGAAAGAATCCGGCATCGCCGAAATCTTCCTGCCGGGCACTTCCACGCAAAACATCGTCGAGTTCATCCACAAGCGCCTGGCGCGCTGAAGTTCCAAACGAGAGCGGCGTTTTACGCAAGCGTTTTTTCGAATTTGATGCGCGTGTAAAGAACCTGAAAGCCCTGCTGCACAATATTCCGCTGAGAAGTGCTGCCAGGCTGCGCGATGCTGACGGCCAGATCGCTGCCCGCCTGCGACGCGCGCGCCAGCCGTCTTTGCAGCAGCGCCGTTTGCACGCCGCGCCGACGCGCCACCGGCAAAGTGCTCGCACCAAACAATCCCGCAACGCCGTCGTGCAGCGCCAACGTTCCGCCGCCGGCAATTTTCCCGTCCACACGCGCCAGGTAGCATTCCGTCTTCGGCCCAAACGCAAACAGTTTCATGACTTCGAGCAGTTCCTGCGACACCGGAAATTTTTCCGCGAATCCCTGTGAAACTGTCAGCGTCCATACATCGATTTGGTCTTTGCCGATTTTTTCGATCGTGACGCCTTCGGGCGGCTCGGGACAAGTCTCGTCGGGACTCACCTGCCGCGCCATCACATTGGAAAATTCCGTCACGCGATAACCGCGCTGCGCAAACTGTTCGATAAAGGAAGGATCTGCCAGGGGACACGTCTCCACACGCACGGTTTCATCGCGGCTGCGGTAAAACTCCTCGAGCCGATCAAACTCTTCGACACTCACTGGCCCGTCGAGCCCCATCCCCACGGCTTGCGTGATCGGCGAACCCTTGCCGCAATACACGGCAAATCCGCCGGCAACGCGCCGCACCGCCGCACCGCTTGCCGGCCGGAAACGCCCAAGCGCCTCCGCACATTCGACGGCGGCCTGCGCTTCCGCAAGTTCCACACGTCGAGCCAGCTCCAAATTCAGAAGTAACTCTCGCATGATTGGTTCTTAGTTTTTCCCTTTGTCCCTGTTCTGGTATTTCTGTTTTACTTGGCGCATTAATATTTTAATACGTTTCTTCTGTGCAACGCCACTTTCGGGATCCATTTTCCGCGAGAGAAACTCCTGTTCCCGCTGCAGTTTCCGCCAGCTTTCCAATCGATCCACGGCAAGCACGCCCTCAGCGAGAGCGCTTTGGACGGCGCAGCCCGGCTCGTTCTGGTGCTGGCAGTCGGTGAATCGGCATTGCGCGGCAAGTTCATCGACGTCCGTGAATGTTTGTGCGACTCCATCCGCCGCGTTCCACAACTGCAATTCGCGCAAGCCCGGCGTATCGATGATCAGTGCGCCGCACGGCATCACAAACAACTCTCGCGACGTGGTCGTGTGCCGCCCGCGGCTGTCGCTCGCCCGCACCGCATGCGTCGGTTGCCGCTCCTCTTGCAGCAAGCGATTCACCAAAGTGGACTTCCCCACTCCCGAAGATCCAAGCAGAACAATCGTTTGCCCTTTCTTAAAGCTGGCTTCGATCGCCTCCAGCCCTTCTCCCATTTTCGCGCTGACGAGAAAGATCGGCACGCCCTTCGCGATGCGCTCGATCTCAGCCACGAGTTCCTGCGGCTCCGCGCATGCATCGGCTTTGTTCAAGACAATCGCCGGCCGCGCGCCCGATTCCCAGCACTGCGCCAAATATCGTTCGATGCGCCGCACGTTGAAATCGCCGTCCAGCGCCGCCACGACAAGGGCCACATCAATATTCGCGACGATCACTTGCTCCGCGATCTGTTTGCCCGCAACTTTCCGAACAAATCGGCTTCGCCTCGGCAAAACCTGCTGAATCGTTGCGTTCGGCTGCCCAGAAAGAATTTCTGCCGACACCCAGTCGCCCACAGCCGGCCAATCTCCGCCAACCTCAGACTCTTTCCGCAATTTGCCGGAAGGCTCCGCCCAGCATTCTTCGAAGTCTCCCGCCACGCGCCACAACCCGCGGTGCTGCGAAATAACACGTGCCGGAACGCAGCCTTCGCCCACGCATTCACTTCTCAGCGCCTCAAAATACGCGTCCCAACCTAATTCCTCGATAAACACTTGAAAATCCTCCTGCCGCCCGCAAGCAGCACTGCGCGTTCTCGCTGAATTGCAACAGCGAGCCAACACGGCTTTGCGTTCGCATGAACGGATCTCACGGAAAGCTGCTCTTGACCGTTGAGCAAACGCAGTGACTCACATGTGCATGAGAAAGGAGAAGTGGGAAGGTCTTCCGGCCAAATCGTTCGACTAATTCGAAGGCTCGCCGGAGACACACCCACCCCAAACACCTTCGATAGAGGTTTTCACAGGCGCCTCCGACAAAAAGATTCGATGCGTTTGCGGCACCGTAATTTTGAATTCTAGATGCTCAAGCCGGAATCGTCAATACGCAAGCACCGAGGGGCGCACTCGCGGAAATGTGCGGCGGACCGTATACTGTTTCTCGCGGCGCGCGACGGAGCTTCAGCGCGCCTGTTTCAATCCCTGCGCGAGGTCTGCGAGTGACTGCGTCCGTTTTGAAAACCAGTGTGAAGGCGAAGTCGCCCGACTTCGAAAAAAATCACCGCCGCATTATTGATCTCCTCACAAAAATAAAAAACGAAGAAGAGCAAATTCTGCAGGGCGGCGGCGCAAAAGCCATCGAATCGCAACATAAAAAAGGACGGCTTACGGCGCGGGAGCGCATCGCGAAGCTGATCGACGCTGGCTCGCAATTCTTTGAGCTGGGAATTTTCGCAGCCTACGAAATGTACCAGGAATGGGGCGGCGCGCCCTCGGCGGGATCCATCACCGTGCTTGCAAAAGTTTGCGGGCGGACACTCATGCTGATCGCGAACGATGCAACTGTGAAGGCCGGCGCGTTTTTCCCGATGACGGCGAAGAAAGTCATTCGCGCACAGAATATCGCGATCGAAAATCATATCCCTACGATTTATCTCGTCGATTCGGCGGGCGTTTTTTTGCCGCTGCAGGAGGACGTCTTCCCCGATACGGACGATTTTGGCCGGGTTTTCCGCAACAACGCGGTGATGAGTGCGATGGGCATTCCTCAGCTTGCTGCGATCATGGGAATGTGCGTGGCCGGCGGGGCGTACTTGCCGCTGATGTGCGATCACATTTTGATGACGGAAGGCTCGGGACTATTTTTGGCGGGACCTGCGCTGGTGCAAGCGGCGATCGGACAGGTGACTTCTGCGGAAGATTTGGGCGGCGCGAAAATGCACTCGCAGATCAGCGGCACGGTCGATTTTCGCGAGCCGGACGATGACGCGTGCATCGCAAGGATTCGCGCGCTAGTCGATAAAATGGGCGCGGCAAATCCGTCGCCCTTCAGCCACGTCGCCTCGCGAGAGCCGCTCTATCCGGGCGACGAAATCTACGGAATTTTTTCCAGCGATCCCGCTAAGCAATACGACATGCGCGAAATTATCGCGCGCATCGTGGACGCCAGCGAGTTTGAAGAATACCGCTCCGAATACGGCGAGACGGTTCTCTGCGGCTACGCGCGCATCGGCGGCTGGGCCGTCGGCATCGTCGCAAACCAGAAAAAGCACGTTCAAACGCTGGCCCGCGGCTCGGACCAGAAGCGCTTGGAATTTGGCGGCGTGATTTACACGGAGTCCGCCGAAAAAGCCGCGCGATTTATTCTCGACTGCAACCAGAACCGCATCCCACTGATTTTCCTGCATGACGTGAACGGCTTCATGGTCGGCAAAGACGCCGAGTGGAGCGGCATCATCCGCGCCGGCGCAAAAATGGTGAACGCGGTCGCGAACAGCGTGGTCCCAAAAATCACGGTAATTTGCGGTGGCAGTTTCGGCGCAGGCAACTATGCCATGTGCGGCAAAGCCTACGACCCACGCTTCATGTTCGCGTGGCCCACGGCAAAGTTTGCGGTAATGAGTGGCGACGCCGCTGCAAATACGCTCGCCGAAATCAAGCTCAAGCAACTCGAACGCGAAGGCAAAAAAGTCGACGAAAAAGCCCGCAAAGAAATGCTCGAAAGCGTGAAAGCCACTTATGAACATCAAACCGACCCACGCTACGCCGCCGCCCGCCTCTGGGTTGACGCGATCATCGACCCCGCCCACACCCGCGACGCGCTGATCAGCGCGTTGGAGGCCGCCGCCCTGAATCCCGAAATCCGTGAATTTAAAACCGGAGTACTGCAAACTTGAAGCGACTTCGCGGCCTTTGGATCTTGTTGCTAGGAATTCTTCTGCTATTTGGTTCCTTCGTGGAATTTGATCGAAGAGCCAAAGAAGAAAATGCGACTTGGCGGCGAGATGGATGGCATTTGCTCGCCGAACCCTCCGTCCTCGAGGAAGGCGCCGCCTTGGCCGGCCTCGTCTCAGCAATTGGAGGCATCGCCCTGCTTATCATCGATTCGGCCAGGCCTCGACGGAGACAGATACTTTGAGGTCCAAAATTCGCCAATTCAAGACCGGGTTCTGCGAACATGACCCTTGGTCGACTACTTTCGACCTCGATAGGAAGACATGGCCGAAGCAACAAAACTAATTGAGTGCCCGCGCGACGCATGGCAAGGACTACCCGATTTCATCCCTAGCGACTACAAAGCCGAATATCTCAGACAGCTCGTGCTTGCGGGATTCAAGCACATTGACGCTGTGAGTTTTGTTTCACCGAAACGTGTGAAGCAGATGGCCGACAGCGAAGATGTGATGGCGAAACTTGGCGCTTCCCTTCCCCATGGCGTTGAAGCGCCGGAAATTATTGGAATCGTCGTGAACGAAAAAGGTCTGGAACGCGCTCTGGCAACGCCCGGCGTTACAACCATTGGTTATCCCTATTCGATCTCAGCATATTTTCGGCGAGCGAACGCCAATATGACGAAGAACGAATCCCGCCTCCTCGTCGAAAAGCTTCGCAAAGAAACGCTGGCCGCCAAGAAAGACCTAGTAATCTACATTTCGATGGCCTTCGGCAATCCATATGACGAGCCATGGGGGCCGGAAATTGTCGCGGACGCGCTCGAATGGCTAAAGGGAATTCGCGTGCGCACAGTTTCGCTGGCGGATACTGTCGGAACCGCATCGCCGGAACTTGTCGGCGATCTCTATCGCCAGGTGAAAGATCATGTCGCGGGAATCGAACTCGGCGTTCATTTGCACAGCCGCCCGGAAAATGCCGAAGCAAAAATTCTGGCTGCCTACGAAGCCGGCTGCAGGAGATTCGACAGCGCGTTGACCGGCCTGGGCGGCTGCCCGTTTGCCGGAGACAATCTCGTGGGCAACATTGCCACAGAAGACGTGCTGGCGGCGCTGAAAAAAGCTGGAGCCGATCCCGGCATTGATTCTTCTCGGCTGGGAACTCTGCTGGCCATGACCAACGAGATTCGCGCGAAGTATGCACACGCCCCACTAGTGAATTAGAATCATTCCAGTGGCCGGCCGAGCGCCGTGATAGTGGCAGTCAGCCTGTCCTGAATGCGGCCTGCTACATCGGCGACCAGCAAAGCGCGGCGGCAGCCGTGACCAAGAGCGAGTGTGGGAGATTTCTCCAGCACTTTCAGTCGTTGGGAGACGCCCAAATATGTTTGACACATTGACGTTGGAATTCACCGGACAACTGGCGACGCTGACGCTCAATCGGCCTGAGAAACACAATTCCATCAATTCGAAGATGGTCTCCGAGCTGCAATCCGCGCTTGACGAGATTGAGAACAGTCGCACGAGGGTTGCGATCGTCACCGGTGCGGGCAAATCGTTCTGCGCCGGAATGGACTTGGAAATGCTCTCCGACATCGCCAACCAGTCTTCGGCGGAAAACATGGACGATTCGCGGCGCATGGCAAAAATGTTCCGCCGCATCTGGGGCTTTTCAAAACCGTTGATTGCGGCGGTAAATGGCGCCGCGCTGGCGGGCGGTTGCGGAATCGCCACGTTGTGCGACTTCACGCTTGCGGTGCCCGGGGCGAAATTTGGCTACACCGAGGTCAAGATCGGATTCTT
>Ga0308309_10000603_pt1 | contig 22478 bp, 18 predicted proteins | sample HubBroMetageWFT5_FD_192491 | JGI IMG/M metagenome (GOLD analysis project Ga0308309, IMG submission 192491) | Warmed and freeze-thawed soil microbial communities from the Hubbard Brook experimental Forest, New Hampshire - Hubbard Brook CCASE Soil... | ecosystem: Environmental > Terrestrial >...
TTTCTTAAGTGTGAACTCTCGGGCGCACCGCCACCATAATCATCACGGCCATACGCCGCGCCCGATGAGGTGTGCATAGAGTTTCGCAACACAAAGCACTCATCGGCCCGCTGGCGCAGAAAGCTCCAGCGGGTTTTTTGTTTTTTGACAGTTCGTTTCTGGGAGGCACGCACGTGGAATCCGTGAACATCGACTTCGACAAGGCAGGCGGGCTCGTTCCCGCGATTGTTCAGGACCATCGCTCCGGTGAGGTCCTCATGCTCGGCTTCATGAATTCCGCGTCGCTGGCAGAAACCCAGCGCTTCGGCGAAGTGGTCTTCTTCAGCCGTTCGCGCAACAAGCTATGGAAAAAAGGTGAGTCCAGCGGACATGTCCTAAGGGTGCGCGAGGTGCGCGTCGATTGCGACGCAGATGCCCTGCTTGTTCGCGTGGAAGCCGTCGGTCCCGGCGTCTGTCACGAAGGCTATCGAAGCTGCTTCTTTCGCGAACTCGAAGCCGATGGGAACGCTAAAATCACGGAGGAGCGCAGCTTCGCACCAGAGACTGTCTATGGGCCGGAGAAACAGGAGAAAAAAGTATGAGCTGTCTGAAGCTGGGAATCCCCAAAGGCAGCTTGCAGGAGGCCACGCTCGAGCTGTTCGCCCGAGCAGGCTGGAAAATCACGATCGGGTCGCGCAGTTACGTCCCGACCATCGATGATACGGAAATCGAATGCCTCATGGTCCGCGCGCAGGAAATGGCGCGCTACGTGGAAACCGGCGCTCTCGACGCTGGAATCACGGGGCACGACTGGGTCGTTGAAACCGGCGCGGCTGTTGATGAACTTTCCGAGCTTGTCTACGCCAAGCAGCGCCTCGCACGGGTCCGGTGGGTCCTCGCCGTTCCGGAAGACTCCACCATGCGCGATGTTCGCGACCTCGAAGGAAAAACCATCGCGACCGAAGTCGTGCACATCACCGAAAAATATCTCGCGCGCCATGGCGTGAAAGCGCGCGTCGAATTTTCCTGGGGCGCCACGGAAGTCAAAGTCCCGCAACTTGCCGATGCGATCGTGGAAGTCACTGAAACGGGATCATCTTTGCGCGCCAACCGTCTTCGCATCGTCGATACCGTTCTTGAATCCGCCACCGTCTTCATCATGAATCGCTTTGCCGCAACGGAGCCTTGGAAGCGCGAAAAGGCCGAGAACTTAATCCTTATGCTTCAAGGCGCGATCGCCGCCGCCAGCAAGGTCGGCTTGCTTCTAAACGTTCACCGCGACGATCTCCCAGCTGTCCTCGGCGTTTTGCCGGCTCTGAAGAAACCCACCATCTCGGCTCTCAGCGATCCGGATTGGGTGGCCGTGAACACCATCATCGAAGAAGCCGTGGTTCGCCAGATCATTCCCAAGCTCAAAGCCGCCAAGGCTCAGGGCATTGTCGAATATCCCCTGAACAAGATTGTGCTCTAATGCGAATCTTGAAACTCACTTCCACCGTCGAAAGCAATCTTCTCCGCGCGCGCCACGAGCGCGATCGCGAAGCCGAGCACATCGCCGCAGGCATCATCGCCGATGTGCGCAAACGCGGCGACGCGGCGCTGGCGGCGTGGGCAAAAAAGCTCGACGGAATACAACTCGGGCGTATTGGGTTTTGGGTTTCGCAACGTGAAATCAAAGCCGCGCGTGAACAAGTCAGCGCTGAATTTCTTCGCGCCATCCGCCACGCAGAAAGAAACACCCGCCGTGTCGCTGAAAAACAACTGCCGCGTCCGTGGTCCCTCGAAGTCGAATCTGGAGTGACGGTCTCTCAACTCGTCCGCTCTATCGACTCCATCGGCTGTTACATTCCGGGCGGTCGCTTTGCCCTCGTTTCCACTCTGTTGATGACCGTCGTACCCGCGCAAGTGGCTGGCGTGCCTCGGATCACCGTGGTTTGCCCCAAACCCAATCCCGAACTCCTCGCCGCCGCAAGTTTGCTTGGCGTAACGCAAATCGCCCGCATCGGCGGAGCCCAAGCCATCGCCGCGCTCGCCTACGGCACGGAAAACATCGCGCGGGTGGATAAGGTCTTTGGGCCCGGCAATCGCTTTGTCACTGCCGCAAAACAGCTCGTCAGCAGCGATTGCGGCATCGATCTTCCTGCGGGCCCGACGGAAGCCATCGTTCTTGCGGCGAAAGGGGACGCAAAATGGATCGCGGCGGACCTTCTTGCCCAAGCAGAGCACGCGCCTGACGCGGGAAGTTTTCTGGTAACTCCGAGCGCCGGGTTGGCTCGAGCGGTCAAAGAAGAAGTGCGAGCGCGATTGACAAAACTTTCTCCCAACAATCCCGCTCACTCGTCGATGCGCAAAACCGGCGCAATCCTGCTCGCGCCAAGTCTCGAAGCTGCGTGCGTTTTTTCCAACCGCTTCGCTCCGGAGCATCTGAGCCTTCCGCACAATCCGGGCGCGTTGCTTAAGAAAATCAACGCCGCAGGCACAATCTTCCTCGGTCCGTGGGGCGCACAGCCGCTCGGCGATTACATTAGCGGCAGCAATCACGTCCTGCCAACAGGCGGATGGGCACGCATGCGTGGCGGTCTATCCGCCACCGATTTTGTGAAGTGCATCAGTGTCCAAAGCATCAAGCGCAACGGTTTCGGACGTCTCGCAGCCGACGCGATAAGATTGGCGCAAGCGGAAGGACTGCTTGCTCACGCCAACGCCGTCGAGGTGCGCAGATGAAGGTTCGCAAATGAAACCGCAACTGCCCGTTCGACAAGCAATCCTTGATCGCCGCACCCACGAACCGCCAGGCGAGGGCCGAGCCGACAAACTCCGCCTCGATTTCAATGAAAACACTGTGGGCTGCTCGCCAGCGGTCCGGCGAGCTTTGGCGAAACTCACTCCGAAGCTTCTTTCGATGTATCCCGAGTATGAGCGTGGTACTCGCCGTCTCGCGCGTCATTTTCAAGTCGCGCCCGAAGAACTCCTGCTAACAAACGGCGGCGACGATGCGCTCCGGCTTTTCTTTGACGCGTTTGTCGATGCGGGAAGCAGTGTCGTGGTCTGTGAGCCTACTTTCCCGATGTACCGCTACTGGGGAGAAGTGGCGGGAGCGAAGATCGAAGTTGAGCGTTACGGACCCGCGATGGAATTTCCCCTCGACGGGGTGCTCCAGGCGCTCGCTTCTAGTCCGCGAGCCGTGTTCGTGTGTAATCCCAACAATCCCACGGGGACGCTGCTGCAAAAAGACGTTATCGAAACGATTCTGAAAGCTGCGACTCACACTGCCGTCGTCGTCGACGAAGCCTACGCCGAGTTTTCGGGTCTCACGGTCGTTCCATGGATCAACCGATACCCGCAACTGTTCGTGGCGCGAACGTTCTCGAAGGCCGCGGGACTGGCTGGGCTTCGCCTCGGCGCCGTCATCGCCTGCGTCGAATCTCTCGCGATTCTTCGCCGTGCCACGGCGCCGTTTCCCGTCAACGTAGCCGCGCTGGCGGCTGCGGAAGCGGCCGTCGGAGATGTCAAAACCATGAAGCTCTACGTGAAAAGCATCTTGCGGACGCGAAATTGGTTCGAAAAGGAAATTCACAAACTCAGTGTAAAGACCTATTCAAGCGCTGGGAATTTTCTCCTGGCTGATTTCGGCCCTGGCGGCTCCGAAATGTGCCGGAAACTGCAAGCGGAAGGTGTTCTGCTTCGTGACCGCTCGAAAGATATCGGTCCCGGCATGGTTCGCGTCAGCATCGGCACACAAAAAGAAATGGAACGCTTGCTGAAACTCATCAAGCGTCACCGGTAATCGCATGAGACGCATTGCCACCATTCATCGCAAAACAAACGAAACCGACGTGCGGCTTAAAGTGAATCTCGACGGGCGGGGAAAGTCGCGAATCACTACAGGCATTCGCTTTTTCGATCACATGCTCGATCTCGTCGCACGCCACGGCGCTTTCGACCTGGAAATTGCGGCGAAAGGCGATCTGGACGTCGATCAGCACCACACCGTCGAAGACGTCGGTATCGCTCTCGGCGAAGCTGTCCTGAAAGCCCTCGGCTCAAAGCGTGGCATCCTGCGCGCCGGCTATTTCTTGATGCCCATGGACGAAACGCTCGCCGCTGCCGCCGTCGACCTAGGCGGCCGGCCTTATTGCGTCGTCAACGCCAAAATTTCCGCGAAACGGGTCGGTGACTTCCAAACCGAGCTTACCGAGGATTTTTTCCAGAGCTTCGCGCAAGCTGCGCGTGCGAATGTGCACCTGCGCGCCCTTTATGGCCGATCGTCTCATCATCAAGTCGAAGCCATGTTCAAAGCTTTTGCGCGCGCTCTCCGTTTCGCTGTCTCCCGCGACAAGCGGCTTCGCAGCGTTCTTCCCAGCACGAAAGGTCTTTTATGAAAGTCATGCTCATCGATTACGGTGCGGGCAACGTCACGAGCGTCGAGCGCGCAATGGAACGTCTCGGCGCTGCGAGCCGACGCTCCAATTCGCCAGAGTGCATTGCAAAAGCCGAAGCGCTGCTTCTTCCCGGTGTCGGCCACTACGCCGCGCTTATACGTGCACTCGACGAGCGCGCTCTTCGGGCACCTTTGCTAGAGGCCATCAAGCGTGGAGTTCCTTTTCTCGGAGTGTGTCTCGGCCTGCAAGCACTTTACGAAACCAGCGACGAGGCGTGCGAGCTTAGCGGCCTGAATCTCCTGCCTGGTTCCGTTCGCTCCCTTCCCTCGACTGTCAAACTCCCCCACATGGGATGGAATCAACTCAAACTCACTCGCTCCTCTCGCCTTCTCGAAGGAATCTCCGCTGACGCGTATTTTTATTTCGCGCATTCCTTCGCCGCTACCAATGCCAACGGCGAAGCCGTAGCTATCTGCAATCATGGCGCGGATTTCGCCGCCGTCATCGAAAAACAAAATATCTTCGGCGTGCAATTCCACCCGGAAAAAAGCGCTGACGCAGGGGCGCGGCTTCTCCAAAACTTTCTGAGGCTCGCCGCATGAGCCTGGCGCACCGCATCATTCCGTGTCTCGATACCGACGGTGCTCGCGTCGTCAAAGGCGTGAATTTTGTTGGCCTGCGCGATGCGGGCGATCCCGTGGCTCTCGCCGCTCGCTACAACGCGGAAGGCGCGGACGAACTCGTCGTCCTTGATATCGCCGCTTCCCGCGACCGCCGCCCTACGTTTCTGGAAACTATCCGCCACGTCGCCGACGAACTCGCCATTCCGCTCACCGCGGGTGGCGGCATTCGATCGCTGGACGATGCTCGCTCCGTGGTCCGCGCTGGCGCGGACAAAGTGACGGTCAACACCGCGGCTGTCGCTCGGCCCGAGCTGATCTCCGAACTTTCTCGCGAATTCGGCGCGCAAGCCGTCGTGCTCGCCGTCGACGCAAAACGCCTCGACGATCATTGGGATGTTATGGTTCGCGGCGGGCGCGATTCTGCAAATCGCGACGCGCTCGTATGGGCACAACAAGGAGTTGAACTCGGCGCCGGAGAAATTCTTCTGACATCCGTCGATCGCGACGGCACACAACTTGGTTTTGATACGCCTCTTACCGTTGCGATTTCGCGCGGCGTCAATGTTCCCGTCATCGCTTCCGGTGGCGCAAAACTTCCCGAGCATTTCGCGGAGATCTTTTCCGAAGGAGCCGCCGACGCGGCCCTTGCAGCCTCCATTTTCCACGACAACGTCCAATCCATCCGCGAGCTCAAACAATATTTGGCGGCACGCAAAATTGAGGTTCGTCTGCCGTGCTGATTCCCTGTATCGATCTGCAAGGCGGCCAAGCCGTCCAGTTAGTCCACGGACGCAGACGCGAACTCGCGGTCTCCGATGTCTTCGGCCTTTTGGAAAAATTTAAGACCTATCCCTGGCTGCATCTCATCGATCTGGACGCCGCTATCGGCACGGGCGATAACAACGCGTTAGCGCGCGAACTCTGCATGCAAGCCCGCAAGCGCTACAAGTTGAAAGTTCGCGTAGGCGGAGGCATACGAACTACAGCTCGCGCCCGGGAAATTGCCGAATGGGGCGCCGATCAAATCATCATCGGCAGCGCCGCCTTTCGCGAAGGCAAAATCAACTTGCGCTTTCTCCGCCAGCTCACAAAGAGAGTGTCTCCTGTTCAGATTGTCGTCGCACTCGACACAGCCAAAGGCCGAATCACCATCAACGGATGGCGGCGCAAGCTCGCACTGCGCCCCGAAGATGTCATGTCCCAACTCGAGCCTTTTTGCGCCGCCTTTCTCTGCACCGACGTCGACCGCGAAGGCACGATGACTGGCGCCAATCTCCGTTGGTTTCGCAAGCTCCGCGCCGCCACAGAACATCCCATCATCGCCGCCGGTGGAATCAAATCCCGCCGCGAAATCTCCGGCCTCGAAAAAATCGGTATGGACGCCGCCGTGGGCATGGCGGTCTACAAAAATCGTCTACGCTGAGCCATCTGCTCATTGTGCAGTTTCCGTGTCGACCAAGATTCCAAAATTCCTCGTGCTCTCTTGACCGCTCCGTGTTCTTACGAACTTCTTCATGCCCTCGGCGCTCTCTACGATCTCTGTGTAGCAACGTGTTCCGCTCTTTTCCCCCCGACTCGCCAAAAATCAATCAGGTCTTGCGTCAAATCAAAGTTGAGATAGGATACCCACCCATGCGAAAAACAATTTTGCTGTCCCTGTTCCTTTTGATTTTTTCTGGCTCGTCCCGGGCGCAAGAAGCCGCGTCCTCCGATTCCTTACTTTTCACGCTCAAGCCGCTCGGGAACAATGTCTATGCAGCCATCGATAAACCCAAGAGCGCTGCGGGTTCGAACGCTGGATTCGTGATTGGCGACGACGGCGTCGCGGTGATCGATACGTTTGAGGACGAAGCTGCCGCTAGACAATTGCTCGCCGAAATTAAGAAGCTCACCAAACTTCCAGTCAAATTTGTGGTCAACACGCACTACCATCTCGATCACGTCACAGGCAACGGCGTTTTTGCGCAGGCGGGTGCGGTGATTGTGAGTCACAAAAATGTTCGCACCTGGATTCACACGGAAAACTTGAAGTTTTTCGGCAAGGACATCAAGCCCGACCAAAAAAAGATGATCGAGGAATACGTTGCACCGCAAGTTGTCTACGATTCCGTGATCGAATTGTATTTGGGTTCGAGACGAATCGTGGTGCGCTATTACCCGGGCCATACTGGCGGCGATTCCGTCGTCAGCATTCCCGATGCTCAAGTCGTCTTTTGCGGGGATCTTTTCTGGCGAAAAACGCTGCCAAATCTGATCGACGGTACGACCGACAAGTGGGCCGCGACGGATGCAGCGCTGGCGGCAGAGGCACCCAAGGAGGCCTTTGTGCCCGGCCACGGGGATGTCGGAAACGCCGCCGACGTGCAGGAGTTCGGCGCTTACCTGACCGACTTGCGCGCCATGATGACGCCGCCTGTGAAAGATGGCCTCATGGGCGACGCGCTGGTGAACGCGGTGATGCCGGGTTTGAAGCAGAAATACGGAAACTGGGACTTCTTCGATTATTTCGCGAAGCGCAATATTTTAGATATGGCGAAAGAGCTGCGCGGCGACAAACAGATTCCTAAACCTGCTGAACAACAATGAATGCTGCGTTTTATTTTGCGCGGGTCAGTTAGCCGGGCCTGATTTTCTCGGCCACGCTTTCTATCTGAGATACGCGTCGGTGATGTACTGCTGGACCATGCGCTGCGTGTTAAAGAAAGAACCGTTGATGGCGATGGCGTGCTGCATGATTTGTATGTAGAGCCGCGGCTCTTTGTAAAACATCGGCAGAATAATGTTCTCTAATTTCCAGTAGAGTGATTCGGCTTCTTTGGCGTTGTCGGTGGCAATGTCCGTCGTGTCCATGGTGCGGCGCGGTTCGCCGATCGACCATCCGGTCACGCCCTCGATATGTCCTTCCACCCACCAGCCGTCGAGAATGCTCAGGCTGGGAACTCCGTTGAGCGCGGATTTCATTCCGCTCGTGCCGGAAGCTTCGAGAGGAAATTGCGGCGTGTTGAGCCAAAGATCCACGCCGGAAGTGATTTTGCCGCCGAGATCGAGATTGTACTCGTCGAGAAAAACTACAGGGACGGCTTTCCGCAGCGCTTTCTTCGCATGGAAAATGCGCCGGATAATATCCTTGCCGCCGCCGTCGTTGGGATGCGCTTTGCCGGCGTAGATAATTTGAAAATGTCCTGCGTTCTTGGCGATCTGGCGCAAACGGTCCAAATCAGAAAGAATCAGGTCCGCGCGCTTGTATCCGGTCGCGCGGCGCGCAAAACCAATGGTGAAAACTTCTTCGTCCAGACTGAGACCGGTTTTTTCGCGCACGGCTTCGAGAAGTTCGTGCTTAGCGATGAGATGCGCCGACCAGACTTCTTCCGGAGGAAGCCCGAGCGCGCTGCGAAGACTGTAGTTGTCTTCGCGCCATTGTGCGATTTGACGGTCAAAAAGCTGCTGGAAAGGAGGCGAGGTCCACGTCCCGGCGTGAACGCCGTTGGTGATGGCCTCGATCGGAACTTCGGGAAACATCTGTCGTGAAGTGACGCCATGCTGTTTGGCCACGCCGTTGACGTACGTGCTGAGGCTCAGCGCCAGGTACGTCATATTCAGATGGGCGCCGCGCGCCGCGGCTTCCTGCAAATCCGGGTAGTTCTGTTCGGTCTGCAAAGACCGCTTCACCAGCTCCGCTACTGCAGCGTCTTTGAGATCGAAGAATTTGCTCTGCTGCGGAAAAACGCGAGTGAGGTATTCGATCGGAAAACGGTCGTGGCCGGCGGGCACCGGCGTGTGCGTGGTGAACATACATTTGGCGCGAACTTTTTCGATGTCTTCGCCATTGATGGCGGTGCGCCCGGCTTTGACTGCTTCCTCGCCGAGCAATTCCAGCGAGAGCAACGCCGCGTGGCCCTCGTTCATGTGATATCGCGTGAGGTCTTCGTATCCAAGGGCGCGGAGCATGCGGACGCCGCCGACTCCCAGCAATACCTCCTGGCACAAGCGGTAATAGGAATCCCCGCCATACAGTCCGCCGGTTAGGTTGCGGTCCCATTCCGTGTTGGAAGGAAGATCGGCGTCGAGAAAATAGACCGGCACTTCAAAGCCGCGTACTCCCTTAACGTCATAGCGCCAGCAGCGAAGTTCGACGCGTCGATTCTCCAAAGGCACGGTTACGCGGGCGCTTTCTTCCTTAAGAAAGTCTTCGACTTTCCAGACCACCGGCTCTTCGGTTTGGGTGCCGTCTTCGGAGAGATGCTGGGAAAAGAAGCCTCTGCGGTAGAGGAGTGATACGGCCACCATGGGGAGGCGAAGGTCTGCGGCGGCGCGGATGGTGTCTCCGGCGAGCACGCCGAGGCCGCCGCTGTAGCTCGGCATGGCATTCTCGAGCGCAATCTCCATGGAAAAATAGGCGACAAACCGTTTGACTGAATTCGCGTGCGTGGACATCTCTCTCGCTTTTTCGCTGGGCGCCGCGAGGGCAGCCATGCGGGCAAAATGGGCAATGTTTGACCTTCAATTGTCGGGGAAACGCGCTACTCAATCAAGCGAGCAAACACAATTAGTTGTTATGTCCGTTTCAGCATGGTTACAAGACTCTAAGCCTGGTGATTAGCCGAAGGCCAACAGGAATGTCCATCCCAGCCTAATTTGACCCGTCTGCCCTTCCTTTCCAATGATCAATTCGCTTTCCCAGCGGACTCTTTGCCCGAGGCAGGGCGGGCCAAGGGGATTGGGCGAGTGAGCAAATCGACGTACTCCTTATAGAATTTCTCTTTGTCGAGATCTATCTGGACCTCGACGAGCGCGTCGCACATTCCCGGCTGCTTGCCAGGGACCCACGAGAGGGTGTCGCCATAGCCGGAACCATGATCAACATCCACGTCGACATAGAGTTTTTGCCATTTGGTGATAATCGTTGGATCGAGCCAAGCGACAGCCGCAAGTTCGTCCCACAAATAATTGGCTTCGGCGTATTTCGCGACGTATTGAGCGGCCGGCGACGGGCTCTTCGCGATTTGCGATATGAGATTTTTCTCCATCCGGGTTTTGATGGAAATGTCGACGGTGGTGAGTGCGATGCGTCGCCAGTTGGCGTGCAGGACGGTGTGAGAGGCCTCGGGATCCATCCAAAAATTAAACTCGCGGTGCGGCGTGGCGCTGAACTCGGGGTCGTTGGTCTTGGGACTGATGCTGCCAGCCATGAGGATGAGTTCTTTGGCGAATTCCGGAAAATGGGGATCGAGAGCGATCGCTTGGGCCAGGTCGGTCATCGGTCCCGCGGCATAGATAGTGATTTGGGACGGATACTGGTGAACCATGCGGACCATGAAATGGGCGGCATCTTCGGTCGAAGCTTTGATTGTAGGGGAACCTTCAGGCATGGGCGGAATATCGTTCGGGCCGTGGACAGCGTAGCCTTTGGCGAAATTCCAAGCGCCCTGATAGAGAACTTTGCCGTACCGCGTTTGCCACTTGGCGATGAATTCCTTGGAATTAACGAGAGGAAAGACGGCGCCGGGAAGAACGGGAATGTCGGTGCGGCCAATGATTTCCAGCAAGCGCAGAGTGTGCTGGACTTCTTCATCGCGCCAAGCGTCACCGGTGAGCACGGTGATGCCAAGGACGTCGGTTTCCGGCGAATTGATGAGCGTGAGAATGGCCTGCATGTCCGTGCCGCCAGGACCGGCGCAATCTTGATCGATGATGACTTTGCGTTTGGTCTGCGCGTGAATGGGCAGAGCAAAGAGCACGGCGAGAAGCAGGAGCAACGCGAACAGGCGCAGCCAAGGCATAGATCATTTCCTTTCCCCAATTGTGCGAAGAATCGAGAGGGGGATGATAGTCCAAGCGGTGGCGTAGGGCCACCTCTGCTTCGGACGATGTCTGGTTCACCGAAGCTGCTGGCGGGCCGGACAAAACAAATGAACGTGGAGTCTCTAACCGAAGCGGGTTAGAACGTCAGTTTGAGGCCGAGTTGGACGAGGCGCGGGTTGTTTACGGTGGAGTTGACCGCGCCAAAACCGTTTGGTGCGTTGATGTCGTTGATCGGCTGACCGAACTGAGCGTGGTTGAAGAGGTTGAAGAATTCTGCCCGGAAATTCAGACCCATATTTTCCCAAGGCAGCTTGAACTGTTTGATCACGGAGAAATCGGTATTTACGAAATCCGGACCATAGACGGGAACACGATTGGCGTTGCCGAGTTTACCCGGTGCGGGCTGCACAAAGCAGGCTGGGTTGACGTACTGGGTCTTAGTCTGGTTGGCGTACGGATTGCAGCCGGCAACCTGGTCCGGACGCTCAAAGGCGTTGCCGTTGCCACCCGTATTGAAGGAGACACCGGAGGTATTGTTACTGTCAATCAGGGGGAAGGCGAAGCCGGAAGTGATTTTTTCGATCAGCGTTACCTGCCAGCCGCCCAGCAGCGAATTCGTCACGTTGCTCCAATCGGAGCCGAATTTCTTGCCTCTGCCAAACGGCAAATCATAGATGACGCTGGCAGTAAAGTTGTTGTGAAGATCGAGTTGAGACGGGGCCCAATCCAGCTTCTGCCAATTAGGCAGCGGAAAGTACGGCGCGCTCAGCAATGATCCGAGGCCGTCGCTAAGCCCATTGTCGTAAGTATGCGAATACGTGTAGGCGATCAGCGCATAGACCCCGTAACGGGAACTCTTGGTCTCGGCCTTCACTTGCAAGGAGTTATAAGTGGTTTTGCCGAGGTCCCCGAATTCCAGAATGGCGTTGAAGTTTGGTGGAGTATAGGGCGACACGAAAGGAGCGCCGCCGGCGGCGCAACCGAGGGTGTAGGCTCCTCCGGCAACACATGCCGAAGGACCGTTGGTGTCGAGGGCGTTACCGGCGACGAGGATGTGGTCGCCACGCGAACCAGCGTACCCAACGGTGAGGACGATGTTGCCGGGCAACTGACGCTCGACGTTAGCATTGTATTGCACCACATGTCCGCTCCGGAAGTCCCGCGGTTGGTAGAAATATGTCCCGGAGAAGGTGGATAGAGTTGGAGGAGTGTTAAAAATTGGAAATCCGCTAGAGATGCTTAAGACCTTACCACCCGGGCCACAGGCCGGGGTATTACCGGATGGGGTTGAAACTGGGCACCCACCGAACTGGAAGATGTCGCCCTCGGCGAAAAAGGGAGGGTTTTGCCAAAGACCCTGCGCGCCCTGGCTCCAGGCGGAATCGTGGTAAACGGAGAACCCGCCGCGGAGGACGGTCTTGTCGCTGCCAAGGAGTTTATAGGCGGCGCCGATGCGTGGTTCGAGGGCAGTCCAATCCATGTGGACGCCAGCTGAACCGCCAATACCGTTCTGATTGGCGACGAGGAGCTCACCGGTACTGGCAAATGAGCCGGTAGCGATGGTGGGCGGAATGTAATCGGCCATGCGCCCGCCGGCCTCGGTGATGGGTGTGGACAAGTCATAGGCCAGACCGATATTGAGGGTGAGATCCTTGGTGAGTCGCCAATCGTCCTGGACGTAGGGGCGGATGATTTTCCAGCGCCGGCCGGTGACTGGGCCTTTGAAAGTCTGATCGTGTTCGGAGATGCTCACATAGCCCAAGGTTAGATCGGCTTCGGCATTACCGGAGAATGCGCCGAGGGGAATCCAGAAACCATCCTGGAAGGCTTCGGTGCCGACGTTCATCTGATTGGCGCGGACGTCAATTCCGACTTTGATGTCGTGCTTGCCGCGAATCAAGTCGAGGGAATCAGCGAACGTAAAGATATTTGTGCCACCTTGGAAGGGAGTGTAGCCGCGATCGCCGAGGGACCACAAGCCGCCGTTGAACAACACGGAAACCAAGCCGCAGCTATAAGCTCCCGGGTTACACTTCTCGCTCCCGGGCGTGCCGGCGCAGCCGAGGTTGGCGCCGGGGATACCGATGCTAGCAAGATTGGCAGAACTGCAAGTGCCCGTGCCCTGAGAAGTGATGTAGTCGAAGATGCGGTTGTAACCAACGCTGGCTTGGTTCACCAAAGTAGGTGAAAAAACGTGGGTCTCGCTGATGGCGATGTTGCGCGCGTGATTGATGATGCCTTGGTTGCTTCCGAAGGCGTTGGCCTCGGCAAATCCTCCGGTGAAACCACCAGGCACGAAGGAAACGGCATCGTCGTAGCTAAAGCGTGCGAAGACCGTGTCGTTAGCCGTTAGGGTGTGGTCCACACGGATGTCAAACTTCGTCTCATAGAGGCTGCGGACCGGCTCGCTTACGAAATTGAATCCCTGAGCGGCATTGTTAGCGTTTGGCAAGGGATACAAATTCACCAAGGCCGCGCCGAGGGGGTTAACCAAAGCGGCGGGTATTTTGGCGCAGTTGACGCCGGGAACCTGGCTGCCGTTTGGATTGACAGCGGTGGGCGGACCACTTGCGCCAGTGCACTGAAAAGGAGTACCCCCCGTATAGGGGTTGGTGATGGAAGCCGGGGAAACCGCAGCCCCGAAGAGGTCATGGCTGAAATCCGCGAAGGGCTGCGCCGCGCTCGTGTGCATCGCAGCGCTGGGGACTAGACCGGTGAACGTGATTCCGCGAAGTTGATCCTTTTGCTCGCCATCGACGAAGAAAAAGGTTTTGTTCTTGCGAATCGGACCACCGATGGAGCCGCCAAACTGGTTCAGATTGAATTTTTCGGGGGTGGTGGCAAAAAAGCTCTTGGCATCGAGCGAGGTATTGCGGAGGAACTCGAAGAGCGACCCGTGGAAGTCGTTTGAGCCGGATTTTGTGGTGACCAGCACGGTCGGACCTGCGCGGGTTCCGTATTGGGCGGAGTAATTGTAGGTCAAAACCTTGAATTCTTGAATGTCGTCAATTGAAGAAAAAGTCCCGATACCGCCGGCGGTCAATTCGTTGTTGTCTACGCCATCCAAAATCCAGTCGGTGCTGTTGGGGCGTGAGCCGCCAACGGAGAGTGAGAAGGAGCCGCGTGCGGCCACTTCGCTGCTTGCCGCGTTAGTGAAAAAACTATTGGGATTAGACTCGGCAGTAGCGCCGGGAGTGAGCGTGGCGAGTTGGACGAAATCGCGGCCGTTAAGGGGAAGCTGCGATACTTCCTCGGCGGTAATGACCTGGCCGAGGGAAGGATTGGTGGTCTCGACCGTGACGGCGGAGGCGTTGACTTCCACAGTTGAGGCGACAGTGGACGGCGCGAGCGTAAAATTCAGTTCGCGCGCTTCATCGACCTGCAGTCGGAGGTCCTTGCTCTCGACGGTTTGAAATCCCGCAAATTCGACTCGCAGCGTGTAGATTGAGACCGGCAGCAAAGGGATGAGGAAGTGGCCAGCGTCGTCGGTTTTTGCATCACGGGATACGCCGGTGCCTTGCGAAGTGGCGGTAACTGTCGCACCGGAGATGGCCGACCCGGATTTATCTACGACGTTGCCGGAAAAACTGCCAGTCGCTTGACCGTAGAGAGATGGAGAGACGGAAAACGCCAAGGTACAAACGAAAACCAGGAAAAGTATTCGAGACCTCATGAGGAACGCCCCTTTCGACCACCCCTGTTTACAACCATTTACGACGATTGCCCTTAACCATCCGGCCCAGAGTCTACTTCATCGCGCGACGGCGGCGAAAATATTTCCGCGCGGCCGAGCTGCGCTCTTCAAAACTACAAAATGATATTTTGCGAACTGCTTCTCGACGGAAGTTCCAACGTCATTGCTCCTGATGCGACTGCGAAACAAAATTTCCGCAAGCTATTGGGTCCAAATCATGTCCAGGACCAGAACGCTTCAACGAGGGAGAAGTCCGGTGCAGGATCGTGGCGTAAAGCGAAGAAACAGTCTCGCGAGCAAGCCGCCAATATGAACAAATACTAATACGTCCCAGGACGTTCCCCCAGTTGCACCAGTGAGCGTAGGCTAGCGTCCGGTTGAGAGAAGTGTCAAGACAAAAGTAAAGTTTGGAAGGAGTTGCGGTGGAAAACTTTTGCGGGAACTTTTTGTTTGGAATTCATTCAAAATTTTGATGATGGAAGCTGCGGAAGAAAGAGTAGGAGAGGGCCTTGCGAGACGCGGCGTTTGTCGCAAGAGCGAGATCGGCCTGGATGTCTGCGAACATACGAGTGAGATACTGCGCGGGCTTGGCGATTCAGAAGAGCAAGCACAGGACGTGGCGGCTGCGACGACCTGACGCTGCTGTTCTCCAAAAGGGCGAAGACCGCACGCGCAGGAACGCCGGCTGACCACAAGTAGTTAGAACAAAGAAGGACGAGCAGAACCGCCCAGGAGCGAGTTGTTAACGTTCGCGATCGTGTGTGTTCCTTCTTTCCCTCCCCAGGAAAAAAGCAGGAAGACTTGCGGGAAGCCACCAGCGCGAAGTGTTAAGCCGGTGGAGAAGCTGTGGAGCCAGTCATTCGAGCCGAGGTCGCCGCGGGTGAGCGCGACTTTTCCTTCGTCAATCATAAAAGTAAAGCCCAGAGGCAGCTTTCCGATGGAGTGTTCGAAACTCTGCCGGAACAACATCACATTGGGTGCGCGAAACCGAAAATCTTGATAACTGCTTAGGGATTGGTTGCCGTTGATGTCAGAACCGCCGAGCGTAGGCTGAAAATAGAAGGGCACCACGTTTCTTCCTGGGGTCATCGACGCGGCAAGGAAGAAGCGGAGCCCGATGCTGCCTTCGAGGTCTCGCGTGACCTGCGGACATTCCGGATGGCTCGACGCCGGAGCCAATGAACAATCATCGGGACCGTTCGCGTCTCGAGGCAGGAGCCAGCGCGTGGTTTTCCGGTAAATCGGAAATTGATGGGAAAGATCGGCGGTCAAGCGCTGAAACGAGAACGTGGAATTACCGGGTGCAAAATATTGCTGATAGGCGAGATCGTAATTGAGGCGCACGAAATCGTTGAAAAACCCGGGACGCATGCGAATACCTTCGCCAAGTTGGAGGAACGCTGGTTGACTGACGAGTCCGGGCGCGGTCGCTTCGGTATAAAGCGCCGCGATGGTTGGGCTAGGCTGGTTGAGGCTGGGGCGAATTTCGACGAACCGCCCGTTCATTTCGCCGTAGAGTGCGACATGCAACCGCTCGTAGTTTGGTTTGACCGCGCTTATGCCAAGGATCGTCTCGCGCATGCCATAAAAGGAGCGGCCTGCCTCCGTCGAATTCGGGCCCAAGCCGAAGAATGTGAGTTTGTTGAGTGAAATGGCTTGCGCATACAAATTGATTACTGAGTGTTCCGGCAGTTCCGTCAAATTGGAGTTCAGAGGAGGTGGCGTTCCAAAGCCGACGCCGACCGCCTGGTTGGGCGTGTGAACGAGCTTCAGGTATGCGCCCGCGCGCCAAGAACCGTTGATCGAGCCGACAGCGTCCGCATTCCAGCTCGTTCGCCAATTGTCGGTGGTTTTATGACCGACATATGCTAAGCCGGCGCCAAAACCGTTCTGCGGTACGATACTTCCCACGGCGATGTGCAGAGGCTGTCCGGTAAAAAGCTCTTCGGCGCAGCCGAAAAACTTAGTGATGTCACCGCAATTTTCTTTTAGTTTGTCGAGCTCGTTGGGGGAGTCCACTCTTGCCGGAGCAGGTTGCGGCGTCTGCGCCCGCGCCGCTCCAGCTGCGAATAAGAGAAAAACCAAGAAGATGCGCCTCACGATTCCTCCTTCATTTTTTTGCGGGCTTGGCGCCGTGCGTGTGCAGGATCGCCGTGGCCCGGTGAATGTAGGCGCTGACATCGCCTTCGGTTTTTAACGATTTGGGATCGATCGCCAGGACTGCCGCCAACTCTTCCAGATGCTTGAGCAGGGCTTCCCGCAGGTGCATCGTCTGAGACCGCAGCAGAAGCCCGGCCGGCCTGTTTGGATTGTAGGCTCCTCGCTGCGTTGCAGGCACAAGGATTGCATTCGAAGGTGTGGCCATCATTGTCCTCCTAGTTTGAAAAATGGAATGTCTGAATCGGACCGCATCTGGTCCGACAGCAAATCCAGAAAAGTGTTCGCCTGCTTCTCGCGAACCGTTTGCTTGGCGTCTCCATGAAGAAAAAAATTGGTCACCGTTCCCGGAATGCACGCGTGTTCGAAGACGCGGCAGTTAGCAGGATCCTCGGGACCTGGGACTACCGTCCCTTTAAGAATGTAGGGCGATACGGCAATCGCAGGCACGCGTACGCCCAGGCGATCGAAATTGAATGCTTCGCCCGTGTCCGTGTCCGCAGGTTTCGCGAAATAGCCGTCTGGAGTGCACGCCGGCGGTACAACGTGATCGTAGATTCCGCCGTGCTCGTCGTAAACGATCAAAAGTAGCGTGCTTTTCCAAAGAGCTGGGTTCGTGCGGATTGCGTTGTACGTATTAGCGATAAATCGCTCACCTTCTTGAACGTTGTGATCCGGGTGCTGATCGGATGCCAGAATCTCACCGCCACCAGGGCCCGCATGGTCGTTGTAGCAAGGCTCGATGAAGCTGTACTCAGGGAGTTTGTTGGAGGCACAGTCATCGACGAATTGGCTGTAGCTACCAAAAATCTGCGGCTGATTCTTCAACAGATTCACAATCTCCATCGTCGAACTTTGCTGGTCGTAGTAATAGATCTTTGCCGTGTGGTTGGCCTGCACCATGCGCTCGTAAATACTTGGAATCGGGTCCAGGACGTAAAACAGGTCCATACCCACCTGGCCAAACGAAGTCCCATAGTGCGCGAAGGCGCGGTTGCAAATCGTCGGCCCGGGAATGGAAGAAAACCAGCCATTGAAAACGGCGAATTGTGTGGCGAGCGTCGAGAGCACCGGCAACTTGTCCGGCGTGAAGTAATACATGATGTTGTGCGATCGGTTGACGTCATTCGTCTGTGTGAAATAATCTTTGACGAATCCCTGCATGTTGGCGACGCGTCCCGGCCCCGGTGGCGCGCCCCCGTATACTTGAAGATCTACGCCAGGAAAATGGTGATCCGGATCGGGATCGAGCTGGCCTTGGAATTTGGCGTTAGGCTGAACTTTTACGATCGCCCCCTGCGTGTCGGGATTGGACTCGTTTCCCGTGAGGCCATTGATTTTCGGATATTTCTTCTGACCGTTCTCCATCACCAGGCTCAGCCCGCCCAGCATGTGGTCGAATGAGCGGTTCTCCATCATGAGCACGACAATGTGTTTCAGATTGTCTAATCCGGCTGACATACACACCCCCAAACATTTCTGAGTTTTGCTGGTTCTTTGTAGGTAGTGACTCGGACCCGGCGAAACGTTTCATCGTCTCGATGCACTACTTGCCTAACAGTGTGGTCCTGATGGTTCTTGGGTCACGGAAGGATTGCTGTCGAAGCACGCCGTATCGGAACCAGCTAAACTCCGCGGGCTACTCGTGGCAGGCTAATGCCGCGAGCCAAACCTGTCAGGCGACTCCTGCCAAGGTAATTCTGGCGAGCATGGAGGTAGAAATGTTCGGATCGCAAGTCCTGGAAGTCGTCATCGGCCTCACTCTGATCTACCTGGTTCTCAGCATCGGCTGCTCGGGCATCAAAGAAGTCATCGCAGCCATGTTTTCCCTTCGCGCCAAGACCCTCGAAAACGGCATCCGCAACATGCTCAAGAACGGCCCGAATGACTTCACAGCAAAGCTTTTCGCGCATCCCTTGATTCTGGCCACCGCGCCCGAAGGGCAGAAGCCTTCCTACATTTCAGCACGCATGTTTTCCGCCGCCCTGTTCGACATAGTCGCTCCTGCCGACGCCGCGCAGCCACGCACAATCCAGTCCCTGCGCGCTGGCGTTTCACAAATTCCCGACGCAAAACTACGCACCACACTCCTCAACATGATCGACTCCGCGGCTGGCGACGTCGACGCAGCGCGGCTCAAAGTCGAGCACTGGTTCGACGACACCATGGCTCGCGTAACTGGCTGGTACAAACGCATGGCCCAAAAAATCATCTTCGCAGTCGGGCTGTTGCTCTGCGCAGCGGTAAACGCCGACACGCTCATGATCGTCAAAGAATTGTGGAGCGACCAAGCGCTTCGCAGCGCCGTGGTTGCGCAAGCGGGGAAACAGGCCCATTCTACAATTTCAGCCGAATCCAGCAACGAAGAGGTTTCTCTCCATCAAATCGCGGAAGAAATACGCGATGTAAATACTCCGCCTATCGGATGGTCGCGCGACGCGAAAGACATCCGAACCTGGCACAGTGGCCCCGGAGCTGGAGCTTTGAAAGCTCTTGGAATTCTCCTCACGTCCTTCGCCATCGTCATGGGCGCGCCGTTTTGGTTCGACATGCTCAACAACGTCATCAATTTGCGGTTGTCGGGGAACCCGCCGGCCGTGCGCGGAGTCGAGGCTTCCAGCAAGTAGCCGCAAGCGAAAGTCCGCGCGAATGCACGGAAATTAAGAGTAAGAAAAGGACGGAAAGCGGCGCTCACCTGATGCACCGCTCGCCGTCCTTTTGTTTAGAACACCGTTTGTCTAGATCAACGGCCGAAGTCTACGCAGTCGTCTTGAGTTGAGCGTTGAGGTCGCGAGCATTAAGGATTTCCATCGCGCGTTGCAGCAATTCCTCAAATTCGCATCGTTCGATTCTCGGACCCGCCTGCACGAAATTTTGGCTCTGCACAGCCACAACAGGTATTTGTTCGTCTATCTTAAGATTGCAATGCTCTAAATTCACCGACACACCCCTTGAAAAAGAATTGCTGGACCTTAAGTAGTGCCAAAGAAGGCGAATTCGTTTCACGCCTTTGCCTTGGGAGTCTAGAAGTCGTTGGACACACAACGACGCACGCCCTCACACAGTGGCGAGCCTCAAGACCCGGTGTACAGTTGGAAGGGAGCCCAGTAGTAGGGTTTCCTGAAGACTGAATTAGCGCTAGAGGAGCGCAAGAAGGACAGCTTGGCGTCGCGCAAAGCAGCAGCGGGGTCCTCGCCGCGGCTGAGGCCGTTGTAAAAAGTATCCATGAGCTGCGCCGTGGAAGGCGCGTCACTCACTTCCCAGAGCGCGGCGATGACGTTGTGAGCCCCTGCCCGAACAAACGCCCACGATAGGCCAACTAGGCCCTCCCCGGAATAAGCCCGCGTCCCGGAACCGTTGCAAGCCGAAATCGTCACCAATTCCGCGTTCAGATGACGCGTTACGATGTCCCTGGCGTAAAGTTTGTAGGCGTTGCTCGCAGGTTCCTTGCTCAGAATGACGGCGGATTCCAGCGGCTGTGCACGGCTTGCGGTCCCGTGGGTTACAAAATGAAGATACGCATACCGCTCCGGGTTGCTCGCCAGGTAAGCGCCAGGTGTAGCTTTTTCTCGCTTCAAAACCGTACGGCTCGATTCGGGGAAGTAGCCCTCAACGATTTTCATTTCGTCTTCGGCCTGGGGAAGCTGTTCGAACTCGTCGCTCGCCTTCAGCGCGTCTCCAACCAGCAAAAGGTTCTTCTGCTTCGCAGGTGGCCTGCTGGCCGCAGAAGCCAGCAAAGAAAGCGAACTAGCGGTAGTGATCGTGACGTCTTCGATCCAAAAGTGCGGCTTTGGGTCAGGGACAATCAAAGTCTCGAAGTTTAAGGAGTAGAGGCTGCCATCAGGCAAAAGTATCACGCGCGAATTCTGGGCAATGAACTTCTTTGCCGGCGCCACGAGTGTCCCGTACAACTCTTCGCCGGCGGCTCTTTCCGTTTCGGCCACATCGTTCGATCCCGCAACAGCTTCTCGGTACGTTTTGACCAGCGGATCAATTTTCGAGGCCGCTGGCAACGTGAGACATGTTGTCTTTCCCGGAGTGATAACCCAAAGATAGGAGTGCTTCTCTCCTAGCCAGTAGAGAAGAAGCGTTGTCTTCAATCGGCGTGCGAGTTGCCCCGGTTGAACCTCCTTGCCGGAAACCGCTGCAGCTTTCGTCCTGGTTCCAAGTCCTTCAGCCAGCGTCCGCGCCCGGCTTAGCTCGGCTAGCCGCAGGGCTTCATCCATGCGATGATGCGAAATCAAGAAATCGAGGTAGTCACTGTAGAAATTGATGGCGCTCGATAGGAAAGACAATCGCAGGGTTTCCCTTGGGACCGAAGCGCGGGCAGCCTCGATCACAGCAACGGAGCGGCGAAATTCAGCTTCAGCTTCGGCACTTCGGCCGGTGTCCGCATAAACTCGTGCCAGCCGCGCTTCGGCTTCCCACCTCTGTGCCATGTCGGATTTCGGATCTTCTATAACGGTACGAAACGATTTCTCAGCTAGGGCTTCCCCGTGTTTCTCGGAATCGATACGACCCCGAAGCAGCTTTGTTGCCAGTACCTGGGACCGGTCGACGCTGTTTTCTTCCAGGCGCCCCGCCTCGCGGTTGTATTTTTCAGCAGCGTCGATTCGGCCAGCCTCCAACTCAGCCTCAGCGAGGCCGTTCAGATAGGCTGTAAGCGTTCTCTCGTTTCCCTGAGTTCGCGCGAGACTCAGCCCTTCAGACAGCGCTTTTTCCGCGGCCTCATAATCATGTCGCTCGTAGTACACATCCGCCGTTCCGGTTAGCCAATAGATCTGCGCTTCAACAAATCCGGCGCGAGCGGCCACTTCTCCTGCGCGCCGGTAGAAGGTGAGGGCAGAGTCCAAATCACCTAGCTTCCTGTAGTTCCATGCCATGTTTCCCAGGATGCGATTCAAAGAACCTTGACCGTCCGGAGACTGAGCCAACTGCAGGGCAGCTTCGTTCCAGTCGATTGACTCGTCGTAGTGTTCTTCTTTCGTGGCTAACAGCCCCAGGCCACCGAGAGCAGACGCTTGTACATAGGCATCGTTCAGCTTTCGCCCGATTTGGAGTGCGTCCCGGTACGCGGCTGCCGCGCCCTTGAAGTCATCCTGCAGAAAATCGACCGCCCCCGAAGCTATCGCGAGTTCGCCCAGCAATTCGGGGTGGTACGCCGCGGCCAAGGCTTTCCCTTCCTCGAGAAAGCGCTTCGCATCGGCAGGTTGCGGAACCGATGCGCTCGCTACACCTTGAACTAGCTTCCGGCGGACCGCCAGGTCGGCCGTCTCGAAGGCGCGGGGGGGGGCGGCTCGGAGTAACTCGAGGGCTTCTTTGATGGAACCATGCCGCGCAAGAATTTCGGCCTTGAGGACTTTAAAGCGCCAGTGCCATATGGAATTTTCCGAGGAATAGCGTTGAAGTTCTTTGTCCGCTTCTTGACGCGCCAATTCGGTCTGACCCCGCCTCAATTTCATTCGCGCGTCGTCGTAAGCGGACTGTGGCGCAAGCTCAGATTTACAGCCGCCTAATGACGTGAGGAACGCAAGATTCAGTAGGAGTATCAACCCCAGGGAGGCAAGCCGTTGCTGGAACCTTCTCCGATAGTAAACCCACCGCCGTTGGGAGAGCCCAATTCGACGCGTAGCATCGTCAGAGTCTTTCGACCATGGTGACATAGGACTTCGGCTAAGAAGACGCGTCCGAAGTCTACGATATGGAACGCGTGGCGTCCAAGTCGTTCGATACCCGGGGGCGTATACTTTTCCTGGCGCCTATCGTCCCGCCTATCGAAACCCGGCTCTTTGAAGTGAACCTCTTTCACGATCGAACAGAACAAGGCGCCTTCCGGCGCCA
>Ga0308309_10000604_pt1 | contig 22452 bp, 9 predicted proteins | sample HubBroMetageWFT5_FD_192491 | JGI IMG/M metagenome (GOLD analysis project Ga0308309, IMG submission 192491) | Warmed and freeze-thawed soil microbial communities from the Hubbard Brook experimental Forest, New Hampshire - Hubbard Brook CCASE Soil... | ecosystem: Environmental > Terrestrial > Soil...
CCCCCCGCGCCGCCGCATCCAAAGCCGCATAACTCAGCCACACACCACCACCCACCACCGCCACCGCATCCGGAACCCGCGCCACCTGCTCCCCAAACAACCCGACCACGGTCACCGGCCAGGCGCCCCGCGTCCGGCTCGCATAATCGGCCGGAGAGGCGTTTGCCATCCACCTCAAAATGTCCATCACATGATGAGCGATACCTCGAACAGACTCGACGCTGTGCTGATCCGAGTTTGCGCTGAAAGCCAGCTGAATGCCGCCGTCCTGGGCTTGTTTGCGAACCTCGATCAGGAGACTGCCGACATTACCTCTGGCAAGACCATGCGTGATTGCCACGCAATCGCCGAATCGAACGACATCACCGGACGGAATGACGTCCACCGTCAAATCAAACAGGGGCTGGTCATCGGGCAGGCCAAGATCCGCACGGATGTCCGAATATCGATATCGCTGGTGCCGGACCGCATCACGAGCCAGCCTCGAGGTTTCTAGCGCCAGTTCCCCGACAGTCGTCCTACGATTTATCGCTGCCCGGACAGGCAGGATATTGGCTGTCATCCCAGGGATCGCACATAGCTGCTCCCCTATCCGGCCGGGAGCCCAGCGTCCAACGACGACGTCCTCCGCTTTCGTATTACGATGGAGATACAAAGCAGCGACGAGCACCATCAGTTCATCAAAGGTTACGCCCAGCCTATTTGCGGTCATTCTCAGATCCGCCACCGTGCGGGGCTGGACATCCTCTGTATGCCGGACTGGAATGCATCCGGGAAGCATCGAGGAAGCTATGTTCGCCGGAACGGCAAGATCCAAGAGCGCATCAAGCCAATATTGCCGATCTCGGGCAAAGTCCGGTGATGCCCTATATGCATGATCGGCGTCTATCAGCGTGGAAAGCGGCTCCAGGGCCGCCGCCGCTGGGAGCTGGCCTGCCAGCAGCGCATTATAGACCTCACCCACACGGGCAGCGATGATCCGAGTAGCTGCCCCGTCAATTGCGATATGGTGACCACGCTGATACCAGAGGAACCTGGCCTGCCCGGCCTTGAACACAGCGTGCGTAAAAAGTGGGCCGTTTCGCATGCCCACAGGACGGCGTATGTCCGACCGCATCCAGCTTTCTGCCGCAGCGAGCGGATCCGGCGCGCCACTGACGTCGATGAGATGCAGCGGCCAGTCATCACTCTTCGCGACAGACTGCCGCAGGCTCTCACCCTCTCCGGAAAAACGCAAGTGAAAGGCCTCGGCCTCGCTCACGGTGCGCCGCAAGGCTCTCTCGAACAGATCCAGGTCCAGATCGCCATGGATCTCGAGGTACTCACCGACGTTGATCGGATCATCGGGACTGAGTTGCTGTGCGGACCAGACGGCATGCTGTCCAGCCATCAGTTCCCGTCGTCCACCATCTCTTCCAGCCATGGCTGCAGATCCCTACCGTCCGACGCACGTACCTTCACGAGCACCTGATGCTAAATATGTCGACAACCAGCAGAAATAGGACGCCAGTGGTGGCGCCCGCAGCTCAGAACGAGCCGTCACACCGGACTCCGGCTGTTTTCGACCGGAAGAATCCTCCGGTTCCAGAGGGCAAAGACAATCGCGCCGCAACTGCATGCGACAATTCCTCCCGTCGCGGCCGACTAGCCTCCCGCAACGCGCAGCCCAGCGGTCTCTGCCTTTATCCCGAGAAGTTGGCATACCCAATCAGGCTCACATATCGCCGCAGCATGCGGCAACGTTTCTTGGGGTGCGCCTAATTTTCAGGTACTACCGGTCCGACGAACCAGTCAACTGCGGCAGCGCGTCAGTTGAACGGCGCTGAGGTGGTGGCGCCCGATTTCATCGGCCTGCGCAGCTCGAGCGCCAGCGGCAGTCTGACCACACCCGCTATTTCATTAGAGACGAGATGAACGGGCGTGCCAGCAAGCTGAAATGATTCGATGCTGGCAACGAGTTCCTCGAATGAGTTCCGGAGCATCAGCCGCGCCAAGTGGCTTCCCAAGCACGTGTGCGGGCCGCTGCCGAACGCAACGTGCCGGTTCGGCGCCCGCTCGAGATCAAGCACGTACGGCCGCTCAAATGCACTTTCATCACGGTTGGCGGATGCGATCCACGCGGTGACCGCGTCACCGGCAGCGATTTTCTGGCCGCATATTTCAGTGTCACAGCGGGCGCGCCTCATGAAATGGGTTACGGGAGATGACCAGCGCAAAGCCTCCTCGACTGCCGTATGCATCGGCATGACATCCGGCCATCGGCCCTCGCCACTGTAATGCTCGGTCAACGCTATAAGCGTCGCGCTAATAGCATGAGACGTGGTAACTACCGCGCCCAGCAAGAGGCTAAGGCAGTTGGACAGGAGCTCATTGCTCGTCATGCGGCGCCCAGCTATATCAGCCGTAATTAGGTGACTGATGAGGTCATCCGCCAGATTTCTCCGCCGCTTTTCAATGCATTCGACGAAGTAGTCAATAATTTGATAGTGGGCAGAAACGGCGTTCGACCGGTCCGCAAGCCTATACAGCGGATCGTCTGGCGCCAGTGACGCGTAAGCAAGACGTAGCAGTGGGTCGACGTCCGCATCGGGCAGTCCCATCAGCATCGCCCCTACCTTCATCGGCAACCGACTGAACGAAGCGGCCGCGTCCCATACCTCGCCGTAGCGGGCGGGCTCGATGGCGTCTTTGACGAACGCTCGGATCTGCTCGGTATATGCGCGTACGGCGCGGGGCGAGAACGGCTTTCCCAGCTGCTCTCGAAATTGCTGGTGCCTAGGTGGATCCGTGGACTGCATCATGATTCCTGCGGCCGGGTCGGGGGCGTCCAGCATGGCAATGGCCGTACCGCCCTCCGAACTGAACGTCTCGTGCCCGCCCAGCACGCGGCAAACATCAGCCCGGCGGGTCACAGCCCAGAAACCCGCACCACCGGTACGATCCTGCCAAAAAACCGGACACTCGTTCCGGAGCGTCTTCCATGCCAGGTGCGCGTCTCTTTCGACATAGAGATCGGTGTCGGCCAGGTTAATGTCGTCGAGCGGTATTCGGGAGTCTTCGGCCGGTGCAGTTATTTTCATCGTGCTATTCGTTCCAGAGTTCCGTATCATTCCACTCGATCAAGAGCTGCTGCTGCTCACGCGGACTTACCAAGCCCAGCTTGCCCACCATTTCACATGGATTCAGCAAGATATTCCCCAGCAGCGTTAGAAAATGTTCACCAAGTCGCTGGAAGGCCGACGGCTCGAACTGTGCATCGGCATACTTGAGGCAGCCCCGAATGCCGTCGCTGGATTCTTGTATGAACAATGCAAGGTCAAACTTGCTGGTTCCCTGCGCTGAGCCGTCTATCCCCGGATCGAGCATTGCATTTATACCTATCTCCGAATCCGCAATTTGCGGCATCGGTATGTTCTCGAAGATGAAGGCGGCCTGGATGAGTGGCGTGCGGTTCGTGTGGCGCACCGCGTTGAGAACCACGTCCGCGAGCTGCACCTCGCGGTCGAGGGCAGACTCCGTCTCGGCTCGCATACGCGCAATCGCATCGACGGCGCTCGGGTTGCCGGAGAGATCACATCGCAAGACCACGGTGTTGGTGAAGAAACCGATCAGGCTCTGAAGCTCGATCCGGTCGCGGCCGCTGGTCAAGGTTCCTACGGCAAAGTCGCTCTGGTTGGTATAGCGATGCAGCAGGATGGCCCACGCCGTGAGGAGCACCACATAGAGGGTGCAGTGCTGGCTCCTGGCCAGTTCTTTGAGCCGCGCGGCTAGAGCGGACGGGACGGAAAAATTCTGAGTGACCCCGCGGTAGGCCAGAATGTCCGTATGTGCGCGGCGCCCCCCCGGCAGCTCTAGTGCTGCAAGCCCGGTGAGGTGCTCTTTCCACCAGGCCAGGCGCTCTTGATATGCCGGCTCTGCCCGACGCTCACGTTGCCAACGAGCATAATCAGAGTATCTCACCGGCAAATCTGGCAGGAGTACATCCTGATCAAGGTGGTGTGCGCGGTAGCACTTTCCAAGTTCGTTTACGAAAATACCTACCGACCAGCCGTCGCTAACAAGGTGGTGCTGCGTCACGAGAATGATGTGATCATCGTCAGCCAGCGTAACGACGGCGGTCTGCATCAATGGCCCTCGCCCGAGGTCGAAAGGGGCGAGCTGATGATCCAGAATGAATGCCTCCGCTGCACTCACTCTTGCTTCGGCTGGTTGATCGCGCAGGTCGAGATGCGCAGGCTCAACGGCGGTTGCAGACGAAATGACCGCTCGAGGCGCACCATCGAGCTCGGTGAAAGTCGTGCGCAGAGCCGCATGCCGGGCGACGATGTCGGTGAGACTGCGAGCCAGCAATTCTTGATCGAGCGACCCCTTCCAGAGCAGCCGAAAATGGAGGTTGTGCAGCGGGCTTGCGCCTATCCGGCGTTCAATCAGCCAAAGACGTTCCTGGCCGCTGGACAGACAACCTCCGTTCTCCTCGGGGAATGGTGCCCGCCAGATCCCGGATTCCGAATCGAGGCTCTGCTTCTGCAACATAGCAATCAGATCGGCCTTGTGCAGGATGACCTCGCTGCGCAGGTCGTCGGTCATCGCTTCATTTGGCACACGATAGGCCAGGTTATCCCCGTCGAGCCAGAATTTCATGCCCACTCGAGCGGCCAGGAGAAGCAACTCGCTGGTGTTCACAGGATCTCCTGCCGGTAGCCTTCACCGCCCGATTCCGCCAGGAGCTCATGTGCTCCGCTCTCTCGTGAGGTCATCTGAATCAGCAACTTCTCGAGGATGAAGCGGGCAAGGTCAATGGCGCTGCTGCTTTCTCTTACCAGATCAACCGGCAGCGCGATATCGGCACACTTCGACAGCCGGTCTCCCAGCTCGACGGCCATGAGCGAGTCGAGTCCGATTGACTCCAGGGGCTGATGTTCGTCGATCGCACTTGGTGATCCGTGACCGAGGACAACGGCAGCTTCGGTCTGAACCAGGTCGAGCACGGCACGCTCGGCGTCGCGCGGGGAGAGTGCGGGCAGGCGCTGCTTTAGCGTGGCGGTTCCGGGGTCACTGGCGGCAGGCCGAGGCCCGGATGCGCTTACTCGTGGCAGCCCGCGAATCATGGGATGCGCCGTTCGTGTGTGCCCGCCCAGGGAGCGCAGATCGAATCGGGCGGCTATCAGGGCCGGCAAGGGGAGGCGAAGAGCAGCGTCGAAGAGGGCTAGGCCTTCACCGGTGGTGAGTCCGCGCACACCGCCATCGGCCATGCGCCGCCGGGCAGCGTGACCCAGATGTGCCGTCAGGCCGGTCTCCTGCGTCCACAGGCCCCAGTCGAGCGCGACCGCATGCATGCCTCGCGCCCTGCGATGCTGCGCGAGCGCGTCAAGGAACGAGTTGGCCGCGGCGTAGTTGGCCTGCCCGGGGGCACCAAGCACGCCGGCGACCGAGGAGAAGAGGATGAATGCGGCCAGATCCTGCGTCGCGGTGAGCTCGTGCAGGTTCCAGGCCGCGTCGGCCTTGGCGCGCATCACCGACTCCAGACGTCCGGGAGTCAGCGCGGTGAGCACGCCGTCGTCGAGGACGCCGGCCGCGTGCACGACGGCTGTCAGCGGATGCACGGGGGGGATAGCGGCCAGCAAGGCCGCGACAGCGCTGCGATCGCTGACATCGCAGGCCGCGAGGACGACGTGGGCACCGGCTGCCTCGAGCTCGCGCTGCTGCGCTTGCGCGCCTGCCGCTGCGGGTCCCTGCCGGGAGACGAGCAGCAGGTGCTTGGCACCGTGTTCCTGCACTAGGTGCCGTGCCACCAGGCCACCTAGAGTTCCGGTGCCTCCGGTAATAAGCACGGTGCCATCGGGGCTCAGCGAGCGCGGCACGGTGAGCACAAGCTTGCCCACGTGCTTTGCCTGAGCGATCGTGCGAAAAGCGCTTCGAGCCATGCGGATGTCAGCAGGGGCGGTAGGCAGGAGACGCAGCGCGCCACGTTCGAACAGGAAAGCAATCTCGGCGAGGATCTGCCCGGTACGGCCGGCTCGCTCCGCCGCGAGGTCGAAAGCCCGATAGGTGACGCCAGGGTGGTCGGCAGTCACCTGTACGGGATCGCGGATGCCGGTTTTGCCGATCTCGATCAAGCGGCCGCCCTGAGACAGCAGCCGAAGCGATGCGTCGGCGAACTCGGGTCCGAGCGAGTTGAGCACGACATCCATGCCACGACCGCCCGTTGCGTGCAGGAAGTGCTGCTCGAAGTCGAGCGTGCGCGACGATGCGAGATGCGCCGCATCAAAGCCGAGTGCCCGCAGCGCTTCCCACTTGCCGGGGTTCGCCGTCACGAACACCTCTGCGCCGAGATGCCGGGCTAGCTGGATGGCCGCCATGCCGACGCCACCGGCCCCGGCGTGCACGAGGACACGCTCACCCTGCCGGAGGTGAGCGAGATCGACCAGGCAGTAGTACGCGGTGACAAAGACGACGGGGACGCCAGCGGCGGCGGCGAAGGACCAGCCAGCCGGCATCCGGATAAGCAAACGGTGATCTGCGACCGCTACGGAGCCGAAGGCAGCAGGGAAGAGCCCCGTCACCCTGTCGCCCACGCCGAACTGCGTGACGCCGGGGCCGGTCTCTGTCACCACGCCCGCCCCTTCGGCGCCGAGCGGCCCGGGGTCGCCGGGGTACACGCCGAGTGCCTCGAGCACATCACGGAAGTTGAGACCGGCGGCGCGCACCGTAACGCGGACTTGCCCGTCGGTGAGTGGCGCGGCAGCCTCGGGGTGCGGGGTCAGGGTGAGGTTCTCGAGCGCGCCATTCACCGGGATCTCCAGCCGCCACGCCGCGCAGTCGGGCACCGGCAGCGTCTCTGGCGCGCGCACCCAGCTCAGCTTTGGCACTAGCTGGTGGCCCTCGCGCAGGGCAACCTGGTCCTGAGCGCAGAGGACTGCCGCGGCCAGCGCGCCTCGGGACGCCTCGCTGTCGTCGGTGTCGATGACACTGATACACCGGTCCGGGTACTCGCCCTGAGCCGAGCGGACCAGTCCCCACAGCGCAGCGTGGGAGAGGTCGAGGACGTCTTCATCCGGCCTTGTGGCTACCGCACGCCGGGTGAGCAGCACCATGCGGCAGGAGGCGAGACGGTCGTCAGCGAGCCAGGCTTGCAGCAGCGCGAGTATGTGGGCCGAAACGCGGTGCGCCGCGGCCGCTACGTCGAAGCCGCGCTCTTGGGTGATCTGGCCAACGGACTCGATGACAACGAGGCCGGGCGGCGGCGCGCCGCGGTCGAGTGCGTGCATCATCGCGGCAAGGTCGACGTGGCGGTCCAGGCGGGCGGCGATGTTGTTCAGCGCCGGACCGAGATCGCTCGTGCTGACCAGGGCGACGTGTTCTGCGGCCGTCTGGCGAGGTGCGGCCGGCCACTCGGTCCACTCGACGTGCATGAGCGACTCGTGCTCGCGGGCGGCAAGCTCCTCGCGGAACCGATCAGCCGATACCGAGCGCGTGACGAGCGTCTCGACCGTGCCGAGGGGCTCGCCGTCGGCATCAGCCAGCTGAATCTCGATCGTGTCCCGTTCCGGATTGCCGCAAAGCCGGGCACGTAGCGTGGTTGCCCCCTGTTCGAACAGCGTGATGCCGCCCCAGGAGAACGGCAGCCTCACCGGCGCCTCGCCTCGTGCGACATCGAGTGCGGCGGCATGCAGGACGGCGTCGAGCAACGCCGGGTGCAGGCCGAACCGATCCGCATCCGACGTGGTGCCTGCGGGCAGCTGGACCTCGGCAAAGGTCTCATCAGCCCGCCGCCACACCCCGCGCAGCCCTTGAAAAGCATGCTCGTAGGCCAGGCCCGCACCGGAAAGCCGCTCATAGAGCCCGTCGAGCGAGACCTCCACGGCTCCGGCCGGTGGCCAGGCCCGCAGGTCGAACGGCGCAACTGGAACGGCGGTGCTGAGAGTCCCGCGTGCGTGGCGTGTCCAGGGAGCGTCCGCAGTCCCGTCGTCGACGCGCGCGTGCAGGGCCATCGACCTGCGGCCCGTCTCGTCCGGCGCGCCGACCGTCAGCTGCACGGCGATGGCGCCCTTGGCCGGCAACGCGAGAGCGCCTTCGAGCGTAAGCTCCTCCACCCGGTCGAGCCCACTCCGCTGGGCAGCCGCCAAGGCGAGCTCCACGAACGCGCTGCCAGGCAAGATGACCCGGCCGTAGACCGCGTGACCGGTCAGCCACTGATGTTGCGAAAGCGAGATCCGACCGGTCAGCACGAGGCCGCCGCTGTCCGCCAACTCGACGGCGGCTCCGAGCAATGGATGATCCGCAGCCACGAGCCCGGCCGAGGCCACCGCTGTGTTCTCGTGCCTCGGAGCCTCTAGCCAGAAGCGATCACGCTGGAAGGCGTAGGTCGGAAGGCCGATGCGCTGGGGGCGCAGGGGCTGGAAGAAGACGCTCCAGTCGACGCTGAGGCCGCGGGCGTGCAGTGCGCCGAGCGACTGCATGAGGTGCGAGAGGTCGTCCCGCTCACGGCGCAGCGAGCCGACGGCGGCGGCCGGGATTCCGGCCTCTTCGATGGTCTCGAGCAGCGGCGTCACCAGAACGGGGTGCGGGCTGATCTCGACGAAGAAACGATGGCCGTCGCTCAGCAGGCTTTCGGTGGCGGCCGCGAAGCGCACCGGCTGCCGGATGTTGCGATACCAGTAGTCTGCGTTCAGGCCCGTGGTGTCCAGGCGCGCACCGGCAACAGCCGAATAAAACGGGACGGCGGATCTTCGCGGTTCGAGGCCAGCCAGACCGCTCTTCAGCTCGTCTTCGATCGCCTCGAACTGTGCGCAGTGACCGGCGAGCCGCCGCAGTGCCCGGCTCTGCAGCGCGACCAGCTTCGCCGCATCCTCAAGCGGGAGCGCTCCGGCAACACAAGCCGCCGCGATCTCGCCCTGGCTGTAGCCCACGACCGCGTCCGGCTCAACGCCCATCGAGCGCCACACCGCCGCCAGCGCGACCATCACGGCGAACAGGACAGGCGCAGTGACATCGACGCCGTCCAGCCGAGGCGCACCGCCCTGTTCGCGCAGGACCTCGAGCAGCGACCAGTCCAGGTACGGAGCCAGTGCGCGCTCACACCCTTCGAGCTGATTGCGAAAGACCGGTGAGCTCTCGATCAGCGAGAGCGCCATGCCGTGCCACTCCGAGCCTTGCCCGGGGAAGACGAAGACGACCTTGCCGGAGACGCTGTCCCGGCCCAACACGGTATGTGGAGCGGCTCGCTCGGTGGCGATGGCCTCGAGCTCCGCGCGGAGCTCCGGGATGTCGTGAGTGACCAGCACAGCGCGGTGCTCGAAGTGCGATCTGGTAGTGGCCAGCGAGTAGGAAAGATCAGGAAGCTGGACGTCGGGATGTTCCGCCAGAAACGCGTTCAGGTTCTCGGCCTGAGCACCCAGTGCCCGTCCATTGCGCCCCGACAGAAGTACCGGCAGCACCCGCGGTGGCGGCTCGGCGGATGAGCCCGGATCAGATCCCGGCTCAGCCGGCGCTTCTTCGAGGATCAGGTGGGCGTTCGTCCCGCTGAGCCCGAATGACGAGACCGCAGCGCGACGCGGTTGGCCGTTGCCCGCCCACGGGAGCGCCTCGTTGAGCAAGCGTACGGTGCCCGCCGACCAGTCGATCAGAGGCGAGGCATTGTGCGCATGCAGAGTCTTGGGCAGCATGCGATGCTGCAGGGCCAGGACCATCTTCATGAGACCGCCGACGCCGGCCGCCGCCTGGGTGTGCCCCAGATTCGACTTCAGGCTGCCCAGCCAGACGGGCTCGTCTGGAGCCCGGCCCGCACCGTAGGTATTCAGCAGTGCCCGCGCCTCGATCGGATCTCCGAGGGCCGTGCCTGTTCCGTGCGCCTCGACGACCTCGATGTCCGACGCCGAGAGGCGAGCATTCGCCAGGGCCTGCCGGATGACACGCTCCTGCGACGGCCCGTTGGGAGCCGTCAGCCCCTGGCTCCGGCCATCCTGATTCACCGCTGAGCCGCGCACGATGGCGAGGACGGGGTGACCGTTGCGCTGCGCGTCGCAGAGACGTTCGAGCACGACGACGCCGACCCCTTCGGACCAGCCCGCCCCGTCCGCCTCTGCCGAGAATGCCTTGCACCGTCCGTCCGGAGCGCCAGCGCTCTGCGGTCCGAGCTCATTGAAGACGGCCGGCGTCGCCATGACGGTCGCTCCGCCGGCCAGCGCGAGTGAGCACTCGCCCTGCCGCAGTGCCTGGCAGGCGAGGTGGACCGCGACCAGCGACGAACTGCACGCGGTATCCACACTGATCGCGGGGCCTTCCAGGCCCAGGATGTAGGCGATACGGCCCGAGGCCACGGAGGGCAGGCTTCCCGTGCCGAGGAAGCCCCGCAGATCCGGCGGGCAGGTGCCCCCGTTGCGCGCCTGCGCGGCGTAGTCGTTGCCGAAGATGCCCACGAACACACCGCTGGGCGAGCCCTGCAGTGTGGCGGGGCGGATGCCCGCTCGCTCGAGCACCTCCCAGGATGTCTCGAGCAGGAGTCGCTGCTGCGGATCGATCGCGATCGCCTCGCGCGGGCTGATGCCGAAGAACGCCGGATCGAACTGGTCGGCATCGGGCAGCACGCCACCCGCCGGCGCGTGGCCCTCCATCTCGTCCGCGGCTTCCCAGCCTCTGTTCCGGGGAAGCTCGCAGACCGCGTCTCGCTCGTCGAGCAGCAACTGCCATAGTTCCTCGGGTGTCGTGACACCTCCAGGAAAGCGACAGCTCATCGACACGACTGCGACTGGTTCGCGGTCGCCTGGCACTGCCGCAGCGGGCGTGGCGGCGCCTTCCCCCTCGGCGAGCCCGAGCAGCGTCCGCATATGCCGGGCAACTGCGCCGGGGGTCGGATAGTCGAAGAGCAGCGTGGAGCGCAATCGCGTTCCTGCTGTGGCCGCGAGCCGGCTCCTGAGCTCGAGTGCCATGACCGAGTCCAGCCCGAGTTCGCTGAGCGGGCGGTCGGGATCCAGCGTTTCAGGAACACGGCCGAGGAGCGCGCCGGCCTCCTCGCGCACCAGGTTCAGCAGAGCGCGATCGCGATCCGCAGCGGACAGTGCGAGCAATCGGAGCAGGAACGGTGATCCACCGGGAATCTGGCTTTCGGCGCCTTCGGCGCGTGAACGTGGTTCGGGCCAGCGAAAGACCTCGCCCAGCGCGTTGCCGAGCAGCAGATCCCGCGCGCGCGAGCGCCGCAGCTTCCCGCTCGAGGTCCTGGGGAGGCCCGCCGGCTTCAGGAAGGCTATCTGGGCGACGCTGACCTCGTGTTCGTCCCAGACGGCTCTTCCGATCTCTTCCGCGAAACGCGCCAGGTCCCCGCGCAGGTGATTCAGCGCAATCTCGGCGACTATGCCAACACCCTCGAGCTCATCTCGTGACAAAGCGAAGGAAACACTGCCGCGTATCGCCGGGTGGGCGTCCACCGTCGACTCGATATCTTGCGGATAAAAATTCCTGCCGTAAATTAGGATCAGGTCTTTGAGGCGTCCCGTCACAAAGAGCTCACCCTCGTGCAGAAAGCCTAGGTCCCCGGTTCGCAGAAACGTGGAACGGTCGCGAACGGGAATGGTCGCTCCGAATATTTCCGCTGTGGCGTCGGGATTCTTCCAGTAACCTTTGGCTACGTGGTCCCCGGTCAGCCATATCTCGCCGACCTCACCAGCAGCGCTCTCACACAGCGTATCCGGGTCCACGATGGCGATGCTCTGCCCGATCGGGGAATACCCGCAGCTCACTACCGCCTGACTCGCGCCTTCACCTTCGGTGATAGTGATTCTGCCGAGCTCGAGACTGGACCTATCCACCTCGATGCCAGGATCCCGCCCGAGGTGACGGCCTGACGCATAGACGGTCGCCTCGGCGAGGCCATAGCAAGGGAAAAAGGCCGATCGCTGGAACCCGGCAGGCCCGAAAAGAGTGCAGAATCGCTCTAGAGTCTGCACCCGTATCGGCTCCGCGCCGTTGCAGGCCACCTCCCACGATGAAAGATCGAGCCGTGAAATATCATCAGCATTCGCATGGCGGCAGCACAGCTCGTAGCCAAAATTGGGGGATATTGCCAGTGTGGCCCGGTATCGCGAAATGGCTCTGAGCCAGCGGGCGGGTTCCTGAATAAATGACGCCGGAGGCATGAGGACGGTACTGAGCCCCTGCCAGATCGGCATCAAAACAGTGCCGATGAGACCCATGTCATGAAAAACCGGCAGCCAGCTCACCAGCCGCGTCTGCGCGTGGCTGCCGAGCGCCTGAGCCATCATCCCGATATTCGTCGCCAGGTTCTGATGTGTTACCACCACTCCCCGGGGGGCTCCGGTTGACCCCGACGTGTACTGCAGGAACGCAATTTCGTCAGGCGCGATTTCGGATGCGCGCCAAGACACGGTCTCATGCGGCGCAGGATCGTCTACGGCAAACCACGGCAGATTCAGCAGCGATCCGGTTTCGTTCCCCTGCAGGCTGCGCGCGGTCTTGCCGGTGGTCAGCGCGACGATGGCCCCGGAGTCAGCGGCGATAGCGGTGATGCGATCCAGGTGACGATTCTTCCTTGGCGCATACACCGGCACAGCGATGACGCGAGCATAGAGACAACCAAGGTAGGCGACCAGAAAGTCAAGCCCCGGCGGAAAGCAGAGCAGTGCGCGGCTGCCAGGTTCCATGAACTGCTGGAGGCTTGCAGCGACCCGCTGTGCTTCCCGGTCGAGCTCCGCGTAGGTCAGCCGGGCCGTCTCGTTCTCGCCATCGGCGAGGAACGTAACCGCAGTACGGTCGGGGCACTCCTCGCTCCACCAGCGCAACGCGGCAACGAGCGTGGCGAAATCCGGATAGAAGAGTTCGGGGACTTTTTCCCGCATGACACCGCCCTACCAGCGCCATTCATGCTGCCCGAAAAGGTGGTCGGCTTTGATGCTGTTGTCGGCACACCAGCTCATGAACTCCTCCACCTGCTTGAGCTGGTAGGAATCCTCGTTGTAGCTGGTCGCCATCACATGGCCCACCAGCCAGGTCTCCTCCCCCATCGCGTACACGTACGCCTCGTCCGCTCCCAGCTCGGTCATGATCGCGCTGGCCTGGGCCGCATTCGACCCGGACAGAGTCCGTGAGTCACTCATCTTCTTGGTGACCGGCTTGGTGAGCAACGCCTGGTAGAGCCACGTCAGGGGTGCGCCGGCGCACTCCATCCCCAGGAAAGCCACGTCGACCTTGCCCACGTGGCTGCGGATGTAGCGGTACAGGGTCGGATCGATGCCCGAGGAATCCGCTCCCACGAACACCGTCCGCCCGCCGAGCTGCTGGACGCAGTATGTCGACTTGGCTCGGATATCAAGGTCGGCATGCTCGCCAAGGAACGGCGTCGCTATGACCCTGCCACCAGGGAATGGCACCTCGTCGAAGTCGTTCACCTCCACCACGGGCAGTCCGACGTGCGACAGGTACAGGGCCAGGGACGGGTCGCACAGGTTGCCCTTCGACGCCCTGGGCACCACCACGGCGCCGACACGGCCCCGCAGCTGTAGCAGCGTCTCCAGCACGATGTGGTCCTGATGTCCGTGAGTGATGAGTGCCAAGTCGATGTGATCGGGCAGGTCGGCGTAGGTGTAGCGGTCCCCCGCCGTGACGTCGGCACTCATCCACGGGTCGGTGACGATCGTCGCCTGCGGCGTCTGCATCACCAGGCAGGCATGCCCGAAGTAGCGGATCCGGGCCCCGCCCTCAATGTGCCGGTCTCGGGCTGTGCCCGGCTCGGCCGCCAGCAGCCCGTCGAGCAGGGCCGCCTGTTCATCGTCCAGTTCCAGGGCCTCCCGCAGCCTGCCCAGGGTGCTTCCACCGATCCGGGACGCGAACAGTTCCTCCAACCCTGGATGACGGAATGGAATCTGGATGTCCAGCAGCTCCGGCGACGGCAGCCGCGGAGTGCTCATGATGAAGGGCCGCTCGACGCCGGTCTCCAATGACAGCTGCACCGATTGCCGGTCCTCGGTATAAGCACTGCTCAGGTACGCCAGCGGCTCGAGGAACCGCAACGACGCCTGGTTCTCGCTGTCGTATGCCAGCTCCACCAGTCCCGACAGCACCGGAGGGAGCTGCGGATACAGCGGTGTCAGGTCAAACCCGGTCGCCCCGTGCCGCAGGATCTCGCTGGCATCGGCGATCGCCTTGGCGAACGCCAGCATGTCGGCGCGGTCGCGTTTGATCGAGTTGACCAGCTCACGGACTTCGCCGCTGCGGCCTTCCTCGATATTGACGAAGAAGCCGCCTCGCAATTCCGGGTTGACGCTTGCCGAAGTATGAACCCTGGGGGACTGCAGATACGACTCGAGAAGCGGGATCTGCAAGAATGCCAGATTCATCGTCGCCTGCACGGGTGCGACCGTATGGCACCACGCATAAAACCTGTCGACAAGTGGCTCGACGATTACATCAGGCCGGAGGTATCTCTGCTCAGCAGCCATTTTAGCCTCTCGCAGCATCTCGCGATGACAATAGACGCTTTCAGGATGTTACTATGCCACACCGGCTGATCGTTCCTCAATCGGCTGTGAAAGCCACGCGCTCACGGGCATAATCTATGGCTGCTCATGCGTTCAAGTGCGGCCGAGAAGGCAGTTGAACACGGTCACTTAAAACAACTATGCGATCGATGCGGCAGATTCGCACAGCGAGATAACCCGGTGAACCGTTTCCTGGCGTTCGGCTTGGCTGAGCGACTTTCTGGTGAGCCGGTACTGAGGCTGCGCCGAAACCAGCGGATAATCCAGGCTGAGCCTGAGTCGGCCGCCGCCGGTAGCGTTCAGCAGTACGACGGAATCTCTTCCGATTTCCATTCGCGCCACGGCCTTGCGCAAGCAGGCAACTGCCACCCCCGCAGCGGGCTCTATGTCTATGCCCTCGAGATCGAGGAACATTTTCATGGCTGTCCGGACCGAAGCATTATCCGCGACCAGGACATCCCCTCGGCTTTCCACAAGTGAGTCGTAGACACCACCAGTAAGCTCATAGGGAGGGGCCCAGTTCGTCAGCTCGTCCGCATAGACGTGGTTGACGGCCTCTCGAAAGCTCTCGGGTCCTGCGCCACTCAATGAGCGCAGCCCCGTCTGCCAGGCGTCATAAATAGGGGTGAAGGGCAGGTTCTGGCACATCATGAGCCTCGGCAGCGGCGTCGTCACGCCAGGAACGCAATCGCGCACCCGCTTGGCCGCCTCCAGCACACCGATCGCCCCGGTGCCGCTGCCCACGGCCTGGAAGTAGTGCGACGGCAGGCACCCCATCGCTTCGAATGCGGACAGCAGCACCGTTGCCAGTCCGTCCCTCCGCCCGACGTTCTTTACGCCGCCCTCGACCTGGAACGGTGGTATCCGAGAGACCGCGGCAGCCAGGGCGATGGCTTCGGGATAATCACCGTCATCGATGACCACCAGCTTTACGCAAGGGTCGAGCGGAGCCTTGAACTGGAAGCGCCGCAAACCCCGGCCCGGGACTATCACAAGGCATGGGACTCGCATTTGGGAGCAACCCCACGCGAACGCCGCGCCGGTGTTTCCTGACGATGCGACTGTCAGCATGACCCGCCGCTCCGGCAGCCTGCAAAGAACCGTATAGGCCTCCAATTCCTTGAACGATGCGGTCTGGAAGACCGCGCCTCGCTCGGGCCAGTAGCCGTTGAAGGCTATCCAGAGGTTCGGCAGTCCCAGGGCCTTGGCCAGTCCCTTGCTACGGTAGACGGCGGTCCGGCCAACGTTTTCCTGCATCCGGACAACGGGCAGCCAACTGCGGTAACGGAACAGGTCTTCCCGGCCAGAACTGGGGCTGAAGCAACGGCTCGTGTACTCGGTTCTCATTAGCCCCGGCGGATGGTCCGAGGAGCAGTCCAAGACCACCCCGTCATCGGCCTTGCGTCTCCCACATGACGAGCAGACAAGCACATAATGGCGGCCATTGGCTGAGGTGCCGGTCTTGGGCCTGCACCCGTTGTCCTGCACCATCACCCATCGGTTCTCACGGAGAGGGGTGAACATTTAACAAGCCACGAATCTATGCCACGAACAATCGCTCCACTCCGACGGCGCGGAGCACTGGCTTCCTCAAAGGTCGCGAATCGCCTGAGTATGGTTTCCACAATGGCAATCGCTTCAATTCGAGCGAGGCTACCACCGATGCAATGGTGAAGGCCAGCGGCAAAAGCCAGGTGGGATGCGTTATGCGCGCGCGTGAGAATATAGCTCTCTGCATCGACAAAGACAGAGTTATCGCGATGAGCGCATGGGATTAGCGCTATTACCGTTGCCCCAGGATCAATATTGACTCCCTCGACGCAGGTTGGTGCGGCACAGATTCTGAGCACCCAATGGACCGGCGGGTCGTAACGCAACGTTTCGTCCACGGCGGCCGCGGCCAATTGAGGCTCCTCGAGAACCGCTGCGAGGCAGGCTGGCCGATCCGTCAGTGACATGAGCGTGTTTCCGACCAGATTTTTGGTGGTTTCAACACCTGACACGGCGATGAGCATGCAAAGCGGCAAAGCTTCGTCCGAGCGGACGGCTCCGGCTTCGACGGCCTCAGCGACAATATCAAGTAGATCGCCATGCCCGCGGCCCTTCTTCGTCGTTTGCAGCTCGCTGATCATATCCTGGAGCGCCGGAAAGATACTCATGACATCGGCGACGTCCGCCATGGCGACAGAACCGTCAAGTGCCGGTCCGAGCCGCCTGAGGTGATCCGAGAACTGAGGGCGCATATGATACGGGATTCCAACGATCTCAGCCAGCGTGAAAGAGGCTACAGGCTCGGCAATGAGCGCAATGACGTCGAATGGATCGTCTGTCGCTAGACCGTCCAGTATGTCGTTTACCAGATTGACGCATTGAAGGGCATAGCGCGCGATCTTTCGTGGCGTGAACATCGGGCCGACAACCCTGCGTAGCCTTTGATGGTCATCCCCGTTCATCCGGAGAAACGACATGTCCGGACCCTGTTCACCATCCCGTGGGGCAGTTTCGAACCCTCTGCTGCGCAGTACGGTCTCGCAGGCTTTGTACCCCAGCAAATAGTGCCGGTCGCTGGCGGCCGTCAATACAGGTCCAAACTCATGCAGCAAAGCCGCGTAAATTGGATAGGGGTCGTCTAGGGACGGTAGCTGGCACAGAAATGCTTCCAGATGCTCCGGAGATGAGTTGAGGTCCTGGGGAAGCGGCAGTGCGGGCGGCGTGATAATTCGAGCGTCAGCAGGACCAGGCATTGGTTGCGACCTCCCGTTCTCGAGGTATCCGTGACCGCGCATTGCCCCTGCGCCTCAGCGCCGACAGGTCGAGCATTCTGCAAGACGATTTTCTCGGAGTACGTTCGTTCCGGCTACCGTTTGCCTGGCACATTGGATTCTCCCGTGATGCAGTATGGCCGGGCACGCTGCCGCGGCGCCTGCGGCCGGACCGCAACGACAGAGCGAACGGAGGCACAGGTGGATTTTCCCTTTGTCATCTGCAGCAGTGGCGCCAACAGCCGCCTCATCGACCTGATCGCGGGCGAACGAGACCATATTCTGGGCAGGCTGCATGATTGCGGCGCAGTCCTCTTGAGGGGCTTCGACGCAGGCGGGGTAGATGGCTTCGCAGCCGCTGTCCGCGCGCTCTCGGGCGAGCCCCTGGCGTACACCGAACGTTCCTCACCACGCAGCGTTGTCAAGGGCCACGTCTACACCTCGACCGACTACCCACCAACCGAAGAGATCTTTTTCCATAATGAGACCTCCTACCGGACGTCGTGGCCGATGACCCTGTTCTTCCACTGTGTCCAGCCGCCGCGCGAACGCGGCGCCACGCCACTGTCAGACGTGCGGCAAGTCCTCGAGACAATCAACCCGTCGGTGCGGGAGGAGTTCCGTCGCCGAGGGTGGATGCTGGTGCGCAACTTCGACGCTGAGTTCGGATTGGCGTGGCAAGAGGTCTTCGGCACTCAGGATCGCGATGAGCTCATGCGATACTGCCAAGCCAACGCCATCGATGCCGAATGGAAGGCCAACGGCCAGCTACGCACGACCTCCCGTCGTAAGGCTATCTACCGTCATCCGCAGACCAACGACGAAGTCTGGTTCAACCACGCGGTGTTCTTCCATCTGTCGACACTCCCTGTAGACGCACAGGAAGGCCTGCGGGAACTGTTCGCCGAGGAAGACCTGCCAAGTAATACCTACTTTGGTGATGGTGAGCCTATACCGGACGACGTTATGGAGCACATCCGGACTTGCTATCGAGATGCCGCTGTGCGTTTCGACTACCGCGAAGGCGACGTCCTTATCGTGGATAACATGCTCACCGCGCATGGACGTGAGCCGTTCACACCCCCGCGCCAGGTTGTCGTGGCAATGACAGAGCTTACTAGCCTCGAATCAATGCCGTAGACACCGGGACGGTTGCCGTGGATCATCGGCAATGCGGGTGTCCGTACCAATGGACAGCTCGCGTTCAGCCGATGCGCTGCGGCAGTTGAACGGAGGGACACATGGGCCTGACTCCTTTGGTGTGTCTGCCGTTCGCAGGCGCCGGTGCCTCTTTCTTCTATCCATGGATCGAGAAGGCTGGACCAGGGATTGAGATCGTGTCGATCCAGCTGCCTGGCCGTGAATGGCGGCTCGACGAGCAGCCATATCAGAATGTGACCGCGGCGGCCGACGAGCTCTTCCTGGAAATCGCTGGAGAACTGGAGCCGGGCCCGATCATGTTTTTTGGCCACAGCCTCGGCGCGGTCCTTGCGTATGAGCTTGCTCACCGGTTCTGCGTCGACCAGCGCTTTGAGGTAACGCACCTGATAGTCAGCGGCTCACCAGGACCATGGACCAAGCGCACGCACCGGGCCACCGGCCTCCCAGACGGCGACTTTCTGAACACTGTCAGCGAATTCGCGCAATATAACGCCGAAACGATGAGCGACCCGGAGTTTCTTGCCATGATTCTTCCGGTTCTCCGCGCGGATGTGAAGATGCATGAGGAGTACGTGCCGAGCAAGCGCACACCCCTGGCGGCACCCATCACGTCGCTTCGCGGCACCGACGACCAGCTTGTCGCGGCGAACGCTGCCGCCGAATGGTCCGCGGCTACCGGCCGGGAATTCGCACTCGAGGAGGTGCCAGGCGGTCACATGTATGTCACCCAGGCTGCCGACGCGATCCTGCGCATAGTTCGCAACGCGGCCGACCAGCGACGGCATGCGCCCGGTCACACTGCGCCGGCCGTTTGACGGATGTCCCTTGCGCCTGCGTGATAAGGCCATTGTGGTCACGGGTGCGGCCAGAGGACTTGGCCGCGCTTGCGCGATCGCCTTCGCGAAAGAAGGGGCCGACGTGGCCCTCATCGACATTGGCCGGGATCTGCCAGGGGTTCCGTACCCGATGGGTACCGTCAGCCAGCTCGCCTTGACAGCGGAGCTGTGCCGTGAACACGGCGCCGCCGTGCTCACGGCGCATGCAGACGTGCGTGATCTTGCGGCGGTGGACCACGCCGTGTCGGAGGCTTGTGAGCGTTTCGGGGTGCTCGACGTGCTCGTGAACAACGCCGGCATTGCCGCCCCTGCCGGGAAACCCGTTCACGAGATAGCCGAGCACGAGTGGTCGCTGATGCTGGACGTTGATCTATCCGGCGCATGGCGCATGACGAGGGCGGTCGGGCGGGTGATGGCAGCCCGCAGAGCCGGGAGCATCATCAACGTCGCATCTACCGCCGGACTTGTCGGGTACCGCAACTTCGCCGGGTACGTCGCCGCTAAGCACGGCCTGATCGGGCTGACCAAGGCGGCGGCCCTCGACTATGCGCCGATGAAGGTGCGGGTCAATGCGCTGTGCCCCGGATCCGTGCGGGATGATCACCATACCGAAGGCCGCATGCTGGCCGAGATCGCCCGGGCGCTCGACGTACCGGTCGCGGACCACGAGGCGACCTTCCTCGAAGCCCAGCCGATGAATGCCCTCATCGAGCCCGAGGACGTCGCTGCAGCCGCCGTATGGCTCGCATCGGATGAATCGCGGCAGGTCACCGGATCGGTTGTGACTGTCGATGGAGGCTTCGCAGCACGCTGACGGAGGTAAGGAGCGACCGTATATGCCCGCCGCCGCGATGCCCATCCAGTTCGCCACATTCGCCGCTGACCGAGTGCAGCACGGCGATGGCAGCGCCGGCCCGCTGGCTCACGCGGTACGGATCTCGTTCCGGGATACTAGCGAGGCCATGCAGGCTGCCGGGCGGTTCGACGCTGCGATCCGGTCGCTTCGGCTGGCGAGGACCGAGACTGTCGAGGCCCCCCGGCTATGGCTGGAAGACGTGGCGGCGGCGTCGACTGATCCGAAAGCCAGGCGGCGCTGGAACGCCGAGCTGACCCGGGCGATCGGCCCCGGCGTCCGCCCGCCAATGCGGGTCGTGCTGCTTCGCTACCAAGACGGTCGATCCGACATGATCCTCGTCTGCAACCGCGCGTTCATGCCCGAAGCCACTCTGCGCAACCTGACGGCACTGCTTGCTGGTTCCCGAAGTGGTTTTTGCCCACCGCCCGATCATCGGGCGCTCACTCTGGGTCGGGCGGAGGCATCCGCCTTGCCTGCGCCGCAGTGCGCCACGCCGGACTGGGGCCGCGGCGCGCCCGCGGCCGGGAACCGCTCCGCCACGAGCCGGTTCCGGCTGAGCGGCGAGGCGACTCCGGGCGACTTGGCGTCCTGGCTCGCCGCACTGGCCGTCGTCCTCGCCCGGTATGGCGGCGAAGGCCAAGCCGCGGCGGCCGCGCTGGTCCATTCCGAACATGATCCGGCCGAGTTGCCCGTTCTGGCGCTTGCCTGGGCTGACCGTGAACGCACTCTCGACCAGTTGGCACGCCGGATCCGCGCAGAGCTCGGGGCGCTCGGCGGGCCGAGGCGGAAATCGGCGCCGGAGGAGTTGCCCGCAGCGGCGGTCGGGCTACAGCTCAGCGCGTGGGACGACCTGTCCGGCGATACGGGTGCGTCGGTGGATTACCGCCCATGCCAGGTAGCCATCTTTCCGCTGACGATCTCGGTCGTGGTCCACGGTGACAAGGCGAGCCTGTTCTGTGATCACCGGCTGCGAGATTTTGCCCCGGCCGTGGTGCGGCGGTTCGCCCGGCATCTGGTCAATGTGCACCGGCAGGTGCTCGAAGCACCGCAACGCGACATTGCCGCGGTCGAACTGCTCAACCCGGACGAGCGCGCACACGTGGCCGATCTCGGCCGCACGGCCGGTGCGCCACGCGTCCCGATCGTGCGCATTCACGACGTTGTCGCGCTGCACGCGCAAGCGTCACCGGATTCTCCGGCACTATCCGACGGCAAGCAACGACTGTGCTACGGCGAGCTGAACGCGCGGTCCGACCGCCTGGCTCACGGCCTGCGCGCTCTGGGCGTGCATGATGGCGATCGCGTCGGGATATGCCTGGAACGTTCCGCGGAGCTGGTCACCGCGCTCCTCGGGGTACTCAAGTCGGGAGCGGCGTATGTGCCGATGGATCCGGCCTATCCCACTGAGAGGCTCAGGTACACCGTCCGCGACGCGGGCATCAGGGTCGTCATCGGGACTCCAGGCGAGTTCCCGGCGGACGGTGAGGTTCAGGTTATTACGCCTGATGAACTGGCAGGTCTGGCAAGCTCGCAGGGACCACCGCCGAGCGCTGGATCGGCCGCAGACCCTGCCTACATCATCTATACCTCCGGCTCAACCGGGCGGCCTAAAGGCGTCGTCGTTCCGCACGCCAATGTCGTCGCCCTGGTCGACGCCACCCGTGACGAGTACCAGCTAGGCCCCTCCGATGTTTGGACCCTGTTCCATTCCAGTGCGTTCGACTTCTCTGTCTGGGAAATCTGGGGCTGCCTGCTGACCGGAGGCCGCCTGGTCGTGGTGCCGTTCTGGGTGTCCCGCTCACCGGAGGAGTTCCAAGCGCTGCTCGCTGACGAAAAGGTGACCGTGCTCAGCCAGACGCCCTCAGCGTTCGGGCAGTTGCTGAGGGCTGAGCCTGCGCAACTGACGGTCCGCCTGATCGTCTTCGGTGGGGAGCCACTCGACATCCGGATGCTGCTGCCCTGGTTCGACCGGCATCCGGAATCGGGCTGCCGGGTCGTCAATATGTTTGGCATAACCGAGACGACGGTGCACGTCACAGCGGAAGACATAACGCGCCGAAACGCACTCGAGGGGTCAAGATCCGTTGGCCGGCCCCTGCCTGGCTGGTGCGTGTACGTTATGGATTCCGAGTGCCGGATAGTACCGATTGGCGTTGCCGGGGAGATCTGTGTCGGGGGGGCCGGCGTGTCTCTGGGCTATCTCAACCTCCCTGAATTGACCAGCCATCGGTTTGTGCCGGATCCTTTCACCGGGCAGCGCATTTACCGCAGCGGTGACAAAGGCAGGATGGGTCCGGACGGGAAACTAGAACATCTGGGCAGGCTTGACGGGCAGGTCAAGGTGCGCG
>Ga0308309_10000605_pt1 | contig 22422 bp, 28 predicted proteins | sample HubBroMetageWFT5_FD_192491 | JGI IMG/M metagenome (GOLD analysis project Ga0308309, IMG submission 192491) | Warmed and freeze-thawed soil microbial communities from the Hubbard Brook experimental Forest, New Hampshire - Hubbard Brook CCASE Soil... | ecosystem: Environmental > Terrestrial >...
GACCACGCGTTTGAGGCCCAGGCATTTAAACGCGCCCTGTCTTGTTTTGGACTCGGACGCTATCTATACGACATCGATGGGGAGTGGGTGGAACTGGGCGAGCACCGTCTACCTACGAAGATCCCGAAGTTGCCGCGGTGGGCGACACCGAACGGCTGGCTTGCCGGGCTCCGGCCGAAGCCCAGGCGAAACCGTCACGCGCTCGTCCGGGCGAATGGGCACGCCAGGAATGTCGGTCACACGGGTCCAGAGACCAACGGCGATCGCCAAAGTCTGGTCGCTGCGATCGAAGCCACAGAGAACAAGATTGGCAAGCGTCTCTATCGTGGCTTACTGAAGAATGTTGTCCGGGTCTGGAGTCCCCAACAGATCCAAGAGACCGCTGCGCTTGCGAAGGTCTTGGCGCAGATGCAGGGCGCGGAGCGAGGCATGGCGCGCTTAGAGGCAGCCCAGGCAAGACTCGCACCGGAAGTCGTCCAAAGAGTCATCTGCTCGTTGAATGCGCCACCGGCGAAGGTTGAGGATCTTCAGACTCTGCATACTTTGGTGGTCGCTCTTGAGAAAGAAGTCGACGCGCAGACGCAGGCATAGGGTCCCTGGAGACTTGAGAAAAAACCTTTGGAAGAACTTGCGGAAGGAGAATTGAGCATGGCGGACATCGAACCGACAAACTCCGAACCCTTATCTGCCGAAGATGCCCAAGCAAAAGCTGCCATCCTCGCGGAATGCGAGAAGCTGGCCGCGGCGGGCGTGACCTTCGTTGCGGTTCACTTCGACGGCTATGGAGACAGCGGCGTCAGCGAAGAAGTGCGGTGCTTCGATGCGGAATACTACGCCTACGAAGAACACGAGCCGGTTGCCCACGACGCAACTTACCTGCAGGAGCACTTCGAAACCTTAGTTCCGATGGGCTATGAAAACGACTGCGGCGGCTTCGGCGACGTGGTTCTCGACGTCGCCGCGCGGAGGATCACGGTTGATCGCAACGACCGTTTTGAGGATTACACAACCAGCACATATGAGATCTAGCTATGGCTCACCCCATTGAACACGCACGGAGCAGCGCTAAGAAATTCGGCGGCAACCCCGAGGATTACCTCGCGATTCACCGTTGGCTTGACGAATCGAAGGCGTTTTTCCCCGACTTCCGCCACCGCGCCCTCCGCCATCACACGGAAGGGATTTTTCTCGCCGAACGCATCTTTGGCGTCAACATCTTGAACCTTGACGGTACCGCCGTTCCGGTTCGCTACCTCGGAGAACAGCACGTAAAAGAAGACCTCGGACGGATTCCAACTGTCCAGGAATGGCTGGCGCGGATCAGTCCCGAGCGTTGGATGTACGGCCAACGCTTGCGATAGGCGATTCCTGTCAGTGATCGGTCCAAGGATCACTTCCCGCCAGGTCCCTCGGGCAGCCCAGTTGAGCTGAGCTAAAGCCCAACCTACCACTCCCCAACCCCAGCAGAAATGAGGATGGTCATGAGAATTCATGTGACCACAAGAGCCGAGTTGTTTGAGAAACGAAAACAGCAACATATCGAGCGCGGCTACCAAATTGAAGATGAGCGACCGGTCCCAGTGAATGGTTTCTGCTCGTTCATGGCAGTGAGTGAGATACCCGATTCCGGCGGATTGGCGACCTCGTCGCAGAGGCGCTCAATGGAATGACAAGATGAGACCACACGGAAAAACCAAGCTGGGATTCTTCCCGTTGCCCGTGCCGGAACTGGTCGAGAGGAATGGTATTGGCGAAACCGCTGACGCCGTCTGGCGGGCCCAAAATACGGAACACCAAAAGCTATTTCCGACGGCATCCAGTTCTAACAGCGATGCTTCCTCTGTTGACCCTCCGGATATTCTGGTCGAGCCTCATCTCGATCCTGCCTGTGTGGTAGCAGCCGCTCTTGACACTTCCACTATCGTCGCTTTCGGACAGCGACGGGACCCGCTGGCAAGAAAGCGGCGTGCCAGGCCAGTGGTTTCTGGACAGGCGTCCCTATTCAGCTTGAGTTAAATCAGGCAAAATAAGCCAGATGCCTCCTCGCGACTTGGCTGGACCCGGGGCCAGGGTGGCTTTCACGGTGACGAAACCCGCAGGGCTAGCCCAAAGGAGTTGGAAATGTTCACACCGAACCTGAGCATTCTTCCAGAGCCTCAGCGGCTGCTTTGGAGGGAGTTGAGAGACACTCCGAAGGAATTTGTCCTTTATGGAGGTACAGCCCTAGCCCTGCGGCTGGGACACCGGCAATCGGAGGACTTCGATTTTTTCTCCAACAGGCCCTTTCTACCCAATTCCCTGCGCGATCGCATCCCTTACTTGAAACACGCCGAAATGACCCAATTCCAAGACAACACGCTCACGGCGATTGTGGGGAATGGCCCGGTGAAGCTCTCATTTTTTGGATCGTTGGGAATGAAACGGGTACACGATCCCGACACCGCCGAGGAGAACGGAATTAAGATCGCTTCTCTACTTGATCTTCTCGCGTCAAAACTGAAGACCATCCAATCGAGAGCCGAGGCGAAGGATTATCGGGATATTGTGGCCTTGTTCGACGCGGGCTTGAATCTGGCGGAGGGGTTGGCGGCCGCGGTGGCGATCTATGGGAGGGATTTCAACGGAGCGCTAAGCCTTAAAGCGCTCACATTTTTTGAGGATGGCGACCTCCCCGGGCTGACATCTGTAGCGCAGAAGCGGCTGCGTGAGGCGGCAACCTCGGTAAGATTAAAGGGGCTTCCACTTGTCGCGGCGAGACCTGGTCTGAGTCGGGAGGAAGGGGAATGACGCACTATTCCGAGGATCTCAGGCGAGTCGCCAAGCGCGTCGTTTGGTATAAGCCGCCAGAGGAAACATTGAACGAAACGAAGTTGTTTCTCGCTCATGTGATGACCCACGGCACTCTCGACGACATCATTATCGCGATGAAGTACTACGCGGATGCCGATTTCGATCTCGTCTTGATCAATCCCCCGACTGGAGTTTTCGACCGGCGCTCATGGAACTATTGGAACCTACGCTTCCACCACGAACCGGTTCCGGCACTGCCACAGCGCACATTTCCCGGAAGCGATGTAGTTGACGGTTAACGCGTGGGTCTTGAGGCCGTCACTCGCACGCGGTCGACCCTTCACCGTGATCATTCGCCAAGTACTTTACTGCTCTCCAGCTCGTTGAGCAGCCCTCTTTCCCAACTCCCTTGAGACCGGTGCCCACGTCACACCGCCACGGCACTGCCATTTTCCCATCTTCAAGAACGTCATTCCAAATCAACAAGGAGGAAAGAAGTATGTCAGAAACTAGTACGTTAATTGGCTACAGCGGCCGAACCATTGGCCGCGAAGAACTAGCGCTGGTGCCAACACCAGCGCCAACCGAAACGCACCGCCCGGTTCCACATCATGAGATCGTGCAAGCCCTGATCGAGACGCTCGGCTTCCGCCACATCGGAGTCGTGCACGATGAGTACGCGGTTTCGCCGGACGGCATGAAAGCCTTCGGCGTTCTCGATCTGGCAACCGAGATGGAGGGATGCCGCTTCTCCATCGGTCTTCGCAACTCGCACGATAAGAGCATGCGTTTGGCGATGACCTGTGGGTATCGCGTGTTCGTCTGCTCGAACATGGCCTTCGCCGGGGATTTCACCCCGGTGCTCGCGAAGCACTCGAAGTCGTTCTCACTCATCGACTGCATCGCGGTCGGCGTCGATCGAATGCAGCGCAACTTCGAGCCTATGCGAAAGCAGGTAGAAGCGTGGCAGCGAAGTGAACTGAGCGATGTCACCGCCAAGGTAGTGATCTACGAGGCGTTCATCGAGGGCAGACTCGAAGCTCCAAAGCATCTCGCCCGCACCGTGCATGACCTGTACTTCGAGCCGAAGTACGAGGAATTCCGGCCGCGAACGATCTGGAGTCTGTCGAACGCGTTCACTTCCGCATTCAAGGAACTGGAGCCCATTCCACAATTCAAGGCTACGGCCAAGCTCGGCGAATTCCTGGAAACCCGGTTCTCTCAGTCGTTTTAAGGCGGGGCGGCGTCAGACGGCCGCCCCCTTCCCCTGCAGCCATTCGACGAAAGCTTCTTGGATGACGATACTCGCGGCGCTTTTTATGCAAAAACTATGACCTGTTTATTCTATTTTTATGACTTTTCGTGCTTAATGATTGGGGCAGTGTGATTTCCGGCCGGCTTCACGGCCATGTCCATGCGAACCCAGAGGTTTGATTGTTCCTAAAAACAGGAATGACGATTCTGTGCACGGTAAGTATTGCATTTGGCGTGCGCTTCCTGGTTGGGCGATGGAAGGAACGCAAGCCTGTTTCGAGCGGTTATTGGGTGCGGTTACGCCTCGGCTCTCGCGAAGGCCCGATAGTTGAACTCCCGGAGCGCGGAAAACCAGTGACTCGCGCGGCGTGAGGGCACACCCGAGCAAGTATTGTGAGGTCAATCATGTTGACGCGAACGAGTATCGTGTGGGCCAACATAACCATTGCAGTGTTGGTCGCTAGCTTGGTCATGCTAGGAACCGCGGCCGGACAAAGACAAGCAGTTCCGAAGCTGCAGGACAAACTAGTACTCGGGGAGAATGAGGTCAAGCAATTGCTGCTCCTCATGGATACCGACCAGAGCGGCAAAATCTCCAAGCAAGAATGGATGAAGTTTATGGAAGCGGAGTTCGACCGCCTGGACAAAAACAAGAAAGGCCAGTTGGACGTCAAGGAACTAACACAGTCGAAATTGCGCGCAAGTCATCCCGTAAGCGTGGGGAAGTAATGTCGGCTTGGCGCTGAATAAGAACGCCACCCCAGTCATTGTCCTTCGCTTGCCTGCCTCCAGTGTGCGAATCGGATGGTCGATGAACGAATGGTTTCGGCGACGCTTTCGTAAACTCTCGCGACGCAACCGAGGCGCGGTAGTCGAGCCGTAAGGCGGCTTGCGAAAAGCCGAGGGAGTATTATGCGGGATGACTATATGAAGATGGTAACAACGGAGTAGACAGATGCCGGAATCCATTGACTGGCCGCCGGCCCGTGCAGCGCGGCCTCGCCGTCGCCGTCGTCTCCTTTTTATTCTAGCCGTTCTTGCCGTCCTGTTCTTCGGCGGTCGCTCCGCGTTGTCAAATTACGTGGACCTGCTCTGGTTCAGGTCGCTCGGCTACGGCGACGTGTTCTGGAAAACCCTGAGTCTTCAGTGGGGATTCTTCGCCGCTTTTGCAGCGGCCACATTTCTCATTCTGTACGGGTCCTTCCTGGCTCTGAAGCGGGCACATCTCCCCGATTTGCCGACGGGTCACACGATTCTAATCGGCGGACGACCAGTGAAGTTTCCAGTTGAGCCCGTCCTGCGCCTCTTTGCGCTCGGTGTTTCGCTCGCCATTGCCGCGGCCACCGGTGCCGGCATGATGGCGGAGTGGCCAACGCTCGCGCTCTTTTGGTACGCGCCTCACTCCACCGATGGCGTCATAGACCCGATTTTTGGCAAGCCGCTGAACTTCTTTCTGTTCACCCTACCCGCGTGGCAGCTGATTGCCGCTTGGCTGCTCTCCCTAACCGTGATTGGCTGTCTACTCGCCATGTTCTTCGTCCTCATTACGGGCGGAAGCCGTGTGCTCGCCGGTCGTCTTAGCCGCCAAGTCACATTACCTTGGCGCGGACTATCGATCACGTTGGCGTTTTTGTTGTTGATCCTCGCGCTGCGGGTATATCTCGGCCGGTTTGAGCGCTTGTTCGAGGATCACACGATCTTCGGAGGTGTGACTTACACGGACGCACATGTCACGCTCAACGGGATGCTCGTTGTGTGCCTAGCGCTCGCTCTAGGCGCGGTGATTACAGCCGTCAATGCCGTGCGAGCACCACGCGGGCGTTGGTTGGTCGCGGCAATCCTTCCGGCCGCAGTCTGTTATATCGCGCTCCAAGGTATCGGATGGTACATCAGCAGCTTTATCGTCAAACCGAACGAACTGAACCGCGAGAAGCCCTACATCGTCTACAACACCGAACTGACCCGGCAGGCCTACGGATTGAACCGAGTCGCGCAGCGCGAGTTTCCAGCGGAGACCACCGTCGAGGCTGCCGACCCGGCTAACAATCAGGCTACGCTTCAGAATATCCGGCTTTGGGACTGGCATGCTCTGCAGGACACGCTGCGCCAGATTCAGGAAATCCGTACCTATTACGACTTTCCCGACATTGACATCGATCGCTATAAAATCGATGGCACGATTCGCCAGGTGATGCTTGCGGCACGCGAGTTGAACGTCGATAAACTTCCGGAGAGCAGCCGCAACTGGATCAACGAAAAACTAATCTACACTCACGGCTACGGCATCACGATGAACCCGGTCAATGGGTTCACGGCGGAAGGGCTGCCCACGCTTATTTTGAGCAATATGCCTGTCCAGAGCACGGTTCGTACTCTGGCCGTGACACGTCCGGAGATCTATTTCGGCGAGATGACCAATACTGACGTCTACGTGAAGACCCGGCAGCAGGAATTCAATTACCCCCAGGGAGCAACGAACAACCTCACTTCCTATGAAGGCAACGGCGGCATTCTTCTCGGCGGTTTCTTGCGCCGCATGATCATCGCGCTCGATCAAAACGATCTCGCGAAGCTGCCGTTCAGCGATGACGTGAACCCGGATAGCCGGCTGCTGATGCGGCGCAACATACGTGACCGCGTATCGGCGTTAGCGCCGTTTCTCACATTCGATCCAGATGCCTACATTGTGCTCGACGACGATGGCCGCCTGTCCTGGATCATGGATGCGTTCACGGTTTCAGACAGCTATCCCTACTCGACCCACTATCGGCTGGATAACAATTCCATCAACTACATGCGCAACAGCGTGAAGGTGGTCGTCGACGCTTACGACGGTACAACTACGTTTTACGTGTTCGATCCGGATGATCCGATCGTTGCAGCTTATTGCCGCATCTTTCCGGGCCTGTTCAAAGATGCGGCCATGATGCCGCCCGGACTGCGCAAACACGTGCGCTACCCCGAGTTGTTGCTCAAACTGCAGGCGGAAGTTTACGGCCTATATCACATGACGGACCCGGCAGCCTTCTACAATCGTGAGGATCTGTGGACGGTCGCCACCGAAGTTGGCATGAGCGAGGGCGGTCAGCAGCAAGTAACGCAGGCGATGCAGCCGAACTTCGTGCTGATGAAACTGCCGGGTGAAACCGGCGAGGAGTTCGTCGAGATTCTGCCTTTCACACCGGCTAACCGGAACAATCTGATTGGCTGGATTGCCGGCCGCAGCGACGGCGCGCAATATGGTACGTCGGTGGTCTACAACTTTCCCAAGACAAAGCTGGTCGACGGACCACTGCAAATCGAGGCGCGGATCGATCAGAATGCGCAGCTTTCCGGCCAATTGACGCTATGGAATCAGCAAGGCTCGCACGTGCGACGCGGAGCATTGCTGGTGATTCCAACCGGACGCGCGCTCTTATATGCGGAACCGATCTACCTGCAGGCTGAGCGGAGTCCGATGCCCGAGTTGCGTCTGGTGGTGCTCGCGCTGCAAGATCGGCTCGCGTACGGACCAACCTTCGAGTCGGCGATGGCGGCCCTTTTTGGCGGAGCGGTCTCGTCCCTGACTGCCGCCGCAGTGCCAGCGGAGCGGGTACGAGGCACGCCGGCGTCCGCGGCGTCGCCCGAGCCCGCAGCGGATCTCAACGGGCTCATCGCCGAAGCCGCCAAAGACCTTGCCGACTACCAGCGCCTGACAGCCGAGGGCAAGCTGGGCGAGGCTGGACAGAAGCTTGAGGAACTGAAGCGCGCACTCGACAAGCTGAACACGCTTAAAAAATAGTCTCGCTGCGTTGCTACCCTCTTGGTCCTCGGAGTCTTTAGGAACGACGAACTCTTGCAACGTCGCTATGTGAATATGGAGGCTTACACGAGTAGATAGGAGGCACCATGCGTCGAGGACGGGCGCTGAAGGTAGATGCGAGCTTGCTGCCCAAACAGTGCAAGCCTATTCCACATGCATTCGTGCTTGATGCGATTTGCACACTATCGCCGTACACGCGTCCGATGTTTGGCTGCCTTGCAATCTATATAAAAGATAAAATCGTGTTGATCCTACGGGACAAGCCTAACAGCACTGCGGATAATGGAGTATGGCTCGCCACTACCCAAGAACACCATCCGAGCTTGCGGTGTGAGTTCCCGAACATGCGATCCATTCAAGTATTGGGCAAACGCGTAACGGGTTGGCAGGTGTTGCCAGTCGATTCCCCTGATTTTGAATCAGCGGCACTGCGGGCATGCGAGCTTGTGCTGGCTGGAGACACTCGGATCGGCAAAATTCCGGGCGCACGAACCTCGAAGTCCGGATCAAGAGCGACTGGAAGGTCGTTGAAGCAGAGCAAAACCTCGAAGAAACACAGGCGCACGATTAACTTCGATAGCGTACGCAACATCGGCTTGGCGTTGCCCGGCGTGGAGGAGAGCACAGCCTACGGGTCACCCGCGCTCAAGGTTCGCGGAAAACTCTTGGCATGCGTGCCTTCTCATCGTTCAGCTGAGCCGGGTTCACTTGTGGTTCGCGTTGACTTCGACGACCGCGCCAAACTGCTCGCAGCGGACCCGGATGTTTACTACGTGACCGACCACTATCTCAACTACACTTCCGTGCTGGTTCGCCTGTCCCGCGTTACGCTTGATGTCCTGCGGGACTTGCTCGGCGTGGCTCACAAGTTTGTGACCGCGAGGAGGGCACGATGAATCGAGAACGTGCGCTGAAGACTGTGCTGGTCGTGGTGGGATTGCTGTTTACCGCAATGGTCTACCCCTCAGTGCTCTTTCTGAAGCAAGAACCCGCACTCGCGATGATGATGATCCTTTACGCCACGCTCGGCATTTTCTTGATAATGGCAGCCCGAAACCCGCCTGCGAATCGCGGCTTGATCGCTTTCACGGCATGGTCGAGCCTCGCCCACGCCGCTCTCATGTCGTACCAAGCATTCCGAAATCTGGTCGCACGCGGAGAACTGATCGGGTCGGCTGTGCTCGTTGTCATTGGTGTAACCCTGATTGTTCTGGCTCCGGCAAAGCCATCGGGTGAGCAGGTTTCAGCGCCGGGGGGTAGCGTCTCGCTCTAGGAACGAACAGCTAGATTAGCAGGGCAAATTGCATCACATTTTTTCCCTGGGGAACTATTGTGAGCGCCTTTGTGCGCCTGAACGTATGACGGATGAGAGACGGCGCCTTCGACAGAATTCAGGAAATCTCAAGAAATTTCAAGCAGGCCATGAGCGAATTGACGGACGTGATTGTGAAGGTGGCTATCCACCAAGCATTCGTTTGAGGGCAAACTTGAGGCTCCCCAAGAACCTTGCCCGCAGCGTACATGACCTGCACTTCGAGCCGAAGTACGAGGAATTCCGGCCGCGAACGATCTGGAGTCTTTCCAATGCGTTCACGTCGGCATTCAAAGAACTGGATCCCATCCCGCAATTCAAAGCGACGGCGAAGCTGGGCGAATTCCTGGAGGCCCGGTTCTCACAATCGTTCTAGCTAGCGCAGGACGCGGTTCGCCTCCGCTCGCGATTAAGCGTTCAACTGAATTCCTCTTGCCGGCTCCGGCCCGACGTCATCTCGGCAACGCCGGCCATGGGCCGGACTGAGGCAATCTCGAACAATTTAACGTGCCGGCGTAGCTTCCGCAGGCCAGTACGGCTTATCCGCATCGGCTAGGTAGCCGTCGGCGTAGCGATCATGATGCCGAACCCAGGACATCGTGAAGGGCAGGGCGTCCTCATCGCGGCCTTTGGGAACGAAGTCGAGATAGTTGTACGTGTTGACAACATTTTCGGTCCCCCGAGCGTAAGCGGAATAAGTGTGGAAGATGTTTCCGTTCTTATCCTTGTAGAACACGCTGATTCCGGGTGCTTCCGCACTGGGGAATTCGACGAGATCGAAGTTGTACTCTACTTTGCTTTTTGCCATTTCCTCTGGTGTGAAGGAAGCGCGGTAGTCGGAGTTGAAGTCGGTCCCGAACGATGAGACCCAGGCAAATCGCCAGCCCATGCGCTTCTTGAACGGATCGATTTTGGACAAGGGGGCTCGCGAAACCGCTGCGAATGAGACATCGCGTTGCGCCAAATGCGGCAGCGCGCCGTCGGTATGATCCATGTTGAATGAGCAACTGGGGCAGCCTTCGTTCCACTCCGGGCCGAACATGAAGTGATAGACGATGAGCTGGCTTCTGCCGTCGAACAGGTCGGCAAGAGTTTTCCTGCCACCGGGTGAATCGAAAACATAATTTTTATCGACTTTGACCCAGGGCAGCTGGCGGCGCTCCGCAGCCAGAGCGTCACGCTCGCGCGTGAGTTGCTTTTCTTTGGCGAGTAGTTTCTTGCGAGCCGTAAGCCATTCCTCTCGCGACACTACTTTCGGGTTGTCAAGCGTGTTTGACGACATTTTCATTCTTCCTTTCCTCTGAGTTTGGCAGGACTTCTCCTGCTCGGTTCTTGCGAGAAACTTTCACGGCCAATGCAGCCAGCCCGCCGCTAGAGACCGCCCCGGCAACGATTAGCCCCATGGTTGCAAAACAGAATGGACACATCGTTCACCTCCTTGATGGCGACTCTGGACCGCAAAGCCGCTTCTATAGTGGTGACGGGTGAAGCGAGTCGATTTCGACATGGAAAGAGCCCTCGCTTCATTTCGCAACGTCACCTCGAAATCGCTGCGCTTTCCGGCACGAAACCTGCGAACTGGCGCTCCAGCGCCTTGGCTGCGCCAGTGCGCCAGCTCGCGGCGATGGACTGGGACGCGGGGTCGGGAAAGATGTCGTCTTCGCCTTTTTCCAATCCATCGAAGATGCCCTGCGCCGCAGATTCGGGCGAGGCCTTTGGTATGTCGAAGCCGCGGTTCATATCTGTGTCGATGGGGCCCAGGACGACGCCATGGACAGTCACGCCCTGGCCAGCCAAGAGCGCTCTCAGTGATTGCGTCATGTTCAACGCGGCTGCCTTCGAAATGGAGTAGGCCGGTATGATCGGCAAGCCAGCGAGCGCCACCATGGATAAGTTGTTAACAATGGCCCCCTTGGAGCGCTTTAATAGCGGCAAGAAAGCTTGCGTCACATTGAACATTCCGAAGAGATTGACCGCGAGGTGTCGCCCGATTGCGTCGAAATCGGTCAGATCGTCGTAGAGAGCGATGCCGGCATTGTTGATGAGAACGTCGAGGGATTCGACTCTCTCGACAGCTGCCTGAATCTGCTCAGCGTTCGTCACGTCCAAGGTCAGAGGCGTGACGCGCCCATCTATGTGGGCCAAGGGCTGGCGCGTACCGGCATACACCCGCTTCGCACCTCTCCCCAAGGCTTCCTCGACCAGCGCCTGTCCTATACCGCGATTGGCCCCGGTTACCAGAACTGTTTTATCTACAATTGTCATATACCCTCCTGCTGATTGGGCGCCTCGGGACTGCTGTTAAGCCGCCTCTATGGGGATGACGCGTGAAGGGATTCGATTTCGACAGAACAACCGGAGGAAATTATCCACGTCTTTGGAGCAGGAACTGTCTCACTGCCGGGTCCTGGGCGAGACCAATCGCCCGGTCGAACGCATCCGCGGCCTGAGATGTCATCGCTAGCCGCTGCAATAAGTGAGCGCGAACCGCCCAGTAGGGCTGATAGCCTGAGACGGACTCGAGATCGATCGCATCCATTACCGCCAGCGCTGCTTGAGGGCCGTGGGCTTCGGCTACTGCGGCGGCGTATCCAGTTCGTGTGCCGAGCGTCGGGGATATGAGAATCAGCTGTTCGTAGAACAGCATGATCGCAGTCCACTCAGTCCGACCGCTGCGCGCCCGCTCAGCATGTACCGACTGAATCGCGGCCTCGAGTTGAAACCGGCCGGTGCGGCCGCGACTCGAGGCTTCGGCGAGATGGCGTTCCGCTTCGTTGATTAATGGCAGAGACCACTGCCGTGAATCCTGCTCCGAGAGAGGAATATAGCGGCCTTCCGGTCCCCGCCGTGCCTGCCGCCGCGCTTCACAGTGGAGCATGAGAGCCAGCAGGCCGCGAACCTCTGCTTCCCTCGGCATTAACTGAAGAAGGACGCGTCCGAGCCAGATCGCTTCTTCGGCAAGCTCCCGGCCGCTCTGATCGACGCCCGCCATATCGTCCCAGCCGATGCCGAATGCGGCGTAAATCGCTTCGAGGACTGCATCGAGCCGCTGCGGCAGTTCGTGCTCTTGCGGAACTTCGAACTGAATGCCGCCGTCGCGGATCTTCGTCTTGGCACGCACCAGGCGCTGCCCCATCGTCGCCGGTGAGACCAGGAAGGCGTGGGCGATGCGCGCCGCATCGAGGCCCAGAACGGTCTGGAGCATGAGCGGCGTGTGCATGGAGGAATCGATCGCGGGATGAGCGCATACGAACAGCAGTTTCAACCGGTCATCTGGAAACTCCGCCGGCAACGTCACCTCGCGTTCCTCCCTTAGGAGTTGCAGAGTGGGCTCACTGGCTACGGCCACTTGCTGATGGCGCACAAGATCGATGAAGGAGCGGCGCGCTGCCGTTAGCAGCCAGGCCTCCGGATTTTGCGGCACGCCGTCTCCCGGCCAAGCCTTGAGGGCAGCTACCAGCGCATTGCTGAGAGCGTCCTCCGCGCTAGCCACGTCTCGCGTCTGCGAGGAAAGATAGGCCACCAGACGACCGTACGACTCGCGGGCCACGCGCTCGATCGCGCGATGAGTGCCCTCCTGGCCGCTTCCGTTCATCACATGATCCGGTGCTTGGCTGCAGGCGCAAGGGGACGGACCTCCACAGCACCGGTCGCGGCCGTCGGGCAGCGCGCGGCCCAATCAAGCGCCGCGTCAAGCGAGGGGAGTTCCATGATGATGAATCCCCCCAGTTGCTCCTTGGTGTCCGCGAAGGGGCCATCCTGTACGCGCCGCTTTCCTTCCTTCAGCCGCACTGTGGTTCCAGTCTCCGGCACTTCAAGCGGATCGCCGGCGACGTAGGCGCCGGATTCGACCAGAGCCCTGTGGTATGCGCGCCAAGCACCGGTGTAGGAATCAGTTCCGTCGCTCTTCCGGGCCGCAAAAGCTTCCGGTAATTCGTAGATCAGCATGGCAAATTGCATCAGAATTTCTCCTAGGGGAACAATTTTAAGCGCCTTTGCGCGCTTGAATGTATGACGGGGGAGAATCGGTCATTTCGACAGATTTTCGGAAATCTCCAGAAATTTCAAGCAGGCACGGGCGAATCGAGGACGGTCAACGTCAAAGTAGCGATCTGTCGGGGATCGACCAGTACTAACAAACGTCCTAGCAGGAGCTGTCGCATTGCTGGCGAGAAGCCGACCCCTCGTTACTAATCCGTGCGCCAATTTGTGCCGACTGCACGTCGGCTGGAACTCCGGCCAACTCTTGCTCGCGAGCAGGAGTTCCAGCAGGAAGACCGTTTCTCAGGGCTGGAGGAGCATCTTGCCCTTCGACCAAATGGTTGCAGTTATCTGTCGTGATTCTCTGATTCGCTGGCTCGACCGACCGTGGCGCTATTGCGGCTGCACAGTACAACAGTTCGAACATGTCCTCGACTGAGCAGAATTCAAGGACACGATCCAACTTCGTCAACTCAAGTACGTGTTCGACCTGGTTCGTCACATTCATCAGCTGAAGCCTGATCGCATGAGAACAAGCCCACTCCCGTAGACCCAACAAGACACCCAACCCACCGGCGTCGATGCGGTGAACCTGCGCCAGGTCAAGTATCAGTGTCCGAGTGTGTGTCTGTCTAAGCACCGCGTTGCGCAAGATCGCGTAGGCATCCCCGAGTACAATTCGCCCTTGACACCGTAGGACCGTACTGTCTCCAAATTTTTGTGCGGTCGCATTCAGCATGACTATCTCCTTGGCTCATCCTCATCCTAAAGATTTCAGAATCAGAGTTGAGCTTCTGACCGGTCTGTCCGGTTGAACCTCCCTCTACTTGTATGTCGAACGGGAATCGGCGAAATCGACTGATTCTGTGTCTTTTTTTGGGGGGGGGACGACTTGTGCCGCCTCGGAAGGGAGGAAAAGCGCCGGCATCGTCCGAGCGTAAGATCCCTCAGTCGCTTGGCCGGATCATCGGCAAACCAGGGTTAGGGTCGAGAAGCCGGTTCGAGGCACGCGCCCTTGCGAGCCCTCGGCGACCTTGGCCTTGGGCGATTTACTCTAAAACCTCAGTTGGGTTGGCCTGCGCCGCAACGCAACTTTCCTGTCTGATAGCCGTCGAACAACGTCCGCATCGCTTTGACGCGCGACTCATCTAAAAGGTCATGGGTAACGGGTTGGCTTTTTCGGTGCTGGATCTTGTAGGCATGCGAGCCGGGGAGCCCGCGGGCAGCGCGATTGCCCGTTCGGTAGACCTAGCGCAACACGTGGAGCAGTGGGGATACAGGCGCTATTGGCTGGCGGAGCATCACTCCATTCCAGGATTGGCTTGCTCGGCGACGCCAGTGCTGATTGGGCATTTGGCGGCAGCGACCAAGACAATTCGAGTGGGCAGTGGTGGAGTCATGCTGCCAAATCACGCACCGCTCGTGGTGGCGGAACAGTTTGGGACGCTGGAAGCTCTGTATCCGGGTCGAATTGATTTAGGGCTGGGACGGGCTCCGGGCGGTGACTTTCAAACGATGCGGGCGTTGCGAAGAGACTTGCAGCAGAGTGGCGAAGATTTTCCGGCACTCCTCGCTGAATTGCAAACCTACCTGGGTCCGGAGCGGCCGGGGCAAACAGTGAGAGCGATTCCCGGACAAGGGAGCAATGTGCCGATCACCTTGCTGGGGTCGAGCGGCTTCAGCGCACAACTCGCGGGGATGCTGGGCTTGCCATTTGCATTTGCTGCCCACTTTGCTCCTGAGCACTTATACGCAGCGGCTCAACTATACCGCGACGAGTTCCGGCCAAGCAAAGTGCTTCGGAAGCCGTACTTCATGGTAGCGGTGCAGGTAATTGCGGCGGAGACGGACGGGGCAGCTAGGCGATTGTTCACGACAGCCCAGCAGCGCTTCCTGCGACTGATTCGAAACCAGCCGGTCGAGTTGTTGCCTCCGGTGGATTCCATGGAGGCTCTCTGGCAGGACTGGGAGCGGGCAGCCGTTGAGAACAAACTCGGAGCAGCGATTGTAGGATCGAATGCGACGGTGAAGGCGGGGCTGGAAAAGCTGGTCGGGGATACGGCCGCCGACGAAGTGATCGTTGTGGCCGACACCTATGAGCACGCGGACAGGATTGAGTCGTATCGGCGAGTGGCCGGCGTTGCCACGACTATCGAGGTGAATCCTCCCGTTGCGGTGGAAGCCTAAACTCCAGCCGCACGCCTGAGCCGGAGGAAGACCGGCGACGAAAGCGTTCCGGCTTTCTTCCTGGAAAACCCAAGAGCGCGTCGGCTCTCCGATGTGCCGGCTCGCTTCACAAACAACACATTCCTCAGGAGTGCCCTCGGCGGCCGCTGTCCAAATTAAGCCGGACAGCGAAATTGAAGCGTTTCTTCGGTCACCCGCCCGCGCAAACCAACCGTCTTCCCATTTGTAATTTCGCGATCGCACACGGGAGCCACGTTTCCGACTTAAGGAGTGAGAGCCATGTTTCAAGAATTGATGCCGCTACTCGGGCAACGAATCGTGATTATCGCGTTGTCGCGCGTGAGTGACGATGAGATGCGTATCAATGTCATTCCAAAGCCACTGAAGTCCGATCAGCAGGACGATGGCGCCGCCCTTACCACACCGTTGAGCGTCACTGGCACTCCCAAAGAACTTGATGAACACCTGCCCGGACAACTAGTGGAGTTTGTGGAGACCCACCTCGGGCTGTCCTCTACCCTAAAGGATGCCAAGGAACAAATGGAAGCTGCCGCCAAAGCAGCAAGGGAAGCAGCTAAGAAATCAACCAACTCAAAATCCCACGGCGGATCGAGCAAAAATGCAATTGCAGGCGCAGTGCAAGTGCAGACAGAGGCTGGCGCGAAAGAAAGCTCCGATGATTCACAATCGATTCCTGCACCAACGCAGGTACCGACTGTCGACATTAAGAGCAGCGGCCTGGTTGCTAGTCCGGGAACCCTGTTTGACATTGAACCGAAGCACGATAACTGAAGGCCGTCCGACTGTCCTGTCCGTCCGACACATGACATCTCATCCTCGAAGGAGCCGTTTATGGAAGTACATCGCCTGGAACGAGAATTTGTCTATAACGGGGTCAAGCTGCCCGACACCACCCCAACAATGACCCCTGAACAGGTCAGGGAAACGTACACGCATTTATATCCGGAAATCGCTACGGCTGCTATTGAGGGGCCTGAAACGGTCGCAGGCAAACTCGTTTACAAGTTTGTTCGTGCGATCGGGGCGAAAGGCTGAGACAGAGAAAGGCTGCTCGCCGAGGATACGACAGCATTCGAATGTAAATTACCTATTTGCGTTGCGCATCGTTAGACCCGAGACAGCGCAATGCTGACGATGTAGCAAGCCAAAGAAATGCTGACGCCTATGAGGGGCGAACTGAAAAAATAAAGCTTGCAGAGCACGACAATACCACCGAGCATGGCCAGCCCGACAACGAGCAGGAACGGTGCCCGAAAGAGGAACTGGTCGTGAGCCAATGCGAGATAACCGAAGACCAAGCCGAACAAAATAAGTCCCATGCTGTGGCTGGCGTTGAAGCCCACCCAACACCTCCACATGGTTGTCTCTTTGGTAATGACAGGGGAAATCTGGCTCATACTGACTTGCAACGCGGGGTCGTGAGGCGTGAGGTTTGGGCCCCAAAAGGTGTAGACGAGGTGGACGACTCCAAGCGCAAAGATAATGCTCGCACTAAGAACCATCAGACTTCTTGCGGCCAAGATGCGCTCCTATTCTGTGGGGTCTCCATTTTGAATATAGAACAAGCGACCGTCCACAGCGATTTGACGCCGCGGACGGCCGCTTGACCCCCTCAAGACCGCACAGGGTGAACTCTCACGATGCTCGGCGCAATGGCCTCTCGAACAGGGTTCTTCGGATCTGGTCCAACTCGCCGTACAACCTTGTAATTGTTTCGGAGCGCGCGCGATAGTCGGACAGGTCCGAAGTAGTTAAACAGGCTGGTTGTCGCAGTGTTTCGATTTGCCGATCAACCAATTGATGAACTTCGCGTTTGATGGCGGAGGCTGGGTCAGTCATCATACGGTTCCTCGCTGCGAATTGTAGCTCACACCTAGCAGCCTGCCCAGAGCGAAAATATCCACAGCCAGCACAAATCTCACTGGACCACGGACCACAATTCCACGGCCAGCCAGACGTAATAAAGGGGAACTTCCATGAAACGCAGGAACCTAGCCCCAGCTGACTTCCGAACAATCGATGAAGGCGCGAAGCGGGTGGTGAGAGCGTTGAAAGCCGCTAGGCATGGCTGTGTCAATGCGAATGATCCGATCATGGAGCAGCTAAGACAATGTCCAGAAGCATTCAAAGTCGGGGAAATTCTCGGCAAGGCGTTCGACGCACTCAAGTACGCCCAGGACGGAGGCGAGATCGGCGACCGGTACTTACCGCCAGCCGGAGTGGTCCTTCCGCCGCTCGTGTGATCGGCCTGCCACTAGATGTCACGTTTCCCAGGATCGGGGGAATTCGATGGCGGTACTGCACGAGGTGGGATGAAGGGCCGGCCGCGATTCTGGGAATGAGCCTGTTGCGATTGGGAATTTGCCGACCCAATGACTGGTCGGGTAGCGCGGTGGACTTTGTCGAGCGCGGTTTCAGGAGGTTTTGTTCCCAGAAGCGTGCAGCTAACGTGAAGAGAGTCTGGGTGGGCGACCTGCGAATCACGGACAGTCTCTTCGAACTGACCGAGCAAGAGCGAAATCAGGTTGAAGCCGGAAGAGAAGGGATGACCGATCATTTGTATCTGGTCGGCGACTACGAAGCCGCGGCTTCCATTCCAATTGGTGCGACGCTCGCAAGCCTCGAAGGCGAGCATCCTCTCCTGCCAGCCGCTTTTTATCAGGTCTTCACCACCAACCTGTACAAATGGATGCGCGTGTACGACTACCTCGATGCCCAGGAGCACGCCGACACATGGATGGAGGATTTGAGCACCGAGGAGTTGGAATCGTCGGTCTATCACAAAGTAGATATGGAGATCCCAGCCAGTATCAAGAGGCACTCTAAGACCCTCAAATACAGGACAACGCGAAACTTGCTGCGGGAAATCCAGCCACACACGAGGGTGGCTCGCGCGCTGATCCGACAGGCGCTTGAAATGGATGCCCATGGCCAAGGGCACGAGCACGCATGGCCCGGCCAGATCGCTGAGAAGGACGTACCAGGCGTTGAGGATTGGCTCGCGGATGCCGAGTATTCTCGTCCCGGATGTCTGATCACCTGGTACGAAAATGATGCGATCAACGCCTGCTTTGACGAAGAGGCGCAGCACATGGGTGAGAACGGTCCTTGCCAGCCGAATGTGGCACTTCCCATTCACCTCAACAAGCCAGCCAGAGACCTAGATGAAGAAGTGCGGCGCGTCTTCGATCACGCCGGAGCGATGCTTCGCTCGTTGGCTTCCGCTGCCAAGATCGTCGAAATCATCAGGGACCTCTACGATGAATATCTCCGTGAACATCGGCTCGAGTCAGGACTTCCGGTTGAGCCGGGTGCTGCTGGTGTACGGGAAGAGTAGCTATCAGGGCTACCCGTATCGCCATCCTTTTGTGACTCTCCATGAAGTGATGCATGACGGCGACGTCGCACGGCTGGCGGAAGGCCAGTTGATGATGCCGCAAATGCTGATCGACCTGTTGGCCGGTCTGGGTAGATCGGTGCCAGCCGAGATCCTGCCGTCGCGCGTGCTGGTGCGCACGGCAGAGATGATCGTGTGGTGGACTCCACCTTGCGAGCGGACGATGTTTTTCATCGACCACGGCAGCGAACCGGTGTTGAAACATATAAATGGCAAGCGCTATCCCCACCCGCCCTTGCTGTTCAAAGCGAGCGGATCTCATCTATGGGTTCGCGCTCTTGCTGCGAACGAACGGCCAAGAGCCGAAACAAAACTCTACATGGCGCCGTACTGGAACTGCTACGACAACGGAGTTTGTTGCACCGGGAGCATGAAGATTCCACAGGAGAAATCGGTCACGGCGATCGACTTGTGGGAAGAATCGTTCTTCCAGAGCGAATTCACGCACGCCTCCGGCGTTCGCAAACACATTCGTTTTCGCGGCGGCTTCCTGGCGATGTGGCGATCACTCGCGGGACAAAGAGCGTTTCCAGCGAAGTATCTCGTGAAGCTGCCGCAGACGCTTGGGGAATTCGTGAGGAACGATGACCACAGCTATCGAAACGACAATCGCCACGAAGAGTGAACACCAGATCCCTGGTGCACTGCTGCAGAAGAAGGTCCAGATCACCGTAGTCGGTTGCGGTGGAACGGGAAGCGCTATTGCCGCCGGATTGCCGTATCTGCACCAGGCCATCGTTGCTTTAGGGCATCCGCACGGGCTGGATGTGACCTTGGTCGACGGCGACCGGATTTCCCGCACCAACTGCGTGCGCCAACCTTTCAGCGAGAGTGAGGTCGGACTGCACAAAGCGACCGTCCTCGCGACCCGAGTCAATCTGTTTTGGGGTCTCGGCTGGAAAGGAGTGCCGCACTTCGTCGATGAAAGTTGGGGGCACGAAACCGACATTCTCATCGGTTGCGTGGATACTCGCGCAGCACGGAACGCGATGACCCGCACTCCAACCTACTGGAACTGCCACTATTGGCTGGATCTCGGCAACAACGCAGACAGTGGTCAGTTCGTGCTCGGCCAGCCGGAAAACCAGAAAAACAGAGCACGAGATTCACGTTTGCCCACCGCTCCGGAACTCTTCCCCGAACTCATCAACGCGAGGCTCGACAAGAAGGACCGACTTCCCTCGTGCGGCGCGTTAGAGGCGTTGGAGCGGCAGGAGCCGTTTGTGAACCAGACGCTCGCCTACCAGGCGCTGGCGATGCTGGCGCGGCTATTCCGCTATGGGCGTCTCTCGTACCACGGCGGGTTCATGAACCTGCGAACCGGCCGCACAACCTCACTTCCTGTCGATCCGGTCTTATGGCATCGAATGAGAGCGGAGCCGTTGGATTCCGAACTTCCAAGAAAGAAGAGAAAGAAAGGTGGTTAGGCATGAGCCGAAGTTTTCGGGCAGTGAAAGAAATATGGAATATTCACTCTTCCTGCTTTGTCGAACCGGCGAAGTTGATCGTGTTTCTCCACGACCTTGCCGCCAGAGTAGGGACGGTCAGCGACGAACACGAATACGGGGACAACCAGGTCGTCTGGTTTGAAAACGGTAGGAGGGTTCTGGACTATATGGAAGCAGACGAGCGCTTCAGTGCGGCCAGCTTTAGAGACAGTCTCGAAGAACAAGGGATAGCTGTTAACAGGAACGACCTGCTCGCATTGATCGACAACATGCGGGGTCTGTCGAAACAATGGCGGAGTTCCATCGGAAAACATGGGGAATTGGTGTTCTACATCGATGCATGTTGACCATGACATTCCAAGGTCTCGTCCTATTTCTATTGGGAGTGGAGTCACCGCGGTATCTACCGACGGATCGTTTCCATGGTGCTCTGCAATTCGACCCGCTCTAAGCAACCCTTAGCGAACGACTTCACTCCTGGTTCCTCGCCAGAAGCGCGTTTATGGGGACTTACGTATGAAAGAACTGAACACGGTGTCATACTGTGTCGCATGCTTCCACGTCGCCGCTTTCTACTTAGTTCGCTTGCTATTGCCGCGTTTGAAAGCCTTCCCGCGAAGCTTCTCCGCGCTGCAGTACCCGTTTTCAAAGCCCTCCCCGCATGGAAGCCAGGCGTACTTGAAATCCACCAGATCGCCACCAATCGCGGCAACAGCGCGTTATTGATCCTGCCCGACGGCACCACGATGATGGTCGATGCCGGCGCCATCTACGGCACCACGCCATACCTGAGCGATCCTCTCCCGTCAGGCCAGCGTCGGCCCGGCGAGTGGATCGGCCGCTACGCCAAGCGGCGTATCGAGGCCAGCGGACTCACGACCATCGACACCTTCCTAGCCACGCATCTCCACGGCGATCACGTGGGTTATCTGCCGCCGGACGGCCCGCTCTCGCCGGACCGCAGCTATCGACTGACCGGCGTGTCCGACGTGGCCACCATCGTCCCGATCCAGAGGTTCGTTGATCGCGCATGGCCGGACTACACCTATCCAGTACCTGCTGATATCGATTTCCAGAAGAATTATCGCGCGTTCCTTCAAGCGCAAATCAAGGCTGGCAAAAGAGTCGAGCGTTTTCGCCCCGGCTCCAAAGACCAGTTCGCCCTGCAGCGCAAATCGGCTGACTACTCCAGCTTTGAGATACGCAACCTGATTGCAAACGGCGAGGTCTGGACCGGCACGGGCGAGGAGACAAGGAAGCTCTTCCCAGAAGTATCAACTCTCAAGTCTGCCGACTACCCCGCGGAGAATCCCTGTTCCTGCGCCGTTCGTCTCCGCTACGGAAAGTTCGGCTACTACACCGGCGGCGATCTCACCAACGACACCAACTACGGCCGCGACCCTTGGAGGGACTCCGAATCTCCCGCCGCCGAAGTATGCGGCCCGGTCAGTGTGGCCGTCGCTAACCACCATGGCTACTTCAATGCCAATGGCGACCGATATGTTCGCGCACTCCAGCCGCAGGTCTTTGTCATCCCGACTTGGGACTCCGCGCACCCGACCGTCAATGTGCTGAACACGCTCTACTCCAAAGCCATCTACTCCGGGAACCGCGACGTTTTCGCAACCTCGGTCAAGCAGGAGAATCGCATCGCCAATAAGAAGACCGGGGACCTCAAGTCGCGCGCCGGACACATCGTTATCCGCGTAGAACCCGGCGGGGAGACTTTCGCCGTGCACATCCTCTCAAACGCTGATGAAAGCGACACAGTGACGGCCAGCTTCGGTCCCTACATTTCCTAAGGCACGTTGGGGCTCTTACACTCGCACTCCTTCCAGATGGGATGAGTAACGGGAAGTCGGCAAGTGTTTACTAAAGCGGCCGCTTCACTTGAACTAAAACCGGCCAATCGGCCAAGCGCCCCAACCCGTCGTGGGCTTGCCAACGCAAATAGCGAATGATAAAGGACGTTATCATTCGCATACGGTTTATCGAGGATCTAGAAGGTTGTCCAGAAACGGGCTTAGGGGAAGTTGTCGGGATTTGTAACGGGAAGTCGGCTTGGTCTCAGAAGTCGGGGAGTGGGGGTCTCAGGGAAACATGTCCGATGCCCGTTTTTCAGGATTGATCGTGGTCTGCTTCGGTCGATTTTGGGTCCTTCAAACCACGTCTGAGGTATTCACCAGGATTAGCCCTGACAACTCGCTTGAACGCCTTACTGAATGCGGCG
>Ga0308309_10000606_pt1 | contig 22412 bp, 18 predicted proteins | sample HubBroMetageWFT5_FD_192491 | JGI IMG/M metagenome (GOLD analysis project Ga0308309, IMG submission 192491) | Warmed and freeze-thawed soil microbial communities from the Hubbard Brook experimental Forest, New Hampshire - Hubbard Brook CCASE Soil... | ecosystem: Environmental > Terrestrial >...
TACTAAATGAAAAAGCTTCTTGGATTACTAGCCGGATTATTGCTGATTTCAATTTCTGCCTCTGCACAAGCGAAACATCCCGAGGTGGGTGGGCGCATTCCCTCTCATGGTCCAACGGCGACTCATGAAACGCACGCTCCCGCAAAGGCTCCCGCGTATGTCGATAAGACGGGACACCCCAACGCGCCTCACGTTCATTCCAACGGGAAGTGGATCGGCCATGATACCGGCCCGAACGATCCGCACTACCACCTCGATCATCCCTGGGAGCACGGACATTTCACAGGCGGGTTCGGGCGTGGTCACGTCTGGCACCTGGCTGGTGGAGGACCGGGACGTTTCTGGTTCGGCGGATTCTACTTTAGCATCGCGGACTTCGACCTCGGCTTTTGCGCCGATTGGCTGTGGGATTCCGATCAGGTCGTGATCTACGAGGACCCGGATCACGTCGGCTGGTATCTTGCATACAACGTGAGACTGGGAACTTACTGCCACGTGCAGTACCTGGGCACGAGCTAGTCTGCTGCTTCTATTTCTACTTCGATCAACCGCGTTCGATTGTTGCTTAATTATTCGCTACGAAATGCGAAGCCCGGAGTCGCCCTGATTCCGGGCTTTGTGTTTTGCGGTGTATATTGGCTGGCAAGATTCCATGCCCAAGCTGGCCCAATTCCGCGCCAAGCACGACGCCTCCGTTGAAAGTGTGGCACACACAACAGCTTCGATTCTGCATGTGGATATGGACGCGTTCTTCGTGTCGGTGGAATTGCTGGCGCGGCCCGAACTGAAGGGGCTGCCCGTGGTTGTGGGTGGGCAGCGCGACCAACGCGGAGTGGTTTCCTCAGCGAGCTATGAAGCGCGGAGGTTCGGCGTTCATTCGGCGATGCCACTGCGTACCGCGGCGAAATTATGTCCCACGGCTGTTTTTCTGGATGGACATCATGGGCTCTATGGGCAGTGGAGCGATCGTGTTGCCGCGGTTCTTTCCAAGTATTCGCCCATTGTCGAAATGGCTTCGATTGATGAGGCGTATATCGATCTGGCCGGGACCGAGCGGCTGCACGGGCCACCGCTTGCGGCAGCGCACAAGCTGCTGCGAGAAATTACGGCGACGACAAGCCTGCCATGTTCCGGCGGCCTGGGCGCGACGCGATTGGTTGCGAAAGTGGCGAGCGATCAGGCGAAGCCGCGCGGGCTGGTGTGGGTTGCTCCGGGGAGCGAATGTGCTTTTCTAGCGCCACTCATCACGCGGAGGATTCCGGGAATCGGCCGGGTGACGGAAGCGGCGTTGAAAAACCTGGGGATTGAAACAATCGCGCAATTGCAGGCGGTGGCGCTGGATAAGCTGGAAGAAACCTTCGGGCGATGGGGGACGGCGCTGTACCGCAAGGCACGGGGAATTGATTCGTACGAATTTTTCATTGATGCCGAGCCGAAATCCATATCGCACAACCAGACTTTCGGTGAAGACACGAACGACGGCGAGCGGCTGGAAGCGACGCTGAGCTATCTTTGCCAGAAGGCTTCAAAGCGGCTGCGCGATTCGGCGCTGCATGCGCGCACCGTCACGCTGACGCTTCGCTACGCGGATTTCACGACGATCACGCGAAGCCAAACGCTTGGTGATCCCTCCGACCTCGACTCCGTGTTCCTGAATGCGCTGCGCGAAATGTTGCGCCGAGCATGGAACGGGAAATCGATGATGAGGCTGATTGGCGTGGCATTCTCATCTTTTTCGGGAGGGTCGGGGCAACTTGAGTTGCTCGATCCGGGCCGGCGAGCGAAGCTCGAACGGCTGGCGAAGGCAACCGACGCGTTGCGCGACCGCTTTGGATTCGGGAAAGTGCAGCTGGGTGGCTCGCTCTCTCATCGCGACCATCGCCACTGAAGTCACCGCCCGGTGCCGTTCCTGCCGTATAATTTCACCTCCGATGTCGACCACTCCCAACCCCGCCCACAACACATCGCGCAAGGGACACCGCTTGCGCATTTTTTGGGAGCGCGTGACGGAAGGCCTGGAGATCCAACAGCTGTGGGGCCAGTTCATGTCGGAGGCCAAGGCCAGCTACGGACTCTATTCGAAGGACGTGGACTGGGAGGAGATCAACCGGGAGCGAAGCAGGTTCAAGAGAGTGGTGCTCTCCATCTGGGCGATATTTCAGGCGATGCTGATGAAGCTTTCGCCCGCGCGGCGGGTGCTTCTTTTGATCGCGATTGTTTTGCTCCTGGTGCAGCCGGATGTTCATTCGGGCAAAAACAACGAAGGCACTTTTTCACTGGCTTGGATTGGCGTGGTGATTCTGTTCGTGCTGCTGGCCGTGGAACTCGCGGATCGCGTGACGATGAAGCGCGATCTGGAAATTGCGCGCGAAATTCAACAATGGCTTGTGCCGGATCACCCGCCGCGCGTGGCGGGCATGGACATCGCGTTTGCCACGCGGCCGCAGAACACCGTAGCGGGCGATTATTACGACGCGTTTCTTCGACCACTTGTGCCGCACGATACTTCCGTGCCGCCATTGCTTGTGGCGGTGGCCGACGTGGCCGGGAAAAGCGTTCCTGCGGCGCTGCTGATGGCGACGTTTCAGGCGAGCTTGCATGCGCTGACTGCGACATCCGCGACGCTGGGCGAAATCGTGATTGGCCTCGATCGCTACTGCCGCGCGCACAGCCTCGACGGGCGCCGCTTTACCACCGCGTTTCTGGCGGAAGTAAATCCCGAGACGCGCGAGTTGACCTATATCAACGCGGGGCACAACGACCCCATCCTGCGGCGCGCCTCAGGAAAAATTGAACGGCTTGGCACAGGCGGACCTCCCTTGGGCTTACCTCTCTTCACAGACAGCGAAGTTCCCTACCCATCCGGGCGCGTGCCGCTGCTGCCGGGCGACCTGCTCTTTATCTTCACGGACGGCGTGGTGGAAGCCGTGAACGATGCGGGCGAGGAATACGGCGAGACGCGATTGTTGCAATGCATCCAGACGTCGCCGCCGGAAAGCGCGGATGAAATGCTGAAGCGCGTGATGACGGAAGTGAACGCGTTCGTCGGGTACGCGCGGCAGCATGACGACATCACATGCCTGGTGCTGCGCACGAGCGCATAGGGCGTAAGTTCAATTCTCCCTTTGGTTCCTGGTCTACCGCTGCCCGCGTTCCACGTGAAACTTCCAACGCTCGCGCTTTTCCCGCATAATCCGCGTATGAATGCGCGACAATTCGCCGAAGACGTATGCCGCACTCTGCGAGGGGCGGGCCAGCAGGCCTACTTCGTGGGCGGATGCGTGCGCGATATTTTGCTGGGGCGCAAGCCCGCCGATTACGATGTTTCGACGGATGCGACGCCGGAGCGCGTTCAGGAGCTTTTTCCGCATAGCCTGGCCGTGGGCGCGCAGTTTGGCGTCGTAGTCGTGATGCAAAAGGCGGAGGCAGAAGACTCGTCCGCTGCGGGAAGCTCTCAGGTAGAGGTGGCAACGTTTCGCTCCGATGTGGGGTATTCCGACGGGCGCCATCCGGACCGCGTCGTTTATTCGAAGACGCCGGAGGAAGATGTGCTGCGGCGCGATTTCACGATCAACGCGCTGCTGCTCGATCCGGAGACGAACGAAGTGCTCGACATCGTCGGCGGGCGCGAAGACCTGAAGGCGGGAATCATCCGGGCGATCGGACGGCCGGAGGAGAGGTTCCGCGAGGACAAGCTCCGCATGATTCGCGCGGTGCGATTTGCGGCGCGATTTCACTATGCGATTCACGCGGCGACGTTTGGCGCGATTGTGAAGCTGGCGCCGGAAATTTCTCAAGTTTCCGCCGAACGCATCCGGGATGAGTTGACGAAGCTGCTCACAGAAGGAGCTGCGCGCCGCGGTTTCGAGCTTCTGGATGAATCGCGTCTGTTGCCAGAACTGTTGCCGGAAATCTCGGCGATGAAGGGAGTGGAGCAACCGCCGCAATTTCATCCCGAGGGCGACGTGTGGATTCACACCCTGATGATGCTCGAAGGATTGCCGGCAGGTTGTTCACGAACGCTGGCCTGGGGCGTGTTGCTCCACGACGTGGGCAAGCCGCCAACGTTTACGCCTCCTTCAGGCCCCAACGGCCGCATACGGTTTGACCAGCATGTGGAGGTAGGGACGCGAATGGCCGAGGATATCTGCCGCAGGTTGCGCTTTTCGAATGAGGACACCGCGCAGATTGCGGCGCTGGTTGCAAATCATCTGCGGTTCAAGGACGCGCCGCAAATGAAGGCCTCCACGCTTAAGAGGTTCGTCCGCCTGGACCGATTTGACGAGCACATGGAGCTGCACCGGCTGGATTGCTTGTCGAGCCACCGGAACCTGGATAACTACGAATTTGTGCGACGCTTCCTGGCCGATACCCCTCCTGAAGAGGTGCGGCCGCGGCGCCTGCTGACCGGCGACGACTTGAAGGCGCTTGGCTACGTTCCCGGACCTCAATTTAAGGAGATTCTGGACGCGATCGAGGAAGGGCAGCTAAACGGCAAAATATTGACGAGAGAAGCAGCTATCGAGTTTTTGAGCGAGACGTACCCAGCGGGCCATTCCGTAATATAACCACTTCATTTACAGATAGATACGCTCGATTCCCCGTAAAAATGACGGTTAAGGCACTTTGGGCAGAATTGCGATCGCTAATTACTTTAGTGTGTTACACTAAAGAATCTTTATAGCAACATACGAATAGACTTAAATCCTTCCTGCCTTGGTGTGCATCTAACTTCTCAGGCAGCCGATAGGCAGGCTGTACGACTCATTTGTGACGTCCAAGGGGGACAAGGTGAGCAGACAGATAAATATGAAGCCACAAGATCTTCCCGTCCTTCCCGTTCGAGACACTGTGCTATTCCCTGGGGCCATCATGCCTTTGCCGGTAGGTCGGGAAAGCTCGCTGGCACTGTTGGATTCGCTCGAAGGCCCGGAAAAAATTCTGGCCGTTGTAGCGCAATTGGATCCGCGCGTGGAAGTGCCGGGCGGCACCGACCTTCACAGCGTGGGAACGCTTGCGAAAGTCCACAAGATGGTGCGCACTCCTAACGGGACTGTCGTGGCATTTCTCGAGGGCCTGGGCCGCCTGCGCGTGGCGGAAGTGATCGGGCTGAAACCGTTTTTGCGGGCGCGTGTGGAAGAGCAGCCCGACCTGGAAGACCAGCCCGGAGCGGAATTGACGGCGCTGGAACGCAACGTAAAGGAACTGTTCCGCGAAGTGGTGGTGCGTTCGCCGCAGCTTTCCGATGATTTGCAGACGGAAGTGATGAACATCGATACGGCGGCGCGGCTGACGGATTTCGTTGCCTCCACGCTGCCTTCGCTGAACACGATGGTGCGGCAGGAACTGCTGGAAACCTTCAGCGTGAAGAAACGACTCGAGAGCCTGATCAACGAGCTCTCGAAAGAGAAGGAAGTTCTGGAGCTGCGCAACAAGATTCACGAGCAGGTGCAGGAACAGGTGAATCAGAGCCAGCGGGAATTCCTGCTTCGCGAACAAATGAAAGCCATCCAGAAGGAATTGGGTGAATCGGACGACGGCGCCACCGAAGTGGAAGAGCTTCGCAAAAAGGTGGAAGAGTCCGGCATGTCCGCCGAGGCGAAGAAAGAATGCGATCGAGAACTGAAGCGGCTGATGAAAATGACGCCCGCTTCGGCCGAATACATGGTCGCGCGCACGTACCTGGAATGGATGACCTCGTTGCCGTGGACGAAAGTCTCCGGCACGGAGGAAATTGATATACCCAAAGCCCAGGCGATTTTGGACGAAGACCACTATGACCTGAAGAAAGTGAAGGACCGCATCCTGGATTTCCTGGCAGTGAAGAAACTACAGCCGGGGATGAAGGGACCAATCCTCTGCTTCGTCGGGCCTCCAGGGGTGGGCAAGACTTCGCTTGGAAAATCCATTGCGCGAGCGTTGGGACGCAAGTTCCATCGCCTTTCACTCGGCGGCATGCACGATGAAGCGGAAATCCGCGGCCACCGGCGCACCTACATCGGCGCTTTGCCCGGCCAAATTATTCAAGGGCTTCGCCGGGCGGAGACCATGGACCCCGTGTTGATGCTGGACGAGGTGGACAAACTCGGCCGCGATTTCCGGGGCGATCCATCCTCTGCCTTGATGGAAGTGCTCGACCCGGAGCAGAACGGAACGTTTCGCGATCATTATCTCGACGTGCCGTTTGACCTCTCGAAGGTGTTGTTTATCGCGACGGCGAACTGGCTCGATCCGATTCCGGAGCCGTTGCGTGACCGCATGGAAATCATCGAACTTCCCGGTTACACCGAGGAGGAAAAGATTCACATCGCAAAGCGCTTCCTGATCGCGCGCCAGGCGAAAGAACACGGCATCACGCTCGGCGAGCAGATCGAGTTCACGGATGAAGCGTTGCACGATTTGATCCACCACTACACGCGAGAGGCCGGCGTCCGGAATCTCGAACGCGAAATCGGCACCCTCGTGCGCAAGCAGGCCCGGCGCCTGGCGGAAGGCAAATCGGAGAAACACATCGTTACGCCCGAAGTAATTCGCGAAGTGCTGGGGATACCGAAGGTCCACCTCGAAAAAGAGGTGGAGGAACGCGTGCAGAAGCCGGGAGTTTCCGTTGGGTTGGTTTGGACTCCTGTTGGCGGCGATATCGTCTTTATCGAAGCCAGCAAAATGCGCGGCGGAAAGTCGTTCACCATGACGGGGCATCTGGGCGAGGTAATGCAGGAGTCCATGCGAGCGGCGCTCACATGGGTGCGCGCGAACGCGGATCGTTATGGAGTTGACCCGGACTTCTTCCGCAAGCAGGACCTGCACATTCATGTGCCGTCGGGCGCGGTGCCGAAGGATGGACCGTCCGCGGGCGTCGCCATGGTAACGGCGCTCGTGAGTTTGCTGACGGGAAGGCCAGTGCGGCCGCGCGTGGCGATGACGGGAGAGATATCGCTCTCTGGTATCGTCCTGCCGGTGGGCGGAATCAAGGAAAAGGTGCTCGGCGCAAAGCGTGCGGGCATCCGGGAAGTGATCTTGCCGTCGGAGAATGAGCCGAACGTGCAAGAGGACTTGCCGCCCGAAATGCTCGGAGACGTGAAGGTGCACTTCGTGAGGTCGGCGGAGCAGGCGCTCGAAATTGCCCTGGGCAAATTCGAGAAGCCGGTTCGTCCGATTTCCGGCGCGCCGCAAGGCGAGGACCGGCCGTTGGCTGGTCCCGTGCACTAAACGGCGTAAATCAGATGTGAAGAAAACTCGGGACGCAAAGAAGGCCCGGAGGGAAACTTCCGGGCCTTTTCTTTTGGGCGCAGGCGGGGCGTTTCTTGTTGCGGCTGGCGGCGGATTCGCGTACAGCTAGAAAATTCCCAATGTCCTACCGGCCACGAGAACTTGTAATCCGCGCGCGGGAAGCGGCGGGTGTGCTGTTGTCCTCACTGGACCACAACGAACTGGTTCCGCGTTTCCTGGACATGTATGCCGCGGAATTTCGCAGGCCGGGCCGCGCCGATCAACCGGGACACTATCGGGAACAGCTGGAGACAATTCGCCGGGAAGCGATCCTGGTGATGGCCCTGCGCGTGGAAGGCGCGTTGCCCACGCGGCTGAAAGTGCGCGTTCAGATGCGTGCCGCCGTAACCCGCAGGAAAAAGCAGAAGGGCAAGAAAAAATCGCGCGGCGGGAACAAGAAAGCGATCAAGCCGGCGTGGGACCTGGCGATTCCACTGCTCGATCTGTTTCGCGAAGAGTTTTTCGTAGCACTGGGACAGGCATTGCGGTGGACGGACGAGGATGCCCGGGAGTTCTGGCGCGATCTCGACGTTTACCAAAGACTGTCTGTGCGCGAGCCGCGCCACCCGGCAAAGCGGAGATCGCAGAGCGGGGCTTCAGGTCCATTCGTGGACCGCGTGGCACTGCTGCTTGACCCGTCGCTGATGGAGCAGGCGCGCCGCGCGGCAGGAAAATTCCAGGATGAGCTGCACGCGGCTGCCGACCGCGTGCTACGCAAGGTGTTTTCCCACCGCCGGGCGAATTAAGAGTGAGTTCCGGCCAGGACGTTACGCGCGCGCTTCAAGAACGATATTGAAGGGCGTCTCCGCAGCGCGCCGCACTTTTGTGAATCCCGCGGAATGCAGGATTTTTGTGAGGCGTCCTTCGCCTGCCTGCGCGCCTAGTCCGGTTCCTACTTCCTGCGAAAGCGAAGCGGGCACGCATAGCATTGTGGAAGCACCAAAGAAGACGCGCCCGATGGGATTCAGATTGTCTTCCAGTTTGTCGTTCGCGAAGGGTTCGACGACCATCCACGCTCCATTCGGTGCGAGCGTCTCGCGAACGTGCCGGGCGGCGCCTTCCGGATCTCCCATGTCGTGCAGGCAATCGAAGAAGGCAACGAGTTGGTAGTCCTTGCCCGGGAAATCTTTTGCTTTGGCGACTTCAAATTTCACGCGGTCGGAGACTCCAGCTTTGGCGGCAGCATCACGCGCCATCTCGATGGACTTCGGGTGGTAGTCCGAGCCGACGAAAGTGGATTTCGGATAGGCCTGGGCCATAAGAATGGTTGAAGTTCCCAGCCCGCACCCCACGTCTGCCACACGGGCGCCCGCTTTGAGTTTTGATTCCGTGTCTCCGAGCGCGGGAATCCATTCGACAACCAGGTGAGCGCGATAATTCGGGCGGAAGAAGCGTTCCGTGCCGGCGAAGAGGCATTGATCGTGCTCGTGCCAGCCGACGCCTTTTCCAGTGCGAAAGGCTTCCGTAATTTTCGCCTCATCCTTCACACAGGCTGCGACGATTTCAAAAAAGCCCGGCAAGAAGACAGGGCTGGTTTCGTCGGCGAGAGCCAGCGCTTGTTCCGGGGGCAGGTTGTACCGCGCCGTTGCCGCATCGTAGGTGACGAAGCCCCCGGCCGCTTGCGCATTCAGCCATTCGCGGACGTATCGCTCCGTTGTTCCGGTTTTCGCGGCAACTTCCGCGGATGTCAGTGGCCCGGCGCCGGACATTGCTTTGTACAGGCCGAGTTTGTCGCCGACGACGATAAGCGCCGCGTTCATCGCTGCGCCCATTTCGCCTACGGCCCTCATTACGAATTCGTGGAGCTTGGATTGATCGATTGGTTGAGGCGAAGTTGCGGACATAACGTTCCTCCTGAGTGGGCTTGAGCTGGGAAGAAGCCGGTAAAATTGAGCCGAGTCTACAGTTGCGCGTTGGGCAAGTCAATCGCACACGGTGTGCCGCTGGGGTACAGTTTTTGATAACCTCGAAATCGTGGACGATCTCTTCTATATCCTGATTATCCTCCAGATAGCCTTAGGGCTGTACTCGCTCTGGGAAGGCTATGAATGGCTTCGCATGGTGCGAAGGCGTCTAGGGACGCACGCCGGATTCTACGCACCGGTAGCCGCGCTGATCTGCCCTTGCAAGGGAACGGAAATGGGGCTCGAGGACAATCTCACCGCGCTGACAAAATTCGAATATCCAAATTACGAAATCTATTTTGCGCTGGCAACGAGCCTGGACCCGGCGTTGAAAATCATCGAACGCGTGAAGGCAGCAAGCTCTCGCCCGATACACATCGTGATTGCAGGCCCGCCGGAAGATTGCGGCGAGAAAGTTTATAACCTGCGCAGGACCGTGGAAGCGTTGCCCGAACAATTCGAAGTTTTCGTGTTCACGGATTCCGACGTGAGGCTTTCGCGCAGTTGGCTGACAAAGCTTATCGCCCCGCTGCAAGACCCTCGGATTGGCGCGACGAGCACGTACCGCTGGTTTATCCCGAGCCGCGGCACCGATGGCGGACTTTCGAGCGCGCTAGCATCGGCGTGGAATGCCGCGGTGGCCACCATGCTGGGACGCCCGCGTGAGAATTTTTGCTGGGGTGGGGGCACGGCGATTCGCAAGAAGACGTTTGTGGATGCGAACGTTCTGGATGCGTGGAAAGGTGCGGTGAGCGACGATTGGGCGATGACGAAGGCCCTGGAACAAGCGGGGAAGCCCATCATGTTCTGCGCCGAATGCCTCGCGGTAACGCTTCATCCCTGGACAACGGCGGGCCTGCTTGAATTCACGAACCGTCAAATCCTGATTACGCGAGTGTATTCGCCGCGCCGCTGGGGGCTGGGCGCTGCCGCGCACCTGGGGTATTCGCTCACGCTGATTTTTGCCGCGACCTTCATTCTGACCACGATGGCGAGCGGCGATCCGTGGGGGCAGCTCTTCCTGATGACGCTCGTGATCCCGCTGCTGGCCGTGATGAAAGGGGCCATCCGGACGATTGCCATGAACGAACTTTTGCCTGAATGGAAAATCAAGTTGCAGGAGTGGAGCTGGGTGTGGGCCGCGCTTGCTCCCGTTGTGCCGTTTCTTTATTCGTGGAATTTTATCGCGTCGCTCTTCAGCAGGAAACTTCAATGGCGCGGAGTCCGCTACGAGCTTCTCTCCCCCAGCATGACGAACATCCTGAAGCGGTAGAAGCGGCGATATCACGCGCGCGTCAAATCTTTTGCTTCAGATGCGGCGAACGATGTTGGGAAAATCCGTCCAAACCTTCACACCGCAGAAGTGCGAGCCTTCCGTGCAGATCGGCGTGGAAATTCCGGCGCGGAGGTAGCAGGGTGGGCCGATGTACCGTCCCAGGTCAGGAAACGCCGCGCGCACTTGTTCCACTTCCTCGATGGACGCCTGATAAATTTCCTCCTGCGCGTTGAAGCAAGTCCGCATCGTCCACTTATGCAGCAAGTGCAACAGCGACCCCGACTCGACCAGTCGAATCGCCTTCGCGTTGGGAAGCAGGTAGAGCGCGAACTCGGGTTGGACGCCGCGATCGAGGAGTTCGTTCTTGGCCGACCATGCGTCGTGCAATGCCTGTTCGTAAATTTCCAGCGCGCGCGGATTTTCGCGGATCAGCGCGGGCGTCATGGCGTCGGGTGAACGTGTATCGGCGAGCGTAAGCAGCGGGCGTGAACCAGGCACCATGCGATGGCGCTGGTCCTGGCTATCCGCCGTGTGACTGATTTTCTTCGCGAATGTGAAATTGGCATGCTGAAGGGCACGCATCAGCGGGGCGTGAACGCCGATATTCAGCGTTTCGCGGCGGTAGGGATTGCGTTCGGGATTGAGCAGACGGTCGATCGCCTCAGCATCGGGGCACTCGGATGCCGTGAGTCCGACTACGGCGCGGTAGGCCTCCGCCATGACTGTCAGCGCGCGTGGTGAATAATCTACAAGGCGCGACGTCAATCCTCCGAGCCGCGCGTCGAATTCGGTGGCAAACGCTGCGCCATCGCGCAGATGTTGCTTCCATTCCGGAGGATCCTCCATCGGCTCGTTATCAAAGCGGTCAAAGAATTGCGGATCCACTTCGCGGACGCGCGCCACCATCTCGCCGATCACGAGGCGCGTCTCAGCGGGCGTATCGCTTGCTGCCTGCATGCGCCACAGCCGATGCAACACGATGCCGGAGAGCGTGTGCACCATGGTGGTGAAAGCCGCCACGGGCAGGACGTAGCGCGCCACCTCAATCGCGCGCTTTTCCGATTGCCGCGCCACTTTTTGCACGCGTTTCGGATGAGACATCTCGCTGACGTGCCAGATGTCGCTCAAAATGTCTCGCGCCGCCGGCTCGAGGACCCTCGTCAACTCGCGGTAATGCTCCCAGGCGCGCGCGACTCCTTTTTCATAGATGGCGCGTTCGGCCGCGCCAAATGTTGCGCTTTCCGAAGGAACGAAAGCCTGCGCGCGGTCGAGCCTCACATAGCGCTGGCTCTGCTGCTCGGAATTGTAAAAAGGATGTGCGTGAAGAAACGACCAAACGAACTGGCGGCTCACGTTTTCGAGGCCGAATTCGAAATGGGCGTGCTGGAAGACGGTGTGATGGCCGCTGTAATACGTGGCCGAACCGATCGTCAGCCGCTGCTTGTCGGTGATTTCCTCTGCGCCGATCAATCGCGGCGCGTAACAGGTGCGCGCCGCCGCAATTGCGGAATCAAACGGATGCGTGAAGTAGTTCCGCAGGGTGACGCGCGGCAGAGCGGTTTCTACCGCTGATCCGAGTGGCGCGTCAGGCATGGGGGACAATTGCGTAGCCATCTTCTGCGGCGCATTGTACACCGTCTCGCGGGCGGGCGAGACACCGCCTTGAAATTTTTGCGGGGGCGTATCGAATCCACACCCCCGGCATTTGAGTGCTCGGTCGAAAGTAGAACCGGAATCGCTGAGGCGTTACTTCTTCAGGGATGCGGCCTTATCGGCGTATTTCTTCTGGAAGCGTTCGACGCGGCCCGCCGTATCAATCAGCTTCTGCTTGCCCGTGAAGAATGGATGGCAGTTCGCGCAAATTTCCACGCGAATCAGCTGGCCCTTGAATGTGGAACGCGTGTCGAACACGCTTCCGCAAGCGCAGTGCACCTTTACCGCGTGATAATCGGGGTGAATTCCCTCTTTCATGGAAAGCTCCTGTCTGCCAGCCGGTCTGCGCGAGAGTCATTGTTCGACTGTACAGTCGCGTCGCTAGGCTAGCGGGAAACTTAAATCATACCCGAAATTCGGGGTTGTGCCAATTAGATGGTTCGGCGTTCGGCATGGATTCAGGAGACGAAAGAGCAGCCAACCCGCGAGCGGCCACCTTCCGCCGCCATCACGTAGGCCTTGCGCAGAACCACACGCACGGGAGGAAGAATCGGGACGTGCAGGACGGCGTTAAATTGATCGGAGATTTCATCTGGTTTTTCGAGCGTCAGCGCGACACCACCGTAACTCAGGTCAACGACTTTCGCGTTTTTTTGACTGGTATCGGAGAGAACGGCGTAGGCCTTCGTCCCGGCAAGCGAGACGCGCTCCCATTTGCGGTGCTCCGCGTGGGCCTCAGGGCGCGGTCCGAAGTTGGGTGCCGGAGGCGGCGTGGTGACAATTCTAGGTTGTGCTACTGGGGCAGGCACTTCTCGCACTCTAGGAACGGGAGCCGGTGCGGGTGCCTCGGCGATTGCGGCGGGCGCCTCCAGCGGTATCACGCGCCCCGCTCCACGTCCAGCGAGCTTGAGTTCGTAGAGCCGCTCGTCGGCCAGACTCATGAGAGCGCTTTTTTCATCTCCGTCCTGGGGATGGACGGCAATGCCGAAATCAACCGTGACGCCGACCTCGATATTCAGCAGCTTGATTTCCGCTTCGTATTGAGTGCGAACGCGGCGGCAGAGCGTTTCCGCTTGTTCCGGATCGGTCTGCGGCAGCAGAAGTGCGAATTCATCTCCGCCAATGCGAAATGCAAAATCGGAAGTGCGCATGGTTTTGCGCAGCGTAGTGGCTGCAAGTTGGAGGACTTGATCGCCCTGCAGGTGGCCGCGACGGTCGTTCACTTCCTTGAGTTTATGAAGGTCGAGGATAACGATTGCGAGATGCTGCCCGTAACGTTTTGCGCGATTCAGTTCTTTGTCGAAGTATTCGTCGAAAAGGCGGCGATTGTAGAGACCCGTAAGCGCATCGGTCGCCGCATTGATTTGCAGTTTCTTGAATTCGTCGTACTCCATCAGGATGGGAACGCGAAGCAGATTTGCAGAAGCGAGGACGTCGAGCATTGCGGACTTCAACGAGACTCGCCGGTGAAGCTTATCCGCGAGCTCGCGGCGATGCTGCAAAATCCGCACCCAATACTCATTGCTTTGCGCGTCCGTCAAGTCGGTCTGCGCAATGGTGCGGAAGAATTGCCGCAGGAACTGTCCGCGCACGGATTCGTCGAGCCCCTCCAGGGTCTCCACCAGGAGATCCAGGAAAGAGTCTTCGGCCGTGGGCTGCGGCTGAGAAACTTCGCCGGGCTGAGCCATCAATAGGTTCCGATTAAGGTATTTTCGCCCTGAAATCAGGGTTCCCTGCGGGGTACTCTACCCTATGCAAGGGACAGTCCAATCGGGGATAAGAATTCGACCGAATGAGAGACTGTAAGTTACTGTCAGGGATAAAATTACATGATCCGGGGCGAACGTCAATCGAGGAGTTACGGGATAGCGCAGCGGAAGATGAAAACCGATTCCACTTTACGCTCACTTACCCGATTGAGCCCTCCCGGAAGGGAAAATTTTCAGCCAATCGGCTTGAGGAACTCAACACCCACTAAGTGGACGTCTCCTGCCACTTGTTGCCTTTTCACCCTGGCCTGAATCGGGGGCATCCCGGCCGGGACTAAGGCAGAGGAGGTGATCGAAGGGGCCGGGATCGTAAGCGTGACTACTTCATTGATTGCCAGGGCTCGAGGGCAGGTCATAAATGAACCTAACCCACTTATATCCAGAGTCTTAGCAAGCTCCAGAAATTGCTCTCCATGGGCATCCTTACCGCGGATGAACAGGGGGATTTGCAGATGCATGCGGGGAAATCGCCTTCGCTCGTCCGTCAACTGTGACATTGCCAGCCTATGGAGAATCGGATTTTCTGTAGCGCCCATTGGTACCCCAGTTTTAGTACTAAATTGGGTGGCAATTTAATGGCAAGTCGGATGCCGTAAAATCCATTTATTTAAGTCCTGCATTATTAATACCATAGTATGCCGATAGGGTTGCAAGCACCCCCTGCGGCCTCTGATATTTGCAAATTTACTCCCAAGCACTTCCACGTTTGTGCAAACCTAGGACGCATTTACCATTGACACTTTTTGTTCCCTTTGCGAGCATTGTCTCCACGAGCGCTTCCCACCCAGTTCTCTGAACGGATGAGACATAGGTGTCTTTGCGCGTGACATTGGGCTCCCGGGAGGGAACGTTGCAGAAGGCGATCACAGCCGACCAGCAGGCGAACACCCAGGGTGTTTTCCAGCTCGTCGCCAGCCTCCTGGATGCCGTAGATCGCCCCATGTTGGTCTCCGATCGCACAGGCCGAATCCTCTTCACGAATTTGCACGCGCAGGACCGGCTGAATTCCAAGGGACTCGGTTCAAAGCATGACGTAAACCTCTTTTCGGACGTCCTCAATTCCGATAGCAAGGCAATCCTTGCCCAACTCGAGGGCGGCGAACAGGAAATCAGCCTCACGCTCAGACATCAGGATGAAGAAAACCGTGCCCGCGTGCGCTGGCTTCCTGAACCGGACTGGCTCGTCGTATATGTGGAACCCGCTCCGGCTGAAGCTCCTGCCGACGAGGCAGAAATGCGACAGACCGTGCAGGAGTTGATGCAGGAACGTGAAATTACATACCGAAATCTGCTTGCCGCGTACCTGCGTTTGCAGGAAGTGAATCGCCAGAAGACGGTGTTCCTTGCCTCGGCCGCGCACGAACTGAAGACGCCGCTCGCCGTCATGAAGGGCTATCACGATTTATTGATCACGGGTTCTCTCGGGAAGCTCAGCGACCGGCAGCGCGAAATATTGCAGGAGTCGAAGGAAAGCTGCGATCGACTGGTTCGTCTGGTTTCGATGTTCCTGAATTATTCCGCGCTCGAAAGCGGAAAGCTTGTGCTGCAACTGCGGGAAAACGATCTTCGTGATTGCATCAACGACCTCACCTGCCGCTGGCAGGATGCGTTTCAACGCGCGAAAGTTCATCTGGACATCAAGATTCTGCCCGACCTTCCGGTGTTCAAATTCGATTATCAGAAAGTGCAGCAGTGCATGGCTAATTTGCTTGATAACGCCTTGAAGCATACCCCCGCGGGCGGCACGATTTCCTTGCTGGCCAAATCGTACTTTTGGGAACGCCGCATTTCAGAGGCGTCGCCTTCAGAAGAGCGGCGGCGCGACTTTGGCGGCAAGCCCAACAGCGTGCTCCTCTCGGTCCGCGATACGGGAAGCGGGATAGCGGCTGAATTTCATCAGGAAATTTTCGAGGAGTTCGTGCGCGTGGACCCCTCGTCTTCCGGGATGGGGCTGGGCCTGGCAATCACGAAACGTTTGATTCAGGCGCACCGCGGAAAAGTCTGGGTGGATAGCGAAGTGGGGCGTGGCAGTTCTTTCTCGTTTCTTTTGCCGATCAATGTGGAATAACTCAGGGTGGATGATATCCGCTCTCTAGGAAAATAGATGGCTGACAAAGAGAAGATTCTCGTCGTTGACGATGAACCCAGTATTCGAAAGTACCTGCAGACGCTGCTCGAAGTGGACGGCTTCAGCGTGGATACTGTGGCGAGCGGTAAAGAAGCGCTGGAGCGCATCGGCGCGGGCGAGCGCCCGGATTTCATCGTACTCGACGTGCTGATGCCGGAGATTGACGGGCTGGAAACGCTCCGCCAGTTGATGCAGGTGGACCGCACGCTCAACGTCATCATGCTTTCCTGCTCGAACGAAGTCACCGCGGTGGTCGAGGCAATCCGGATGGGCGCGATGGATTATCTGACGAAACCGTTTGAAAAGCCCGAGCTCGATGCGGCCTTCCTGAAATGCCGGCAGAAGCAGCAATTGCGGTCAGAGAATCGCGCGCTGCGGGAGTATTGCGAAGCGCTCACCGAAGATCTTTCTTTCCTCGCGGCCAGCCCGCAAATGCTCAAGATTCGGCAGCAAATCCTACAAATCGCTCCGGTAGACGTGCCCGTTTTCATCAGCGGCGAAAGCGGAGTGGGCAAGGAAGTAGTCGCGCGCATGGTTCACCTTCGTTCCACGCGGCGAGAACAGGCTTTCGTGAAAGTGAACTGCGCCGCGCTGCCCGGCGAGTTGCTTGAATCCGAGCTGTTTGGTTACGAACAAGGCGCGTTTACAGGCGCTGTCCGCGCCAAGCCCGGCAAGTTCGAACAAGCGAATAAGGGCACGATTTTCCTCGACGAGATCGCGGAAATGAGCCCGCACCTGCAGGCCAAGCTTCTCCACGTACTTCAGGACGGGCAGTACTCGCGTCTTGGCGCGCGCGGGGTCGTGAACGTGGACGTCCGCGTGCTCGCGGCAACCAACATGGACGTCAAAGATGCGATGCGTACCGGACGTTTTCGAGAAGACCTTTACTACCGCTTGAACGTTCTTTCAATCCACATCCCGCCCCTGCGCGAGCGGACCACGGAAATCCCGCTTCTCTTCAGCCACTTTCTCGCGAAGTACAGCGAGAAGTATCAGAAGGCAGCTCCGGAACCTTCCAAACATTTGTTGGAAGCCGCGCTGCGCTACCCGTGGCCGGGAAACCTTCGCGAACTCGAGAATTTCGTGAAGCGCTATGTGATTCTTGAAGACGACGAAGGCAGCTTCCGCGAGCTGCTGGAAATGACCGGGCAGCAGAATCGCATGGCGCCTCGCGAAGAGGCCGCGCCTCCGAAGGAACAAGGTCTGAAAGCTCTGGTCCGCGGCCTGAAGGACGAAGCGGAAATGGAAGCGATCGCGGACGCGCTGGAAAAAACGAATTGGTGCCGCAAAGACGCCGCGCGCATGTTGGGCATCAGTTACAAAGCGCTGCTCTACAAGATGCGCCAATTCAATTTGGATTCTGGGCGCGGCTCGCGTTCGGCCGCGGCGAAAGAGGCGGCGAAGGCCGCCGCTCTGGCAAAGGAATCCGCGGGCAAGGCCGTGGCGAAAGAACCCGCTCCCGTCGCGCCTGGCGTTCGCGGTTCGTAACCGCCCGGCAAAACGAAAATACGAAACGAGATTTGGCGGAAAGTCGGAATTCGAGGGCGCCTTACGCGGCGAATCGGTTTCGTTCGAATTGCTTCGAATTTCTTCGCACGCCTGCAAGTCCTACGGGGTTCCGTAGTCCTAGACCCCTGCAAAGAGTTGCATAACTAGAGCACATCCAACGAAATACCACTACCTATTCGGATTCGCTTGGTCTAGTATTCCGCTCCGAAAGAGACCACACGCGTGTTTTTCGTGTGTGAGTCCCTGATCGGTCTTCGATTCAAAGGCTCTTTACAGAAACGTTTGTTGCTGTTTTCAAAGGAGTTGTCCCGCGCGCCGTTTTTTGGCAAGCCAGTACTACGGCTGTGTTCCCGTGCGCGCTTGTGGTAACCCGCGATTTGAGAATGGCTCGTGGCCTTTGGAAGAGCGATTGCTAACTGTCCTGAGGGGGAAGCTGTGTACTTCAATCCAGTTCTGGAGGAACAGCGGGGATGACGGAGCGTCGCATGGCCCGCCGGTACGATTTGTCTTTGCCGGTGAACGTTCGCCTGCCCATCAACCGGGAGCCCGGGTCGCATAGCGGCCAGACACGGGATATCTCAACGCGTGGAGTTTATTTCACGATGCACAAGGAACTCATGCCCGGAACGGAAGTGGATTTCACGCTTACGTTGCCGGCCGAAATCACGCGCGGCGCAGAAGTTTTTGTCCGCGCTCACGGTCGTGTTGTTCGAATTGACAAGCGGCAGGATGAAATCCATGAATCCATTGGCGTTGCCGCCGTCATCGAGCGATATGACATCATTCGCGGTGAAGGTTCCCACGTTTAGTACGTCTTTCATCTAAAATTTCTAGCGCGCCGAATTCCCCCCGGCAATCGGCGCGCCTTATGTTCTTTGAGGCTTTCGTTTTCCTTCGTTCGTGTCTGTTTGTTGATTTCCCCCCTTAGTCGTCGACACGCGATCCCGTTCGTTGGCAGTTGTGAATCGCCGTCCTCCGTTGGGAGGCGCGTACCGGACCGCGCACCCGGGCAACTTCCCGGGTCACAGATGGCGACCCCAGCCGCTCCAAGTGCTTACCTGGCCGTGACTTTACCGTGAAAGGCAGAGGAATATACGTAGGAAACGGCATTCCGCAAAGTGCTCAGGATTTTCTAGTTCTCCGGCCGGCACCGGGCCGTCGCGGGCTTGCCGTCATTCACTGGTACTGAGTCACGGCAAAGCGTAAGTGCATGATTATGGGCATGTTATTTGGATTTCTGGCTCGCCCAGCCAAAATTGCGCTGCCCTAGCCGGGAATTCTGTTTGGCGTCCTATGTGCAAAGTACTTGTCAGGAGACCTGTTGCTGTACTAGCTGCCCGTCAGTCCTATGGCCTCGCCCGCTGAAGTCAGACCAACCATGCCACCGCACGCGTCGGAATTGCCGCCCGACCATATTTACTTTGGTCCATCCGAGGCGATGCAGGCCGTACGACTTCGTGTGGAGCGTGCCGCCGGCCTGAATGTTCCGATTTTGATTCTCGGTGAAAGCGGCACCGGTAAAGAGGTTCTGGCGCGCTTTATCCACGAGCGCTCCCCTTGGAGCGGTGGGCCATTCGTAAAAGTGAACTGTCCGGCAATTCCCGGGACGCTCATCGAGAGCGAATTATTCGGCTATCAAAAAGGCGCTTTCACCGGGGCCAACACAGCAAAGCCCGGCCGAATGGAGTTTGCCTCCGGCGGCACGCTCTTTCTGGACGAAATCGCCGAGCTCGACCAGAGTTTGCAGGCCAAGCTTCTGCATGTCCTCCAGGACGGGCGCTACACGCGCATAGGCGACCATGAAGAAAAAATCATGGACGCGCGCGTGATTTGCGCCACGAACCGGCATCTCCAACGTGAAATTGAATCCGGAGGATTTCGATCCGATCTCTTCTACCGCATTAATGTGATCAGCATTACGCTTCCTTCGCTTCGCGAGCGCCGCGACGACATTCCCTACTTGATCGAATATCTCCGCTTGCAGTTCAATCGCCGCTTCAAGCGCGAAGCGCCACCCCCATCGCGCGAAACCGTGCAGATTCTCCAGCAGCGCGATTGGCCGGGCAATGTTCGCGAACTGGAAAATTGCGTCGCCCGTTTTGTGATTCTCGGATCGGAAGAGGCTTTCTATAGTGAGCGTCCTGAGAAAAAACCGCTCAACATTTCCTATGAAGCGAATGAGGACGGCAACATTCCTCTCAAGCGCATCGCGCAGCAGGTCACTCGTCGCATGGAACATGACCTGATTCTCAAAGTCCTTCAGGCGAATCATTGGAATCGCCGCAAGACCGCCGAGGTGTTGAAAATCAGTTACCGCGCCTTGCTCTATAAGGTTCGACAAGCCGGTCTTCCCAGCCGCCGACCTCAGCGGAGAATTGAGCAGGAATCAGCTTTGCCATCGCCCTCTCCATCGCCAGCCGACTAGCCCTTTGCAGTCTCAGCTTTCGCGCAATACCTCCTACGTATCATTTTGAACCGTCGTTGCTTGTCAGAATCGGACACGGGAAGTAATTTAGCAACGCGAAGAGAATCTTCTTCCAAGAACAATGCTCGCGAAGCTGCTCAGCCCATTGCTTTCAGTAACTTACGGGGTCCTGCATTGGCCAGAGACGTGCCATACGACCTGTGTAGTTTCATCGAAACTCTGACCGGTTTAGGAAGAAAAAGGAAAATGAAGAACCCAATCAGATTTTGGACCCTGCTAGCCGCATTGAGCATTCTATGTTTCGCCACTTCGGCCTTCGGCCAGTCCAGCCTCACACTGAACAACGGCGGCAACGACGTGATGGGCGGCGTCTACGTCGGCCCTTACAATTTCACGCTCACAAGCGGTTCGCAATCGCAGCAAGTGCAGCTCATCTGCGACGACGCCGCTTCCGAAGTGTATGCGGGCGAATCCTGGAACGTAACGACGGCCACATTTCCCAGCCTGAACAACATCAAGTTTCCAGGCGCCAACCAAACGCAGAGCTACGAAGAAATCGCATGGCTGGTGCAGCAGATGTACGCGAACATCGGTAATCCCCAAACCGTCGGCGACATTCAATTCGCCATCTGGGATATTTTTGATCCCGGCGTTTCGAGCAACGATCCTTGGGGCACGCTCAGCTCTGCTGATCAGGCCAACGTTCAGAATTGGCTTACCCAGGCGGGAATGCCCGGCAACTATTCAAGCGGCAATTACTCGAACATCGTGATATACACGCCGGTGCCGGGTTCACAGCCCACGCAATACGGGAGTCCTCAGGAGTATTTCGGTCTGGGCACCCCCGTGGCGACTCCTGAGCCAGGAACGCTTGCTTTACTGGGGATTGGGCTCATCGCGATGTGCACAATCGGGCGACGCAGACTCAACCTGGGGCGCTCGCTGTAAGCTTTTAATCGCCCCAACCCATGCGAATCCGCCCGGCCGGGCAGCCGATTCAGGCCACCCGCGCCGGGCTTTTCATTTCTTGAGCAGTCCGAGCCGCTTGTGCCCTCTTAATACCCGTTTCTAGTATGGAATCTTCCGCCCACTCTTTCTTGCCCCTGGGAACCAATTCCGCTAGCCTAACTTACGATGCCGAAAGCGCCCGCAAAAGCGACTCTGAAGGTCTGTCTTCTCTCCCCACACCCAATGGTGCTGGAGGAATTTCATCGCCTGCTGGAAGATTCGGGCTTTAGCATCTCCTCGAAACAACTCGATTCCATGCTTGCGCCCGATCTCCGGAATCTAGAGGTGCCGCGAGCGGCGGTATATGTCGTAGATGCTCATGCAGCCCGGCAGGCAACCGGCGCACTGCTGGGCAACATTCTGGATCGCAATGAAAATGCGCGCATCCTGGTCGTCGGCGACAAGGTCAGAGAGCCGGAAAGTTACGGGCTGCTGCGCCAGGGCGTGAAAGGGATCCTCACCTACGAGGAAGCCCGCGAACAGCTTCCCCGCGCGTTGCCGCAGGTGGCCGCCGGCGGTATCTGGGTGCCGCGCAACGTTCTCTCCCGCTTCGTCGATTCCATATTGAGCACCACGCAGGGCCGGCGTCTCCGCGCCGATTCTCCCAGCGAGCTTAGCCGGCGCGAACAGGAAGTCCTCGCCGGGCTGCTCGAAAATCTCGCGAACAAAGAAGTTGCGGATCGGCTCCACATCTCAGAACGCACTGTAAAATTTCATGTCTCAAACCTGCTTGCGAAGTTTGGCGTGCGCCGCCGCGCCGACCTGATCCTCCTCTGCTACCAGCGCCGCACCAGCGCATAACCGCATCCGCGTCAGAAGATTCTTCCTGCCCCAAATCATCTCCGGTTCGCCAATTTGTTCCACTTTGCCTGCTATACTTTCCCTCCCGCAACTCCCGCAGGAAATGCGGTTTCGCACATGGCTACCTTCTCCATCGAAAACTTCGGTTGCCGCGCCACCGACGCTGACGCCGCCTCGCTTCGCGGCGAAATGATGGCAAAGGGCCTCTCGCTCACCTCGGATCATGCCGCGGCCGATGTCGTCGTCCTGAACACGTGCACGGTGACGGCGGCGGCTGATTCGCAAGCGCGCGATGCTGTCCGCAAAATCCACCGCGCGAACCCCGCGGCGCGCATCGTCGTCACAGGATGTTACGCGCAGCGCGCGCCGGAGGAATTGGCGTCCCTGGCGGGTGTCGCCTGGGTTGTGGGAAATTCGCACCAGATGGAAATTCCGGGCCTGGTCGAAAATCCCGTTGCGCAGCTCGAATCGCGTTGCGAATCGAACGATTTCTTTCTCCTGACGGACATTGCGGACGCTCCCCTCTCTCTCGCAAAAGGGCCCGCGAAAATCCTCACCGGCGATATTTTTGCGCGCACCACTTTGCCCATCGCCGCCTCGAATCATTTGCCGCATGGAACCCCGGGTGCCGAGGATCGCACGCGCCCCATCCTGAAAATCCAGGACGGTT
>Ga0308309_10000607_pt1 | contig 22386 bp, 18 predicted proteins | sample HubBroMetageWFT5_FD_192491 | JGI IMG/M metagenome (GOLD analysis project Ga0308309, IMG submission 192491) | Warmed and freeze-thawed soil microbial communities from the Hubbard Brook experimental Forest, New Hampshire - Hubbard Brook CCASE Soil... | ecosystem: Environmental > Terrestrial >...
CGCCCGGATTGCACGTTCTCCAGTGCGAGCGCGATAGCGCGCTCCATGAATTTGTATTGAGTCATCTTAGTCAATTTTCATGGGGATTAGGCGTCGGGAGACTTGCCCCCGCTTCAAACTATTTCTTCCTGCGTTTCAAAACGCATGCGATTCGCCCTAATTGTAGCGTAGCTCCTAGAGCAATCCGGAGCTGTATACAAAGAACGGTTGGGTATAAGCGAATAGCAGTTCCCTGTCTGCGACAGGCAGGCCTCGCCGGCCAGGAAGCGCAATATCAGATCGTGGACGGCGAACCACGGCAAGGGGGCCGGACGGCGGCCTCTAATCAATTCCCGGCTTCGGCCGAACTACGGACGTCGTGAATGCTGAAATCGGCGGGCGCTTCGAACAGTGCCGGATCGGGCTCGGAGCGAGACAGATCGACGAGTTGAATTACCTGCGTGCCTTCCCGAGGGTCCTTGCGAGTGACCGACAAATTTACCTGCAGGTCGGGAGAATACCAGAACTCGCGCGTGCTAACCAACGCCTGGTTGTTGCCCACCACGCCGGCTTTAATGGAAAGCGTTTCGCGCGTGCCGACGACGTTTGAATCCTCCACAACGCTGCTTCCCAGATTCTCTCGCGTAAGGTAGCGCGTTCCGTTGTCGAGTGAGCCCGCTCGCGTGGGGGCAAACGTTGCCCGTTCATGATAACCGCTGACAGTGCAATCGCGAGTCGCAACCGTGCAGGTCGTTCGCGTGTGGGCAATCGGGTCGAGAAATATTGTTTCTATGAGTTTGGATTGTTCGCTCGAATTGCCTGGAACAAAAGTGCGGCGCTCGCGATGGATGCGCCCTTGGCTGTCTCGTGCGACAACTGCAAAGAGGCGCAATGTAACGACGCTTCCGTCTTCAAGGGAGCGAGTCCATTCGATGGTGTCCTGGCCGGAGAACGGCTTGCCGGGGGCGGGAAGCACCTGGATGCCGGAGACTCGGAACCGCGTGCCGCCATCCGGCCCGCGCGTTTCTTCACTCGACTCTTGAGCCGCAAGGCCACTGGCGAGAAGCCCGGACAGGAGCAACCAAGCTAAGGCGTGAAGTTTCATGAGCCACCTCGCCATGAATCGCCGGGATTATAACATAGTGATTGGTGATCTAAAGCGCGGCAGGACTGCCCGATGTTGCGTCAGTCAGGATGCGGGATTGTGGCCGTCAAGCGAATCCCGTTCCTTGCGAACGAGCGCTCCTTGCGCCGCCAGAAGTACAGCAGCGCGCAACCAATCAGAATTAAAGCTATGCACAAGCCTGTCCACAAACCCGCCGCGCCCCATCCCCAATGGAAGCAAAGATACGCGCCGAGAGGTAGACCGAGTAACCAATAGAAAATCAAATGGCATGTCATGGCAGTCCGCGTGTCGCCTGCGCCGCGCAACGCGCCCGTCGCTACTGTCTGCATTCCGTCAAATAGCTGAAAGAATCCGCCCACGAAAAGCAGCATACTCGCCGCGCGAATCACCACCGGGTCGGGTGTATAAATCCGGACGATATAGTTCGGCGCCACTAAAAAAAGGATCGTCATCATTGCCATGAAGCCCGTGCCCAGAAGCATTGCTGTCCATCCCGCTCGGCTCGCACCATGCGCATCGCAACGGCCTAAGGCTTGACCTACTCGAACGGCTGCAGCCGCGCTAATTCCAAGCGGAACCATATACGTAAAGCTCACCGTGTTCAGTGCTACCTGATGACTCGCTAGAGCGATAGCGCCCAGCTTTGCGATCATGGCCGTGGCCACCGCAAAAACTCCTACTTCCATGCCGAATTGCGTTGCCGCAGGCAATCCTAGCTGCACCAGCCGCCAAATCCGGAAAAAATCTGGCAGCCGCCGAGTATCGCGCAACCCCGTCTTGTAGCGCCGGTCGTAATAAGCGCAATAGGCCAGCAGCACGCTCATCATATAAAAGCGGGCGATGCACGTGGACCATCCTGAACCCACCGTGCCCATCGCGCGCAGTCCAAGATGCCCGTAAATCAGCGCCCAGTTTCCCGCTAGGTTCACCAAATTCGCCGAAACCAGCGCGAACATCACCGGCTTCGCCTGATTCATCCCCTGCAAGTAGCGTCGAAAAACAAAAAAAAGCAGCAGCGGCAGCGTGGACCAGTTCAGAGCGTGCAGGTACGGCACTGCCTGCTCCAGCACCGCGCTTTGAATGTTCAGCGAGCGCATCAGCGGCCCAAACAACATCACGATGCCCATCAGAACGGGGGATATCCCCAAGCTCAGGTACATGCCGTTCACCAACACACGATGGCACTCGTCCAAATCGCCCGCGCCGTAAGCGTGCGACACCAGCGTGTCCAGCCCGAGCATTAAGCCCGTCCCAAAAATCGCGACGGCAATGTACAGAATGCCTCCCAGGCTTACCGCGCCTATGGCTACCGCGCTGTTTGCCTGTCGCCCCACCATCATGGTGTCGACAATGCCCATGGTCATCCAGCCCAACTCGGCGAATACCAGTGGCATGGCCAGCCGTAACATCGGCTTCGCTTCTTCAGCAATATAGTGGACGAACAGCCGCTTCAGCATCATTTCGTAGGTCGCATTTTTTCCGCGAGGTCGGCCGCGAAAAACAGATACGCCGGATCGATCCGTCAGAGTTTATCGGGATTAACGTGGGGAACAAACCGCAAAAGGTCAGCGCAACTCAACTGCTCTGGCCGGGCAACAGCTCGCCGGTTTCCTTAATGCTGTAACCACTTGCCCGGGCCTGCATCATGCGCGCTGCCAGAGTCAAAATACGGGCAGCAGCCGGGCTAGAGGCTATGCCCCGCGGATGGATGTTCGAAATAAGGTTCCGGTCCGCATCGGAATGACCTTCCCGCGGACGATAGGCCATGTATGCTGACAAGCCTTCCGCAGTCGCCAGGCCGGGACGTTCGCCGATTAGCAGAACCGCCACCCGTGGAGAAAGCAACTCACCAATTTCGTTCAGGATTCCAACGCGGCAGTGACGTATTACGAAGGTGCGTCCCACTTTCCAATCCGCCGACTGGGCGCCCGCATATAGCAAAGGCAGCAGCGCCGGAACTTGCCTGGATACCGCAGCCACGGACAAGCCGTCCCCGATCACGATCTGTAGATCGCTCGCGCGCGCGCAGTTTTCTTGAATCTTCAGCCGCGAGCGTTGGTCAAAGTGCCGTCCCAGGTCGGGCCGCAGTAGATATTCATCCTTCGCGCTAGCTCGCGTCTGAACTTCGAAGAGATTCCACTCTCGTAGAAATCCCTCGCCGAATACGGCCAAAAGATCCATTTCACCGCGGACGGCGTCTCGCGCCGCGGCGTGCGCCTCACGCAATTCGAGTTGGACGTTTGTGCGGTAGGCCGCCCCAGCCCTTCCCATCAGAATGCGCGCCGGAGTTCTCGCTCGAATTTTCTGCAACCGTTCGGAAAGATCGGAATTCACCAGGTATTTATTAGGCTCATCCGACATCAAAGAATGTCCGCAAGAGAAGATTCCAGACCTTGCATCAATTGCCGCCGCTGTGGAGCTTCCAGCAGAACGGGCTCTCCATCGCGAAAAATTCCTCTCCCTTCAAGCCACCCCAAAAACTCAGGCGCGGGCCTCAATTTGAAGAGCCGCCTTACCGCCAGGGCATCGTGATAACTGGTCGACTGATAATTCAACATCACATCGTCAGAACACGGCACACCCATGAAGTAGTTGCACCCCGCCGCGCTCAGAAGAATCATCAAATTGTCCGCCGAGTTCTGGTCCGCGTCCGCATGATTTGTATAACAGACGTCGCAGCCCATGGGCAGCCCCAGAAGTTTGCCCATGAAATGGTCTTCAAGTCCGGCGCGAATGATCTGGCGTTCGTCGCGGAGATATTCGGGGCCGATGAAGCCCACAACGCTGTTGACCAGAAACGGATCGAAGCATCGAGCCACGCCGTAGGCCCGCGCTTCCAGAGTCACCTGGTCCACTCCGTGATGTGCCTCTGCGGAGAGCGCGCTTCCCTGGCCGGTTTCAAAGTACATCACGTTGTCACCCTTCCATGGAACGTCGCGCCGCCGGTGATGTTCGAGCACCTCTTCGCGGAATTCACGCAACATCTCCAGCGTAATTCCGAAGCTGCGGTTCGCGGCCTGGGTCCCGGCCACCGATTGGAAGAGAAGATCCACAGGCGCGCCGCGCCGCAAAGCCTGCACTTGCGTGCTGATATGCGCAAGACAGCAGGTCTGGGTCGGTACTTGATACAGCTCGACGAGACGTTGTAGCGCCCGCAATATCGCGCTGGTATTCTCGACCGAGTCAGACGCCGGATTTACGCCGATGACCGCGTCTCCACAGCCATACAGCAGCCCCTCGAACGCAGACAGAAGTATGCCGCCGACATCGTCAGTCGGATGGTTCGGTTGGACCCGAATACCCAGCACTCCGCGCTCGCCCATTGTGTTCCGGCAGCGTGTTACATTGCGGATTTTCGCCGCAGCCAAAACCAAATCTTTATTGCTCATGATTTTCGTTACTGCCGCAGCTATTTCCGGAGTAATCGCCCAGGGAAGTTGCTGGAGATCCGTTTCAGAAGTGGAATCGTCCAGAATGTGCTCGCGGAATTCGCCCACCGTCAAACTCTCGATAGACCGAAATGCTCGCTGGTTGAAGGTTTCAAAAATCAGGCGGCTGACATCATCCTCGCTCGGATCGATCAAAGGCTGGCGCACGATTTCGGCGAGAGTCAGTTCAGCGAGCTTGCGTTTTGCCGCAACCCGCTCGGTTTCCGATCCCGCGGCAAGTCCAGCCAATTCGTCGCCGGACTTCTGCTCATTCGCTTTGGCAAAAATCTCGCGGAGATCAGAAAAGGCAAATCGCCCAGGCATGGAAACTCGCTGGAGTACACAAGATTGTAATCATCTGGCTGGCTGATAGTACCCTATTTGCAGTTCGAGGAAGTTTCGCTAGGTTCGTCGCACGGCCGGCCGATTTCATTCCGCGCGTAAAGCGCGAATCGGATGCAGCGTCGCCGCGCGCCGAGCCGGAACAACTGCCGCCAGGAAAGCGGCAAAAACAAGCGCGCCCGTGGTAAGTAAGAGAATGCGCGGGTCGTAGGGTTTCACGCCGAATAGTTGCGTGGCCATCGCACGTCCAGCGGCAATCGTCACCGGAATGCCGATCGCCAGCGCAATTCCCATCTGCACCAGCGCTCCCTGCAAGACCAGCTTCAAAATGTTCAACCGGTCTGCGCCCAGCGCCATGCGAACTCCGATTTCATTCGTGCGCCGCTCCACGGAATAGGCGGTGACGCCGTACAGGCCCACGGATGCCAGCACTAGCGCAAGGAGCCCGAACAACGAAGTAAGTTTCGCGATCAACTTCTGTTGAGAGAAGTTTTCCTCCACCTGATCTCCAAAACTCGTGAAGTCGATTACCGCCAGATCCGGGTTCACTTCCGCAAGCGCGTGACGCACCTGCGCTTCCAGCCCCGGCACTTTGCCCAGCGTTTGGAGCTCCACGGCGTTCAAATCATGCGATCGATCCTCGAATGCCTTGAAACGCGGATTATCAAACACGACGCTCTGCGTGGACGGCAGGAAAAACATAGGCGGGATTTTGCGCGTTGGCTCGCGATATTGCGTGTCTTCGGTCACGCCCACTATCTCGAACGATCCGGCATGCTTCTGGTCGATATAGCCGAAATGATGTCCCAGGGGATTTCCGTCCTTGAAAAACTTTTTCGCGAATGTCTGGTTCACCACGGCGACGCGCTCCGATGTGGGCGAATCCTGCTCATTGATAGACCGCCCGTCTACGATTTTCGTTCCGAGCGTTTCGAAGTACCCCGCGCTCACGCGCAGCCACGAAGCGTTGTTTTGGTCGGAATCCGGAGGAGGCGGCGCTTGCCCCTCGATATAAACGGTCTCCCCCCAATTATCACCCTCCATCGGAGTATACAGAGAAAAACTCACCTGGCCGATGCCCGGAATCGCTGCCAGCGAATCGTGAAGCTGACGAAAAAGAGCCTGCATCTGTTCGGGCTTGTAGCCGGCCATTTGGGGATCGATATGCAGAATGTATCGGTTGGGCGTCTGGAAGCCGAAATTTTGCCGCTGCATGTTGTAAAGGCTCTGTGTCAACAATCCTGCTGCGGAAAGCAGTACCAGCGAAAGCGCGGCCTGCGCGATCACCAGCGATTTTTGCGTCCAGCCTCTGCTACGCCCGGTGGAACGCCCCGCACCACGGAGCGCATCGGCTGGCGCCGCATTGGCGGTGATCCATGCCGGAGCCACGCCGAAGAGAACTCCGGTCAGAACGGCGATTGCAAATGTGAAAGCGAGCACTGGCAGCGACGGCGAAGCGTGAATCGCGATGTATGTGTTTTGAAACGCGAGGCGCAAAATCAAAGTGGTCCCGCCGAACGCGATCGCTACTCCCACGGTCCCGCCCAGCAGCGCTAACACCACACTCTCGGTAAGCACTTGCTGAATCTGCATCCAGACAGTCGCCCCCAGCGCGGCTCGTATAGAAGTTTGAAGTTTGCGCGTTGTAGCGCGGACGAGCATCAAATTCGCCACGTTCGCGCAGGCGATGGCCAGCACCAGCGCCGAAATCCACATCAACAGATGCAAGCTGGATTGGTATTCATCGCGCAACGCTTGCACGCCGCCGCCGCCCGGCGAAAGTCGAAGCGTCTGTTTCGAGACTGCGCTGCGTTCTCCCGGCTGAAGTTGTGCGATCGGACTTAGCAGCCACTGCTGCAGCTCAACTTGCAAATGCGCGCCAATTTGTTTCGGGTCGGCGCCCGGAGTAACGCGGCCGATGATGTCCAGCCAATCCTGTTGCGGAAAATCGATCAACGCGGCGGGATCGTCGATAAGCGGCTCGTCCGCAATGGGAATAAAAAACTCAGGGGGATCCGCAAGTCGATCGCCGAAGAAGCCTGGCGGCGCAATACCCACGACCGTGAAGGGCTGGCCATTCAACGAGAACGCCGCCCCCACCACCGCCGGGTCTGCGCCGAATTTTTGCTGCCACGCGTGATAGCTGATCACCGCCACCGGGGACGCGCCTTTGCGATCATCGTGCGGCATCACCACGCGTCCCGCGTAAGGCCCGATGCCAAACATCGCAAAGTAATTTCCCGAGACGAACTCGCTTCTCATCGATCGAGCAGGTTGGCTGCTGCCTGCGCGCCGCACGCCAACGAGATCGTGTCCGGCCTGAAACGCGGCCATCTCGACGAACCCCGGCGTGTTATCACGAAAAGTTTTGTACTTGTCATAGGAGAAGAGCGCCCAATCATCCTGCAAGCCGCCATTGACGCAGCAATTCTCCACGTCGCCCACTCGATATAGCTCGCTCGGCCTGGCCACCGGCAACGAATTCAATAACACAGCATGCACCAGCGTAAAAATGGCGGTAGTCGCGCCAATTCCAAGAGCCAGAGTCAAAACCGCCGTCGCCGTGAACACCGGAGCGTTGATGAATTGCCGTAGCGCGTAACGAATGTCTTTCATAGTGGGGTGGATCCTCCCAGTCACTTAATACGAACGCGCTGCCCAGTTTGTTCAATAGCTTCTCGCCATGCATAGCTCGAATTTGGCGTAAGTGACAGGCGATCTGACAGGGGCTATTCCCGTGGCCGCTTTCCACCACCTTAGCGCCGGGACACTTGGATGGGTGCGATACCGGATGTTGCTGGGTGGCCTCCGTGGTCGGTTTGCGCTTTTGCTGTCTCGGCATCTGCTTTCGAGAGCTCCGCGCCAAGTATCTCCGCGATTGTGCTCGCGGGTGCAAAGGACATCTCTCGAGCGGAACGATGTAGAGGTTGATCCGCCCGGAGATGTTCCGGCCAACTGCCTGGTATGCGATTCCTGCAGCATCTTTTCGTTTTCCAGCACGTTGCAGTGGCTTACCATCACGCCTTTCGGTGCGGCCAGCGATCCTGACGTATATTGCAGAATTGCCAGCGTATCGGCGTGAACCGGGGGACGCTTCCAGTCCCCGGCAAGTGCAAGCGGAATAGACTCAATTGCTTTCCAACGAATGCTTCCCCATTCCGGATGGGTGCGGACCAAATCCTCCACAGATCTGAGCGCCTTTCCCGTGGTCAAAGCCAGCGCTGGCTCAGCGTCCTTCTTGATACGGTGCAGGCGCGAGACGATTCTAGCTATGCGAGCGGGATCGAGCGGGTAGGCAGGTACCCAATTGCTCCGCGGTAAAGACAGCCAAAAACAGCAGAGACAAACTCCGGCCCCGAAGAACTCAAGAGCAGCACACGGTCGCCGGCTGCCAAGACCGAACCCAGCCAGACGCTAATGGCCCTCGCGCGGAGATCCAACTCCGCGTACGTAAACCTGGCTTCTTCGCTCTCGCCCTTCGGCAGGAAAGAATACGCAAGCCGGTCGGGCTGCTGAACGGCCCTTCCTCGCAGGACATCAACGAGAGTCTCGCCCCAGATTTCCATTTTAGATTCCAACCCGGATTTGCGTTTGGTGGAAAATTTTGCGTATTGTACAACAATCGCTCGGTGAGTCTTGGCAGTTCCTTTCCCGAGGAGCCTTTGACACTCGCAGTCGTAGCGATGGAGCCGACCGACGTAAGCCCAGAAAGATCGCCGTTTTGCGGGTTGGAATTTGGGCCCCAACCGGCGGGTGGCTTAATCCCCTCCGCGCGGCAGTAGCGTTCAGTGCTACGACGATTGAATATCGCGGGGTGCTGCACTCTTCGTTTTTCAGAAGGGTGCGAGTTTAGATCTCAAATTGCAATACCTTCGCATACAAGCATGTTCGCTGCGTGTTTTCGACCTGGTCTGCTGGGAATTGCGGGAATTTCGCGAACGATTCGACCGAGCGTATAATTTAGTAGTCTCGTTCGGCATCCACCCTGGCCCGCCAATCTAAGACAGCTCGTGGAGGCCCTACCCTCGCCGCGACAGGAAGGACGCCATGGAAAAGCAACAGAATCGAGTCGAACTAATAACGAGCGGCCGCGCCGAATTCCCGGGTGCGCGCAAAATAGGCCCGGCGGACCCCCGCGAGCGCATCGAGGTAACCGTTACTCTTCGCCGAGGTTCCGCGGCATCGGCCTTTCCTTCTCTGGATAAATTGGGCGCCACCGCTCCCAGCGCCCGCCAACATCTCACTCGCGAACAGTTCGCCGCCCAACACGGCGCGAGCGCTCAAGATATAGCCATGATTCGTGCTTTTGCCGCCCAGTACGGTCTCCAGGTTGTCAGCGAGAGTCCCGAGCGCCGTTCCGTATTCCTCGCGGGCACCGTGGAAGCTTTCAGCAAAGCCTTCAGCGTGCAACTGAATCGCTATCAGCATGCAAAAGGCACGTATCGCTGCCGCACCGGGGCGCTTCAAATTCCCGCTGAGCTCGACGGCATCATCGAGGGCGTATTCGGCCTCGATAACCGCCCGCAGGCACAAACGCACTTCCGCATACGCAAAAACCCTGCGGGCAAAGTCCGCGCTGAGGCTGCCGGAGCCTCTTACACTCCGCTCGTTGTAGCGCAAGCCTACGACTTTCCTGGCGGGACAGATGGAACGGGCCAATGCGTGGGAATTTTGGAATTAGGTGGCGGTTACAATTCCGCCGACCTCGCCAATTATTTCAAAGGTCTTGGAATTTCTTCGCCGAAAATTACGGTCGTGGCGGTCGATGGCGGCTCGAACTCTCCGACGGGCGATCCCAACGGCCCGGACGGCGAAGTAGAACTCGATATCGAAGTAGTTGGCGCGATAGCTCCGGCTGCGCAAATCGCCATGTATTTCACAACCAACACTGACCAGGGTTTCCTGGACGCTCTCACCACCGCCGTACATGACACCACCAATCGCCCTTCGATTATCTCCATCAGTTGGGGCGGTCCGGAAAGTTCCTGGACCCAGCAAGCGCTGAATTCTTTCAACTCGGCCTGCCAGGACGCCGCCACCATGGGCGTAACCGTTTTGGCAGCTTCCGGCGACAGCGGCTCGACGGATGGTTCGGCAGACAGCTCGCCTACTGTCGACTTCCCCGCTTCGTGTCCGTACGTGGTCGGTTGCGGCGGCACTCGTCTAACGTTGTCGGGAGCGAAGATTTCTTCCGAAGTAGTCTGGAACGAACTTTCCAGCGGCGAGGGTGCGACCGGTGGAGGGGTCAGCGGATTTTTTGCGCTGCCCACATACCAGCAGGCCGCCGGAGTGCCGAAATCGCCAAGCGGCTTTGTGGGGCGCGGCGTACCGGATGTCGCAGGCGATGCAGATCCGGAGACAGGCTACAATGTCGTCGTGGACGGCAGCGCAACCGTCATCGGTGGAACCAGCGCCGTCGCGCCACTCTGGGCAGGATTGCTGGCGCGGATCAATCAGTCGCTCGGAAAGAGTGTCGGCTACGTGAACCCTCTTCTGTACGCGGCCCGGGGCCAGGCAACATTCCACGACATCACCAGCGGCAACAACGGCACCTACTCCGCCGGACCCGGTTGGGACGCATGCACCGGACTCGGCAGCCCCGACGGAGCAAGCCTGCTTGTCTCTTTAGGCGGTACACCCAGCAGCAAAACTCCATGATCCTTACATTCTTCACAAGCTAGCGGGGTTCACGCTCGATCACGACGTCGAAAGCAGTTCGATGTACTTCTCGGGCTTGGCGTCGAAGGCGTTCTTATGACTGTCCATGCAAAAGTAGTACGTCTGGCCTTTGTAACTCTCTGACAGCGCGATCTTGCGATCGACTTTCATCCAGCACACTGCGCAAATATCTCCGGCCGGCTTCACTGCGAATTCTGAGTTAGACCCCGCGTGCTTCCAGCCCTTGCCCTGATATTCGAGCTGGAAGGCGGTGCGTTCGATGGCCTCGGCGCCGTAATATCGCCCGACGACGCGCAACGCAAGATCCATGCCGGAGGTAAGCCCTCCAGCGGTGGCAAGATTTCCTTCCTCAACGAATCGCACGCCCCGCTTCACCTGGATGTCGGGAAACTGCATACCCAGATCGGTATAAGCCGTGTGATGGGTGGTAGCCGCTTTTCCCTTCAGAAGGCCGGTCGCTGCGAGCACGAACGCCCCGGTGCAGACCGACATGGTGACGTCGGTAGTCCTGGATGCTTTGCGGATCCAGTCGAGCATCGCGTCGGTAGACCCATTTTGCGCGGGAATGACGATGACCTTTGGAGCCGGAGCGTTTTGAAAAGTGTAGTTCGGCACGATCTTCATTCCGCCGCTAACCGTAACGGTCTCCAGAGTCTCAGCGACGGTGTAAAGCTCGAACGCACTGTCCATCATGTCGCGGCCGGGAACATCCGCATTTTCAAAAACCTCCCACGGGCCTGCAAAATCGATGAGCACCGCGCCTTTGGAAATGACAAAGGCCACTGGTATCGGACCGCTGGCCGGGGGCTTGAGCGGGCTCCTGGGAGCGGCGGCGGAGGCCGCCGAAGCTTTTTGCAAACCTGACTCTTCAGGCCGCGTCCCGGCGAGCAGCGAAACCGATAACGGAACGGTGGCTGCCAATCCAACCGCTCCTGATATCTGAAGCAATTCTCTGCGACTAAGATTTCTTTTCTTCATATCGTTTTTTCTCCATTTGCGCTGTGCTCAAACGACGCCGGAATCACTCCATTCGTAGTGCAACTATTGGATCGATTGCGGCACCGCGACGAGCCGGCAGATACGTTGCGAGCATCGCCGCCGCGATGAGGACGAATGCAACACCCGCGAATGTGGTGGGGTCGGTGACGGCCACTCCAAAGAGCAGCGATTTCACCAGGTTCCCTAACGCCAGTGCTCCGATAATTCCAATCCCAACTCCCAGACACGCAAGAAGTAGCCCTTGTCCAAGTACCATTCGCAGAATGCCTGATGGCTGCGCACCAAGAGCGATGCGAATCCCTATTTCACGAATGCGCTGGCTCACAGTCAGGGCCATGATTCCGCCGATGCCAGCCGCAGCGATTAAGAGCGCTAGCGCGGCAAAGATCCCGAGCAAGCTGGCGGTCAGGCGCGGAGAGGCCATGGATTCGGCTCGCGCCTGTTCCAGTGTGAGGACGTGGGTGACGGCAGCTTGTGAATCCACTTCGTGCACGGCACGGGTGATGGCGTCCGCCAGGCTTCCAGGATCTGCAGCCGTGCGCACAATCAAACTCGATGGATTCGGGCCCTCCGCTTGCGGATAGTAAAAATCCGCTGCGGCCGCGTGATCGAGGCCAAACTCTCTCACGTCTCCAACCACTCCAACGATCCGAGCCCAGGTTTCCCCGTTGTCGCCGGAGACACGCTTCCCGATGGCATCTTCATTCGGCCAGAAGCGGCGCTTCATGGCCTGGTTGATTATTACGACTTGATCCTCTTTTGCGCCGTCCGTTTCGGTAAACTCGCGCCCTTCCTTCAACCGAATACCCAATGTTCGAAAGTAATCCGGACTGACAGCTACAAAGTTGCCGGCTGGCGGCGCTTCCGTTCTGGCGACTTCGCGGCCTTTGATTTGAAAGGATCCAGAGAACGCGTCTGCTCCAGCCGAGATCGCCTCAGGTTCCAAGGGATAGAGCCCGGAGATAGCCGCGGATACTACTCCCGGCTCGGCTTGCACGCGGATAAGGATTTTCTTGATAATCTCGGTGAATTGCTCGGGGGTGGCGTATTTACTGGTACTCAAGGTCGTCCGCATAGCCAAAACGCGCTGCGGAACGAAACCCGCATCCACCTGCTGTATCTTGATCAAACTACGCAGCATGAGTCCCGCGCCGATCAAAAGCACGAACGAAAACGCGATCTGGGAAACGATCAGTGCGCCACGCAGGCGATTCTTCTGCCGCCCCGCGCCGGAACTCCCTTCTTTCAAACCCGACGAAAGGTTCGAGCGTGTGAAAAGGGCGGCCAGCGTTCCGAAAACGATGCTGGTTCCGAGCGCGGCGAGAAGCGTAAACAATAGAACGCCGCCGTCGATTCGAATCTCGTGCGCTCGCGGGGTGAGGCGCGCGGCAAAATCGGTGAGAAGTTGCAGGCTGCTGTAGGCAAGAATCAAGCCGAGAGCGCCGCCTATCAACGCAAGCAACAAGCTTTCGGTGAAGAGCTGGCGCAACAGACGGCTTCGGCCCGCACCGAGCGCGGTGCGCACAGACAGCTCGCGCTCGCGCTGCCACATTCGGGCGAGCGTCAAGTTCGCAACGTTGGCGCATGCAATTAGCAGCACAAACGCCGCGGCGGCAAGGAGCACCAGCAGCGTCGGCCGCGCCTCGCGGGTCAGTTCCTCCCGCAGCGGGGTAGCGGTGGCTGTATAGCCTTCGCTGTCGGGATAGGACTTCGGGTATTCCGATCTGAGGCGGCCGGCGATCGTGGAGAAGTCGGCATGAGCCTGCTCAAGGGAAACTCCCGGCTTCAGCCGTCCAAATACTTCCATCATGCGCGCGTCTCGATTGTCGATGAACTTTTTCGAGCCCCGAAAAGTGCACGCGGAAGTCGGCATGTAAACGTCGCTGGCTGCCGGATACTGGGGAACGGGCGGAAGCACGCCAACGACTGTGTGGACTTTGTCGTTCATCTCGAATGTTCTGCCTACGATTTCGGGGTCGGAGCCAAATTTGTTCTTCCAGTATTCGTAACTCAAAATCAGAACCGGAGGTGCGCCGAGCTTGTCGTCGTCCGGCAGAAACGTCCGTCCAAGCAGCGGCTTCACTTCAAACAAATCGAAATAGTTGGCGGACACAACTGCCGTACGGACACGATCCGGATCGCCATGTCCGTAGAGGATAAAGGACATGGTGTGATACTCAACCAAGCCTGTGAGCGATTGATTCTGTTCGCGATAATCTTGAATCTCGTGCACTGAAAATCTCATATCGTCCAGGCCCTGTTTCTGCGCTTGCTGGCGAATGAAAACCAATTGATGCCCGTCCGGATACGGCAGCGGACGAAGGAGTATGGCGCGGACCACGCTAAAAATTGCGGTGTTAGCGCCAATTCCGAGTGCCAGCGTGATCACCGCCATCAACGTAAAACTTAAATTTTTCCGCATCATGCGCAATGCATAGCCCATATCGTGTTTCAGGATTTCCCAATGCTCGCGCGGGGCGGTAGAAAAAATACCGGCCAAGGTTTCACCCCATAAACGAAGGAAGTCGAGAGGGCGTCCGCGTTCCCAAAGGTCCTGGCGCTGTTGCGCAAACACGGCTTCCATCTCACCGCCATAGTTCGCGCGAAAATCAAACGGCATCACGCGAAGCGCTGCTCGAAACAGCCGCTGGGAGAATGTAGGCCCCTTGTCTTTCATGGTGTTCTTCCTTCTTTGTAGAATCCGCTACGCTAGCTGCCGTTTCTGAAAAAGTTTCTTCGCGCGCGCCTGATTGAGCGTTTCCTGCATGCGTTCGGCTTCCGCCAGCGCAACTTCTCGGCCCAACTCCGTAAGGCGATAGTACCGGCGGCGCTCGTCATCGAGACCAAATTCGGGACGCTTGCTTGACTCCGCAATCCAGCCGGAGCCCTCCAGGCGAGCAAGATTTCCGTACAAGGTTCCGGCGCTAAGCCGTACCTTGCCTTCGGTTCGCGAGAGAACTTCTTTGATGATGGCATAGCCATGTTTCTCGCTATCGGTTAGCGCCAGCAGTATGTGAAACATCGCCGGCGTAAGCGGCGGTGCTGCTGTGGACGGCTTTTTCTTTGCTGCCATCTCTCCCCTTCCCAGAGCTCTATAACGCTTACCGTAGCACTATGTCGCGTGACGGTATAGTCAGTAGGCAAATGGATCGCCAGAGGCCTTGCTCGTATTAAGCTGATTTTACGGCCTTTCTAGCAGGCCTCCGAGATTAGCGCTCGCGATCTGCGCGATTTTGGGATTCGGCAGGCCGACAGCGGACACACTTCGAAGCGAGACCTCAGTTTTGCGGAATATAGATTCGAATGATGTCGTCTCTCACCTCGGCGATTCTCCCGGGGTATTCGAGGGCTGTTTTTGCACGCAGTTCTTGCATCGTGGGGTACTGGGCGCGGCCATCGAACCAACGCGCGTCGTCGATCAGCAGAACGTGACCCGCCACCGGATGATGGTAGATAGCGTCGAGTTCCTGTTTCACCGGCGTGGAGATATCGAAGTCGTGACCGTCGAGCCAGAATAAACACGGTTCCTTCAGTGAGGGCAGGAGTTGAGGCAAAATCTTCGCACTATCGCCTTGCAAAATGTGAATGTTAGGGCGGGCTGCGAATTTCCGCCGAGCGCTGTTGGCGCGCCGATCGTCGAGCTCAATGGAATAAATCTCGCGAAATCGGTTTTTATTTACATAGAGCATATGCGCGTAGTTCGTTCCGGTTTCCACCATGACGTGCAGATTGAAACGGCCGGCGAATTCGGCGATCGTCCGCTGCTTCACTAAATGAGGAGCCCCGACTCCGGGAACAGCGCGCAACTTCCACAACGCGTACTCGCCCCAAGCCGAAATATTTTTATAGAGGTGGAACAGCAGGGTCTCGCGGAACGCGAGCCTTGTTCTCGACGCCATTTCAGCCGACATGATAGACAAAAGCGACGTGCGGCGCCTTATTCTTGTCTACCGTGAGCAGACCTATATTCGGAGGGTCATGGCTAGAGCCGTGGCTCCTGTCGACCGAGTGCAGGTTAAAAACTTCAAAACTTAATGCGAGGGGCTCTCCGAGAGCTCCGTCCAGATGCCGTAAGTTGCCAATGCTCCAATGCCTCCGAATAACAAGAAGAAGGCAAGTTTGCGGCGCTTACGCTTGGCCGGCGTCGTATTGGCGTCATCTCGCGTCATTGCCGCGACGGGCGCAGGCTCGGGGTCCATTGTCACACGATACGCTTTCCCCTCCGGAATCGTGTGAAGTTCTCCGTCGTTATCGAGGACCAACGAACCGCGATAGGCGGTGACAATGATTTCCTGCGGCCCGGTAATCGTCACTTGCCCGTACGCAGGCTGGCCGTTTGAAGCTCGAATAATGCCCTCCGGCACTTCCAGTTCGACTCGATCCGCGCCATTCGAGGAAAAGCCCACAGTACCGCGCAGCACTTCAGCGAAAAGAGAATCGGGACGTTGGCCGAGGGTGGCCGAACTCGATGCAAGCAAGTAAAGCTGAGTGGCGCCCATTCTAAGACGCAATGCGCCGCCCGCGTCGGTCTCTACTCTGTCACCGGGATAGACAGTAGTGCCAATGGCCAACTTGGCGTTGGAAATCTGGGCGTTTTGAGCCTGCACCACCATGCCCAACGGTTTTTCGCTGGCAGCAAAACCGGGAAAACCTAGCAAGCCCGCAAGCGCCGCCGCGATGCAGGACCGAGCAACAGATCGCATGACTCCTCCGGAGGTTACCTACACAACGTAGGTGCTCCAGATGTCAGGGTCAATCTGCTTGCTGCTCTAGTTGGTGTAAGAGGCAATAGCGGGATTCAGGATGTCAGGTTTTCTAGCTTTTCGAGGCTGCGCAGCGGGCCGCGACCACCAGCCGACATGCCCATAGCCGCTCAGAGTGTCGCGAGCATTCCCGGCTCCAGAGCTATCAACACTCGACCGTCACAGTCGATCGATCTTTGCCGCAAGGATAAAGTCGCTTTCGGTAAGCCCATTAATTTTGTGAGTCCAGGTCTTCACTTCCGCTTTTCCCCAAGTCAGAAAAATATCCGGATGATGACCCTGCTCTTCAGCGATCGCTCCCACCTGATTGACGAATGCGAGCGCCTGTTTGAAATCCGGAAATTTGAACTCGCGCAAGATGTGATGTCCTTCCACAACGTTCCACTGCGGCGTTTGCTTCGCTAGATCTGCGAGCTCTTTACCGGCCAGTGGAGGAACGCCTCCGCGGCAAGGCACGCAAGTTTTATTTGCTAGTTCGCTCATAGGATCTCCCTGCCTCCGATTTTTAAAGCTCTCAACGTTTGAATCGCAATTGTACAGGAACCAGTGTTCCCGCGCTGGCTCGTCGTGAACAACTTCTGTTATCCTCTCGTGCACAGAAGCGGGGTGCTCATCCACGGAGGGTTCATGGCTGAAGAAATGCAGGAACTTCAAGAAAACGCCGAACATGGCGCGCACGAACCGAGTCTCGCTCCGGTCACCATAACCATGGCGGTACTGGCTGTGCTGGTTGCATCCGTTTCGCTGATGGGCCATCGCGCGCACACGGAGGAAATTCTGCACCAAACCAAGGCGACAGATCAGTGGGGATACTACCAGGCCAAGGATATTCGTCGCCGAAGTTATGAGTTGTTTCTCGACGAGATCTCCGTTTTTACCGTGCAGAATTCTGAACAGGTCGCCAAGATCAAGGAAAAGTACGCGAAGGAAGTGGAACGTTACAAAGACGAGCAGAAGGACATTCAATCCGAGGCCAGGAGCGCGGAGAACGAGGTCCTTATGGAACAGCGGCGCGCCGATCGTTTTGATTTAGGCGAGGTGATGTTGGAAGCCGCTCTGGTGATTTGCTCCATTACGCTTCTCACCCGTAAAAAACTTTTTTGGCTGTTAGGAATGGTCCTGGGTTTGGCGGGAGTGCTGATTGCCGCCAGAGGCTTTTTGATCCACTGACGCCGCACCCTGAAGTGCAGCGATTTTTTTTAGCGACGGCCTGAAGCCGCGGATTTTGCTTCGATATATTCGCGGACGTATTCCGCGAAGGTTTTTTCCAGCCTTAAAGTCACCGGTCCAGGAGCGCTGATGATTCGATTGCCGTCGATTTCGCTCACTCCGAGCATGCTGCGGTTGGTGGAAGAAATGAAAACTTCATCCGCACTGTAGAGGTCTTCAGGGAGCAGGGTGCGTTCGGCCACCGGCGCGCCAACGCGAGCGCCAATTTCAAGAAGCACGCTGCGCGTTATTCCTTCCAGGCACCCGGAAGCCAGCGGAGGAGTGTACACACGCTCGCCGCGCACGCAGAAAATATTTGCTGCCGTGCACTCGGCCACTTCCCCGCGCTCGTTGAGCATCACAACTTCGTCGAAACCCGCTTGATGCGCCTGGTGGAGGCTCCAAACGTTGTTGAGCCAGGAAGTTACTTTCACGCCGGCCAGCGGAGAGGCCGCATGCCGCCCATTTTCGCGCAAGCCGAGCCTAACCGGCTCGCGGTACGCGGGAAGATCTGAGGAGTAGAGAATCAAATCCGCGGGAGGAAAATCCTCGTTACTGCTCCAGAATCCTTGATTGTAAACAGCGTAGATTCGCGCGCAGCCTTCGTAAACTTGATTGGCGCGCAAAAGCTGATCCAGGCTGACTCGCACTTTCTCCGGCTCGAAAGGGAACGGACAATGCGTTCGCTCGGCGTCTCGCTTTAGCCGCTTCCAATGCCGCTCGAAAGCAAACGGAACGCCGTTGACGATGCGGATGGTGGTGAACAGTCCCCATCCGTTCAACAGTCCGGCTTGCCCAGGAGAAAGCCGCACCTCCTCGACCGGCAGGAGGTGGTCGTTGTGAAAAACGAAGCGATGGATCAAAACTTCCTCCCAAGCAGACACTCTTCTTCAGCCATTCTATCGCACAATCGCTCGCTCGTTACCGACTCTGCGGGTAGAACCGAAACCGCCGCCCGACGCTGGCGAGATCGGTCGGCTCGGTTTTCCTCCTTCGGGTATTGACACTTACGGTGTCTCAGCCTAAATTGAGCTTGTGGGTTCGGAGGGACTTATGCGCGCACTCTCCCGTAGTTGCCTTGTCGCAATATTAATCGCTGGGCTGCTGAATATTCCGGCATATGCCGCAGATGAAAAGCCGCTAGGTCTTGTGACCCAGGCGGAGAACGCGCAGATCGGCAATGCCAAGGTTGCTATTGGAACAACGATCTTTCCCGGTGACACTTTGGCTACTGATGCGGGCGGCAGATTGCGCCTGAACTTTGGAGCCAGCCAGTTGTATTTGCTTTCGGCAAGCTCAGCTACTCTGGCGCGAAATGCCAGCTTGAACATCGTACATGCAGTAGTCAGCGGCGGCACGGTTGGTTTTTCGTCGACGGCCAGCAATCAGATCGAGCTTGAAATTCCTCAAGGCATTCTGAGCGCTGCAAACGCCGAGCCCGCATATGGCCAAGTCACGATTGTGAGCCCGCAGGAAGTCATCATCTCAGCATATCGTGGGACCCTCGCGCTCGACCACGACGGTGAAGTTCGTGAGATCCCGGCCGGAAAATCTTATCGCGTCACCATGGATCTTGCGCCTGCCGCGCAACCCCAAGCTCCAGCCGGCGTCGGGGGGAGTAACAAAAAGGCTTTGAGCACAAATGCGCTGGTCTGGGCCGTCGTGGCAGTCGGGGCAGCCGCTGGAACGGCGTATGGCATTTGGTACGTTCTATCCGAAAGCTCGTCCACGCCAAAATCGAGCAATTAGCGCTGATGGACTCCTTCTAACGCGTTCTTTTTTTTTCCGGCTCATCCCGCTCGACGGATGCCCGTTCTTTGTCCGGTCGCCGGGCCCCGACGCTGGCCTCCGCCGTTAAAGCACACGGACCCGTTCCCTCCCGCTACGACGCCCAATTCGTTGTATGCTAGATTTGCTCCTCCAGAGAGTGTTAACCAAAAAATGACTCGACTCTTCTTGCCGCTCGCTTTCTGCTTTTTGCTGGCCCTTTGCGCGGTTCCACGTTTCTCCTCCTCCGGGTCGGCGCCGGACGTACTGTTGCAAACCATGCAGCAGGAATTGCGGCGCGCCACGACCTCGCTAACGAAGGCTGATCCTGCTCCTTATTACTTGAGCTACGCCGTCGCGGACATCGACGGTTCCGTAATCTGGGCCTCGAACGGCAGTCTGCTTGTCTCGACCACCATTCGACGCCGGCAGGCGGACGTGATGATGCGAGTAGGCTCCGCCGCGCTGGATAACACTCACAACAAAAGCCGCGGCTCGGGGATCACCTCTGGAATTCTTCCGTTGAATAATGATTCCGACGCCATCGCGCGCGTGCTCTGGCAACTCACCGACCGCGAATACGATCAGGCCTCTTCCGCCTTTCTTACGGTCAAGACCAACACCGCCGTGCAATCGGAAGAAGAAGATAAGTCGCCGGACTTCTCTCAGGAGCCACCGCAAGCTCACGTGGACGCCGCGCACGCCCTGGCGCCATTGGATCAGAAACAATGGGAAGAACGCGCGAGGCGGATTTCGGCCGGCTTTTTGAAATACCCCGGGGTATACAATTCTTTGGTTTCGGTTCAGTTCAGCGACGACCGCTCCTATCTGGCCACGAGCGATGGAACATCGGTGGTGCGGCCGGGTGGCGTGAGCCGGCTGGTTATTCAGGGCGAAACGCGTTCCGACGATGGCATGGAGTTGATGCGCGTGGAATCATTCCAGGCCCCTTCCCCCGACCAACTTCCCTCCGATGCCGAGTTGGCCGCAAAAGTGGACAAAATTTCCGAAGACCTGAAAGCCTTGCGAGCCGCTCCGGCTGCTGAGCCCTTCGCTGGGCCAGCGCTGCTTTCCGGCAGAGCCGCTGCAGTTTTTTTCCACGAAGTCCTGGGACACCGGCTGGAAGGACATCGCCAGCGTGATGAAACCGAAGGCCAGACCTTTACGAAGAAAATAAATCAGCTGGTCCTTCCGTCTTTCTTGAGCGTCACTGACGATCCTACGCTGAAAGAGCTGAACGGCGTGAAGCTCGCCGGGTCGTATGATTTAGATGATGAAGGCGTGCCCGCGAGACGCGTGGAAGCGGTGGAAAACGGAATATTGAAAAACTTCCTGATGTCACGCATGCCGGTCAAGAATTTCGATCATTCGAATGGACACGGCCGCAGGCAGCCGGGGCTAATGCCCACGGGCCGCCAGGGAAATTTGATCGTCACTTCCACAAATACCGTACCGGACTCCGAACTTCGCAAGAAATTTGTCGAAGAAATAAGGAAGCAGGGGAAACCGTACGGACTTTATTTCGACGATATTCAGGGCGGTTTCACGCTCACCACGCGCTCGATGCCACAAGCGTTCCAGGTGCTTCCGGTAATGGTGTATCGCGTTTATGCCGACGCCCGGCCAGATGAACTGGTCCGCGGAGTGGACATCGTGGGGACGCCTTTGCTTTCGCTGAACAATATTATGGTCACCGGAGACACCTTGCAGGTTTTTAACGGAATCTGCGGCGCTGAATCGGGGCAAATTCCAGTGGCTGCGGCAGCGCCGGCCATGCTCTTCTCGGAAATAGAGGTTCAGAAGCGGCGTCGAGGCACGGAAAGGCCTCCGATATTGGCTCCGCCCGAGCCAGACAGTCCCTCCCCGACTTCGAAATCTCAAACCAGCACTGCGAGCGAGCGCTAGCCATGGGTACGATCATTCAGCTGAGGCGGCGTCTCGCGATTGTTTGGCTGACCGCACCGTTTTTGTGGTTCCTATCTGCAACCTATGGGCAGCAGAAGGGCGCAACTTCAGACCCCTCTCCGCGCACGGGGCCCAACGCGAACGATCCGACGACGGGCGCGGCTGCTTCGGATCCGGTGATTCGCGCGATGCGCGAGGAGCTCGAGCGCTCGAAATCCCAAGTGAAAATGGAAAACGTGTCAGCGCCTTACTACATCGAATACCGGCTCTCGGACATGGAGGAGTTCACCGCCGAAGCGGCATTTGGCGCGTTGCGCCAAGACCAACGGATGCACATTCGCAGCGTTCGAGTGGTAGTGCGCGTCGGAGACTACAAGCAAGACAGCTACTTCGATCGAGGCGTCGGGGTGGTCGACTTTGCGCCGCTGGAGGACGATTCCATTGCTCTCCGCCGGCAATTGTGGGCGGCGACGGATCGCGCTTACAAAGCGGCCACCGAAGCTTTAGCGAATAAAAAAGCGCTACTAAGCCACTACAGCGCGGAACAGCCCTTTGATGATTTTGCCAAGGCTCCGGCTTTGCAATCGATCGGGCCGCTCGTCACACTCAAATTTTCTCCCGAGATATGGAAAAAGGCCCTGGTGCAATCGACCGAGCTTTTCCGTTCGGACCCGAAACTTCAGTCGCTTTCCGCGTTCGCGAGATTTCGCTCGGCCAACGAGTATTTCGTAAATACGGAAGGAACCATCACACGTCAGGGCTATGCCGTGTACTCGGTTCAACTTTCGGGTGAAACGCAAGCGGACGACGGGATGCAGCTTGCGCGCTCTCCGTTTTATATCGCTGCCACCGCCGCGGAATTGCCTGAACCGGCAAAATTGCAGTCTGACACGGCTAAGATGATCGAAACGCTGAAGAAGCTTCGCGAGGCGCCCATGGTTGAGGAAGATTATCGTGGCCCGGTTCTTTTTTCGAATGATGCGGCGAGCGACGTGTTCTTTGGAATGGTGGGAAACAACGTGCTCGGGATTCGCCCGAAACCCGGCGAGTCCGCGCGAACGACGGGAGAATTTTCTTCGAACTACAAAAGCCGCGTGCTTCCTGACTTTCTTTCCGTGACCGATGATCCTACAATGAAATCGTTCCAGGGAAAAAGCCTGATCGGAAGCTATCAAATCGACGACGAGGG
>Ga0308309_10000608_pt1 | contig 22291 bp, 14 predicted proteins | sample HubBroMetageWFT5_FD_192491 | JGI IMG/M metagenome (GOLD analysis project Ga0308309, IMG submission 192491) | Warmed and freeze-thawed soil microbial communities from the Hubbard Brook experimental Forest, New Hampshire - Hubbard Brook CCASE Soil... | ecosystem: Environmental > Terrestrial >...
AAGGCTCGTCGGTGGTGGTGTGGCAGGAAACGCATCCAGTGTTTTTTCGGTCAACTTCGGATTGAGATTGTCCGAGCAGGTTTTGTTGCGGCTGCTGCGCTGGCGACTGTGCGTGCGAGCGGCCTTCGAGCAGCAATGCGGCGGCAATGGCGCAGGTTAGCACCAAAAAGACGACACCACGCTGCCGCACGATGCGCTTTAGCGCTGTGGCACCGTCTATCAATCCGCCGGTAAATCGTGTTAACAATTTTGCTCGCTCAAAATTGGAATCGCAGATCAGTGAAAAGCGAAAACATCACTCGTCCCGTGTAGATGTCCCTCAAACCCTGATCCGGAATCAGGGCGGCCGCGCCCGCCGCGATGGAGAAATTTTCTGTGAGCGGCGGCCGGTAGCGCACGCCGATGCCAGAATCAACTCCGATGGAGTGGTGAATCGGCGACTGAAAAAGAATCTGTTCGAGAGATTCTGTGCGTTCGAAGCGAAGGTAATTCACGTTGGCGAAGCCGCGCAATTTCGACGTCAAATCAAACTCAGCGCCCAGATTCGCGAGGAATATTCCGGGATTGACGAAATTCGCCTGGCCTTCATCTTTATTCGAGCGCAGATCCGGCAGCAGGCTATCGCCGGAATTCAGCGCGACGCCCGAGCCGGTCAAGCGAATGCTCTCGCGATTCCACAGGCTGAAAATGCCGCCGGCAAATTCCGGAAAATCGTCAATTGAGTCGAAGCCACGCGCGCGGCTGCTAGACGGATTCGCCGAGCCGGAAGCGTAGAAGACGGAGCTTTTGATGCGGAACCAATCCTTATCATAAGAGAGCTCGAGCGCGGCCATCTGGGCATTGATCGTGACAGCTCTGCCGGCGATGGCGTTGAAGCTGTCGTTGCCGAACGCCTGGTAAAAAGCGTGCGTCAGATTCAGCGGGCCGATGTGGCCATCGCCGGTCCAGCCCAGATAAGCAGCGTGAACGCCGTGCGGGCGGATCATTCCGCTGGAAAAAACGGCGCCGATGGGCGCGGGGCGCACGAGAAAACCGTTGTCGTCGAAGTGAATCGAGGCATCGTCCTTGTTGTAATGCACGCTCAACTGTGCGGTGTAGCCCTGGAATAAAAAATCCTGGCGATAGGCATTCGCGATAATCACTTGCTGATTGCGCAGCGCCATGGAATTCAGCCCGCTATTGGTATTTTTTTCCAGAAAATTAAAATACGCGACGTTATATTGCCACCGATTGGAATCCAGGTTGCCGAAGAAACGCAGGCCGGGTTGCTCTTCCACAAACAGGAAGCCGCGAAAATCGCTGTTGAACGCCTGAATGCCGGCGCGCACGGAAATAAAATCATAATTCGGGCCGAGGTCGTGGAGCTTCACCTCGGCGAATGCCTCCTGCAAGCCGAGATGCGAAGCCAGGCGCGTGGTGCCCTTGGTCACGTCCACGTTGACGACGCCCAGTTCCTGCACGTCCAGATAATTCAAGCTAATCACCGGCGTGATGCGGATGCACCAATCCACCGGGCGGAAAGAAGTATCGCCGTGAAAAAGATCGAAGGAAAACGCGAAAGTTTGATCGAGAAAAAGTTGGTTGCCCTTGCCGAAAAAATCGCTGCTGCCGGGGCGCGCGGAACTTACGTCGGTGGGTGTAGGCAAGCGCCGGCCATCGAGAAATGTGTCGCTGGTAGCCGTCAGATTCAGAAATGTTTGCTTGCCGATGATCGGCACGTCGCCTTTCAATTTATTGCGATTGAAGGGATCCCACTTTCTGCCCTTCACGTACGGATGTTCGCCGCCGATGCCGTAGCGGTCCCAATCGGGCATGGCGATGGACCAGCGATCGGGTTCGGGATGGAAAACCTGATCGGGAGAAGGCAGAGACTCCGGCGCGGGTTGCGGGCTATTTTGCTGGAGATTGCCGTTCTGCACGGCGTTGGGAGGAACGGTGGGAGACGGCGCGGGCTGTGGGCCGGTCTGCGGATTTGTGGTTCCTGCGGGAAGCTGGGGAAACTGTGGCAACGTTGGTGCAGTGGCGGCAGGATTGCTGACGAGCATAATTTCGCGGACGAGATCGTCGCCGGGTTTTAGCTGCAGAGCAGCAGTGGTGAATTCCTGAAAGCCTACGGCAATAATTTCTAGTTCGTAGTCGCCGGAAGCGACGTCGATAAAACGGAAGACGCCTTGGGAACCGCTGACTTTTTCAAACTTTTGATCCGATGCGAGGTTTCTCAGCAGGACGGTTGCGCCGATGACGGCCTTCCCATTCGAATCGCGCACGATCCCCTGCAGAGCGGCTTTCTTGGGAGCGCTCTGGCCGGGCAGTCGCTGCGGTGCGACGGATTGTTGGAGCGCGCTCGGAGTGACGTCCGCGTTGATGCCTGCGCCCGGCGCAGGAGCGGCGCACAACAAACTCAGCAGCCAGCACAGACTCACCGGATGCGAAAAAAACCTGCGGGATGCGATGCGCATTCCGTCAGGCCCCGGGCTTCCGGCAAGTTACGGAGAGAAAAAGTTGGAAACGTCTGGCGATCACGGTTTTTTCCGAAGCCGGCAAGTAGCCAAAAGCGGCTCCGCGCACACAATCAGGTGCCCGATTTTTGCATTATTCAATCACGATTGCACAACTCATTTGCAGAATCATTGAGAACGATGTGCGGCTGTGGTACCAATAGCTCAACGTCATGGTTCATCCAAAAATTCGAAAGTTTCCGGGCGGGCTGACTAAGCCTGCTGTTCTGCAGACTTGCCTCGGCGTGGCATTTTATCTAGTGCTGGCGGCTTGCGGTGGAGGTGGCAGCGGCAGTGGAGGAAGCGGCGGCAGCGGTGGCGGGGGCGCGTCCACCAATCCCCCGCCCGCGACGGAAACTTTGTCGCAAGCGGACGTGCAGATGGTAGTGCAGGCCGCGGCGACCGCAGCGCAATCAGACGCCATGGCCATCGCCGTGGTTGATCGCATGGGACGCATTCTCGCAGTCTACGTCGGCCCATCGGCGCCGGCCACGTCACCGGGAAATTTTGGCGCGGCGATTCCTACCGCTGATCTGGCGGTGGCGCTGGCTCGTACTGGCGCTTTCTTCAGCAACGATCAGGCGCCGCTTTCTTCGCGCACGGTGCGGTTTATCAGCGGCATACATTTTCCGCCGGGCGTTGTGAATACGGCGAACGCCGCGCTGTACGGCATTGAGAACACCAATCGCGGCTGCAATCTGGCGACGAGCATAAATACGATCGTGCCGCCGGCCACGACGATTGCCGGCGCTTCTCCGGGATATGGAATTATCACGGGCAAAGCAGATTTAAATGATAGTGGCGCGACGGCCGTGAATCCCGGTGGCGTGCCAATTTTCAAGAACGGGCAAGAAGTGGGCGGCGTTGGCATAGTGGCTGCGGATCCGGACACGGCGGAGTACGTGGCGTTCGCGGCAGCAGGCATGATCGCGATGAGCGGGCCGAGCGCCGCGACGGATGGCGTCGGCTTCCCTGCGTTTCCTGCGCCGGGAATTGTTTCCATTAACGGCATCACGCTGCCGTTTGTAAATCAGACGACACCGCCGAGCGGCGTCAGCAGCGGCACGTTTAATTCTGCCAACTTTATGGTGATGCCAAAGGCTAGCGCCGGAGTGCCGCCCGAAGGCGCGCTGATTGCGGCAGCGGATGGTCCGGTCGGTGGCCTGACCGCGGCGCAGGTGACGCAGATCATTAACAGCGCGGTGACCACGGCCAATTTGACACGCGCGCAAATTCGCCTGCCCATTGGGGCGCGCGCGAAGATGACGATTGCGGTGAGCGACCTCGATGGCACATTGATCGGCCTGTATCGCATGACGGATGGAACCGTGTTCAGTATTGATGTGGCCGCGACGAAGGCGCGCAACGTGATTTACTTCAGCGGAATGAACCGGCAAGCGACGGATCTGAACCAGGTGCCGCTGGGAACCGCGGTGACGAATCGCACCATCGGTTTCGGCGCGCAGCCTTTTTTTCCCTCAGGAATTGATGGCACGCCGCCCGGACCGTTTTTTAATTTGTATACGCAGGATACCGGGAATGCGTGCACACAGGGATTTCAGGTGCCGAGTGCTGCATGGCCGAAGATCAATCAAAGTGGCGTGGTATTTTTTCCCGGCTCGGAGCCGCTGTATACCAATGGAGTGTTGGTGGGCGGTCTGGGCGTGAGCGGAGACGGCGTGGATCAGGATGATTTTGTGACAGCGGGAGGCGCGGCGGGATTTGAAGCGCCGACGGATATTCGCGCGGACCAGATTGTGATTGACGGAGTGCGGCTGCCATTTTTGAAGTTTCCGCGGAACCCGACGGACTGAAGAGCAGTGATGAGTGATGAGTGATAAGTGACGAGTGGTGAGTTGCGCGCGCTAGCCTTCGCGGAGCTTGTGGCCGGAAAGATTTCCCAGGCCGTCGTACGCGGCGTATTTGTACATTTCAGAAAGCGTCGGGTAATTGAATACGAATTCAATGAAAGCGTCCAGTGTCATGCGGGATTCCAGCGCCATCATTCCCAGATGAATCAGCTCGGTGGCGTTTTCGCCGATGATTTGCACACCGAGCAGGCGACGGTCTGACTTGGCGAAAAGCAATTTCAGCAATCCAGTCAGGTCGCCCATGATCTGGCCGCGCGTGTTGTTGGCATAGCGCGCTCGTCCCACCGCGTATTCAATTCCCCTCTCTTTACAGGTTTCTTCGGATTCACCGACGGCGGAAATTTCGGGGATGGTGTAAATGCCCATCGGCAGCATGGACGCGAGGCGCTGCTTGTACTGAAATCCGAAAGCGTGGCAGACGGCCACGCGGCCTTGTTCCATGGACGTGGAGGCCAGCGCGGGAAAACCGATCACGTCTCCTGCGGCATAGACGCGCGGCGCGGCGGTACGGTAGTTTTCGTTCACTTCGATGTAGCCGCGCTTATTGAGCACCGCGCCCGCTTTTTCCAGCGACAGTTTGTCCACCGCGCCGCGCCGGCCCGCCGCGAAAAGCGCGGCGTCGGTTTCAAGAGTCTTACCGGACTGGAGAGTGATACGCACTTTATTTTGCGCGCGTTCGATTTGGGTGGTGCGCTCGCCGAAGAAAAACCGCACGCCCAGATCCGCCAGCCGTTCGCGGAGGCATGCGGAGATTTCGGAATCGAGAAAAGGCAACACGCGGTCGCGGCCGTCCACCAGCGATACCTCCACGCCCAGCGCCGTGAAGATGGAAGCGTATTCGCAGCCGATTACGCCGCCGCCCACCACGGCCAGGCTGCGCGGAATCGAACCTATTTTCAGAATGGAGTCCGAATCAAAAATAATTTCATCATCGAAGGGAATTTCCGGCGCGCGGTGCGGGACGGAGCCAGTTGCGATCAGAACAGCGTCTGCATGCAGCGTCAGATTTTCACCATTCGACGATTTCACGGAGACCGTGGCGGAATCTTCGAAAGAGGCGAGGCCGCGGATGAGGTCAATGCCGTGAGCCGCGAGATTCTTGGCTAGCTTTTCGCGCTCGGTTGCGACGACTAGGCCCTTGCGATGCATGAAATTCTTGACGGTCAAGCCCTCGCGTAGCGAATAATCCACGCCGTAGAGGCCGCGCTGGCGTATGCCGGAAAAATACAGCGCGGATTCGCGCAGAATTTTGCTGGGGATAGTGCCGGAGTTGACGCAGGCGCCGCCGAGAATATCACTACACTCAACCAGAGCGACGCGCTTGCCGAAGTAGGCTGCCTGAGCCGCGCCTTTTTCGCCGGCGGGGCCCGAGCCGATCACCACAAGGTCATAATTTTGCACGCATGCCCTCCCGGCGTTCTTCGTGCACATTTTTCAGGATTCGTAAAAACACTTTGGACGGCACCGTCGTTTACGGCAGCAGGGCGTTTACCTGGCGCAACTTGCCGGCGAAGCGCGCGGGATCGTATGCCGACGGGTCCTGCAAATCCTGGAAGAGCGCGCTGATGGCGATGCGCAGCTCGGCGGAATTCTGAAATTTTTCATTGCGCTCGTACGCCACGAACAACGACTGCACGGCCATGGCGGATTGTGCGGCGGCGTGTTCGCCCTGTGCGGAGATATTGTCCCCATCGCCTACAATTTTCCGCAGCAGACGCAAAGTGGATGCTGGATCGTTAGCCATCGCGCCAACTTTCGAAGACAAATCGCTAACCAGCCGAGCGCAATTATCGGCTGAGGCCGCCACGGCATCGCGGTCGGGATTCAGCTGGCTCATCAATTGGCTCAAATGCGTGAGTTCGGAATCCAGTCTTCCGGCGCTGTCGCCGTCGGCCTGAAAAATTACGTCGTGAAAAATTGTATAGCGCGAAGGATTCCACGGCGGATCGCCGGGGCGGCGCCCGGAATATCCGCGCGCTTGCCGCCAGCTGTTTTCAGGTGAGGTGAGGCTGTGATGGCAGGAGTAGCACTGTAGCTCGGAATATTCAGGCCAGTATTTTCCGTGCGCGCGCGATTCCAGTCGCAGCAGAGATTGCCGCAACTGTACAGCTTGGCCGGTGGTCAACTCGCGAACGTCGTACCAGGGATCGCTATTTGCCGGTTCGCCCGGCTCACCCGGTTCTTTCCAGTGGCGTGGCATGACGGCAGAGAAGGAATCGAGCTCGAAATAAAGGTCCGGGTGACCGGCCGCGATCATTTCGTGGTCAACGGATTTTTCTTCGTTGCCCAAATGGCAGCTGAGACATTTTTCAGTGCGTTTGCTGAGGTCGCGCGTATCGTACATGCCCACCGCGACGGATTTTTCATGCGTCCAATCGCGCTCAGTGTGCGGACCGAGCCATGCGGCGGCGGGGCCATGGCAACTTTCGCAGCTCACGCCTTCGCTCAGGTCGAACGTGCGCGCGCGTTGTGTGGCGGGAACGTCGAGCGCGTGACAGGCCAGGCATTTCGGCGCGGATTCTGCTTTGCCTATGCCGAGAATTGCGGCCATGCGTTCTCCGACATTACCCTGTAATGAAGCGTAGGCTTTCGAGTGCTTGTCCTTGACGATCCAGGTGCTGTACTCGTTCTGCAGCACGCGATTATCCGTGCGTGGCGTTAGGCTGCCGTGGCACGTTGTGGATGCGCACGAACCGGGACCGGTGTAGCGCGGGGCCTGAACCGCTTGGCCTGCTTGATCCGCGTGGTCATCGAACGCGAAGAGCGGCAACATTGTTTCGTGCGCGCGCGCGACCGGGCAAAGCGCGATGCCAGCCGTCACCAAAGCAAAAAATAAGAATAGAGAGATCGCAAGCAGCCGGCGTTTGATGGCGAGCTTCGTATCCATTGGCAATTTGGCAGAGCAGGATGCCGTGCCGCGAGGCCGGTCGAGTGTGAAAATCCTGCGAATCAGCCAGCTTGTACTACCGGATACTATCGAAATCAAATGAATTCAGCCTGAATTATTCTCTCCCATTCGCGCAAGAATAACCGCGCGCTGGCTTTCGCGCGAAGCTCGTGCTTATATGCCTATACGCAACACTACCGGAGACTCATGGTTGTTTTCCGAGCCGCGAATGAATACTCTCCCCGGTGAGGATTCCTTCCCCTTGATTTTTGATGAGCTCAGGGAAATTCAACGCCAGTTCGGCTACCTGCCGGCCGACCAACTGAAAGCTCTCGCCAAAAAAATTGATGTGCCGCTATATCGCCTGCACGGAGCCGCCAGCTTTTATCCGCATTTTCATTTGACGCCGCCGCCGAAGGCAGATGTGCGCGTCTGTCAGGATATGTCTTGCCACTTGCGAGGCGCTGGCATGTTGCGCGCGGGACTCGAAGAATCCTTCCGGCAATCCGGGTATATGGACGCAAAGATCGGCGGAGTTTCTTGCCTAGGCCGCTGCAACGAAGCGCCGGCCTTGGCGATCAACGAACACATTTATACCGGACTTTCGCAAAACCAGATCGCGGCGATGGTGGGCGACGTACTCGCGGGTGGCACGCTGCCAGAAATTTCGCAGGTGCATCGCCGCGTGCGCTGCGCGTCTGATCCCTACGGCGACGGGCAACATTACCAGACGGTGCAGCGCCTGATTGCGTCGCGCGATTGGGCCGGCGCGTTTGAAACATTGAAGGCCTCCGGACTGCGTGGGCTGGGCGGCGCGGGCTTCCCTACCGAATCGAAATGGCAACTGGTGCGTCAAGCGCCGGGACCGCAGAAATTCATCGTGTGCAACGCGGACGAAAGCGAGCCGGGCACATTTAAAGACCGCTACATCCTGACGCATTTGCCGCACCTGGTCATCGAAGGAATGATCCTGGCGGGCGTGTTGACCGGCGCGCAAAAGGGCATCCTATATATACGCCACGAATATGAGGACCAGGAAAAAATACTGCACGAAGAAATCCGGCGCTGCGCGCGGGCAGGACTGCTGGGAGCGCAGGTGCTGGGCAGCGAATTCAGCTTCGACCTGGAAATATTTGTCAGCCCCGGTGGATATATTTGCGGCGAAGAGACGGCGTTGCTGGAAGCGATCGAAGGGAAACGAGCGGAGCCGCGGAATAAGCCGCCGTTTCCTGTGCAGCAGGGCCTGTGGAACAAACCGACGGTGATCAATAACGTCGAGACTTTCGCGAATGTTCCCACGATTCTTTTCCGCGGCGTGGATTGGTACAAATCGCAAGGCCTGAATGGCTCGGCTGGGCTGAAATTTATTGGCGTGAGCGGCGACGTGGTGCATCCAGGCGTGTACGAAGTGCCGATGGGCACGCCGGTCTCCGAGCTGATTTTCAAATACGGCGGCGGCATCGCGGACGAAAAAAAACTGAAAGGCTTCGCACCTTCGGGGCCATCCTCCGGATATTTGCCCGCGTCCATGACGGACGTACGGCTGGATTTCAAATCGCTCGCGGATGCCGGCTCGATGCTCGGGTCCGGCGCGCTGGTGGTGTGCGCGGAAGACCGCTGCATGCTGGACATGGCGCTGAACGCGACGCAATTTTTCCGCAACGAATCGTGCGGCAAGTGCGTGCCCTGCCGCGTGGGTTCGCAGAAATTGGTGGAGATGTTGACGGGCTGGACCGAAGGAAAAGGTTCGGCCACGGACATCACGTTGATTGACGAGCTTTCTGGAGCGTTGCGGCTGACTTCGATCTGCGGGCTGGGACAAGTTGTGCCCGCGCCGATCGCTTCAGTGCTGAAACATTTTCGCGCGGAAGTGGAGTCGCATATTTTGCAGCGGAGTTGTCCCGCGCGCGTTTGCCCGTGTGGTGTGAGACGCAGCGACGGAGCCGGGCACAGCTTCACAGCTGCGAAACAGGTGCGCGCTTGAGCGCCGGCCCGCTCGTAGAACTCACGATTGACGGGAGAAAAGTCTCCGTCCCCGCCGGCACAACGATATTTGACGCCGCGCGGATGCACGACTTCGCGATTCCCACGCTGTGCCATCAACAAAACGAAAAGCCCGTGGGAGTTTGCCGCGTGTGCGCGGTGGACGTGGGCGCTCGCGTGTACACGGCATCGTGCATTCGTCCTGTGGAACCCGGAATGGTGGTGAACACGGCGGCTGACGGAGTGAAGCGCGCGCGGCACACGTTGATCGAGCTGCTGATGTCCGATCATCCCAGCCCATGCGCGCGCGAACGGCAATCCGGTGATTGCGAACTCGAAGCGCTGGCGAAGCACGAGCAGATTACGGCGGCGCGTTATGCACCGCGCGCCACGCGTCGCGGCCCCGACGACTCCTCGATGAGCATCGCGGTGGATTTCGATGCGTGCATTTTGTGCGACCGCTGCATTCGCGGCTGCAGCGAGATTCGCGAGAATTTTGTCCTGGGACGCATGGGCAAAGGCGCCACGACGGGCATCGCGTTCGATAACAACGAGCCCATGGGCGAATCTTCTTGCGTTTCTTGCGGCGAGTGCATGGTTTCCTGCCCGACGGGCGCGCTGACGAATAAAGTTGTGACCCAGACCGCGATCGCACGCACACCGGATTCCGAGCCGGTATCGCTGGACGAATTGCAGGAGCTGCCGTTCTTCGGAGGCGTTTCCGGAACATTTTTAAGCTTGAACCGCAACGCCGTTGTGCGCCGCCACTTCAAACCCGGCGAAGTGATTTGCCGCGAAGGCGAATACGGATCCACAGCGTTTTATATGCTGGAAGGCCAGGCCAAGGTTTCGATTGCCAGCCCGATGGCGCACGTGAAAACCAAAGGCGCGGTGCGAAACTTTTTGGGAAAACTTTCCAGCAAGTTGACGCAGCGGCAGAATGACCACCGCGAAGAGGAAACATCACAGCACTGGATTCACATTGATGCGCCGGTGGACTTGAATTACGACAATCCGGTGGCGATGCTGGGCCCCGGCGACCTCTTCGGCGAAATGACGTGTATGAGCTTGTATCCGCGTTCGGCGACGGTGCGCGCGGAAACCGCCTGCACGGCGTTCGAAATGCTGCGCAACGTGCTGGACATCATGCAGCGCAACAAGACTTTTCGCGCGAAGCTCGATCAATCGTACCGGCAGCGCGCGCTCGATTCCCATTTGCGCGCGGTTCCGGTATTCGCGGAATTGACCGACGAATTCATCGCGGGCCTGCGCGAGCGCGTCGAGCTGCTGCGCTTTACTCCGGGGCAGGTGATTTGCCGCCAGGGCGACGCGGCGGACAGTTTTTACCTGGTGCGCATCGGCTTCGTGAAAGTGTCGCAGACGCACGCCGGCGGCGAAATGGTGCTGGCATATCTTTCGCGCGGCGAATACTTCGGCGAAACAGCGCTGCTGGAAGATACAGTGCGCAGCGCGACTTGCACGGCGCTGGACCACGTGGAAGTGGTGCGCATCAGCGCGGAAGATTTCGCCAGCATGACGCGGCAGTTCCCGGGCGTTCGCGAAAAACTAGCCCACGTGGGGCAGGAACGCATGCAGATGAATCGCGAGACGCTGGTGATGATCAACAGCACGCCGCTCGAGAGCTTCCTGAAACAGGGATTGATGGAAGCGCAGAGTTTGTTGCTGCTCGATCTGGACTCGTGCACGCGCTGCGACGCTTGCGTGAAGGCTTGCGCGGATGCGCACGACGGAGTGACGCGCCTGGTGCGCGAAGGATTGCGGTTCGATCATTACCTGGTGGCCACTTCCTGCCGGCAGTGTCTCGATCCGTTGTGCATGGTGGGTTGCCCGGTGGGTTCGATTCGCCGGCGAAATTCTTTGGAAGTGATTATCGAGGATTGGTGCATCGGTTGCGGATTGTGCGCGGAGAATTGTCCGTACGGAAATATCAACATGCACCCATTTAATGTGTTCACCGACGTGCCGGGGATGCCGGGGCAGAAAAAAGCGACGGTGAAGCAGAAGGCCACGTCCTGCGATCTTTGTTCTGATTTCGCGGAGCCTAGTTGCGTTTACGCTTGCCCGCATGATGCGGCGCATCGGGTGAATCCGCGAGAATTCTTCGCGAACTTGCTGAAGCAGGGCTCGAGCACGACGCCGGAAAGCTAAAAGATTTATTCTGCAGCACAGGGACGCACGAAACCTTGCGCATTGACCGCACACATCGCGCGTGGCTGATCGCCTCGCTGATTATTTTCGGCGCGGCGACGGCGATTTACGTTGTTTACGCGGCAGCTTCTCCGGCGGGCCCCGCTGGCGGCAGCGCCATTGGCTTGATATTCGGAATTGCCGGCTCGCTGTGCATGATTTTCGCGGGATTGTTGGCGGCGCGGAAGAAAGTACCGGTGTGGAGGTTGGGACGCGCACAAACGTGGATGCGCGGCCATCTGTGGCTGGGTTTGCTGAGCCTGCCGCTGATTTTATTTCACGGCGGGTTCCGCTTCGGAGGGCCGCTCACCAGCGTGCTGATGGTGCTGCTGATCGTGGTGGTCGTCAGCGGAATATTCGGCGCGGCGCTGCAGCACTACATGCCGCCGGTGATGACCACGCGCATTCCCATGGAAACGATCTTCGAGCAAATTGAACGCGTGCGCGCGCAATTGCTGGCGGAGGCGGACGAAATGGTGGAAGCTGCTTGCGGCCCGCTGAATTTTGAGGACGCGGCGCCCGCGGCAGGCTCGCGATCAAGCGTGGCGATTGCAACGATCGCGACAACCGATACGCTTCCGCTGTGCAACTTCTATGGCCGCGACCTGCGGCCATTTCTGCAACAGGCGCGCGCGCAAAACCCTGCGCTTTCGAATCGAGTGAAGGCAACCGGGATCTTCGAAGGTTTGCGCACGCTGCTGCCCGTTACGCTGCATGGCACCGTAAAAAATCTGGAAGACATCTGCGAAGAGGAACGGCAATTGCGGCGGCAGATAACCTATCACCACTGGCTGCATGGATGGCTAATGCTACACGTTCCATTGTCGCTCGCGCTACTGCTACTGGGCTGTGCGCACGCGATCATGGCATTGCGTTACTGAAGCAGCGCGTGGAAACGGGCCGAGACTGATAGAGGCGAGTACTGGTGGCACGAGCAAAGCTCACAACCAAAAAACTGGCGCAGCGGATTGACCTGGAATATTTCAAGCATCCGCACCCATTCCGGCGCACGCGTTTTATTTTGTCGGTGGCGCTTCCGGTGATTGCGCTGCTGTGGCTTGGTTGGTACGCGCTGGCGCGCAACGATCGAATCTATAGCGGCGGCAGAATGTCCGCGTCGCATGGGGTGCTAACCGCGCGGTGCAGCGCGTGCCATGTGGCGCAGGCGGGCGCATTCAGCGCGCGCGCCAGCGATCAGGGCTGCGATTCCTGTCACGACGCGCCGGTGCATCACGCAAATCAAATATTTACGCCGGCCTGCGCCGCATGCCATGCAGAACACCGCGGGCATCCGCGCTTGGCCGTCACCGCGGACGTCAGCTGCACGCAGTGTCACGCGAACCTGCACTCCACGGGAACCGCCACGCATTTCACGCCAGATATCACACGTTTCAACGGCGGCCATCCCGAATTTGCGGCGTTGCGCCCCGGCAGCGTTGATCCCGGCACGATCAAGCTCAATCACGCGATACACCTGAAACACAATCTGCGCGGGCCGAATGGTCCGGTGCAATTGGATTGCGATGATTGCCATCGCACGGTGCGGCCGGAATCGCGCTGGCGATTCGGATCAAGCGGCGCACATGATCAACCGGTGAATTTGAATCTGCGCGCTATTCCGCCGTCCATGGATGCGGGGCGTGCCTACATGTCTCCGGTGACCTATGCAAAACACTGCGCCGCATGCCATGGCCTGCAATTCGATCCGCGTTTTCAGGATGGCGCGCCGCACGATACGCCGGAAGTAATTCACGTGTTTCTGGTGCAAAAATTTCAGCAGTACATTCCCAATCATCCGGCGGAACTGCGCGTTACGGCTCCGAACCGCAATCTTCCGCATCAGCCAATCCCGCCCGCAGTGCGCGTGCTCACGGAACAACAGTGGGTGGTGCTGCGCGTGACTGAATCGGAAGAACTTCTCTACCGCAAAACGTGCGCGCAATGCCACGCGCTGAAGTTTGCGGCCAGTGCGCCGCTGCCAGTCGTCGCGAAATCCAATATTACGCAGCGGTGGTTCCAACACGCCGTGTTCAATCATGATACACACAAGCTTTTGAAATGTGTGGAGTGCCACGCCGGGGCGCTGACCAGCCAGGAATCCGCCGACGTCCTGCTGCCGGGGATTCAAACTTGCGAGAAGTGCCATCGCGGCGGGCGGCAGGCTGCGGAATCGCGATGCTTCGAGTGCCACACGTATCACGATTGGAATCGCGAGAAAGGCGTGAAGGGAACGTTCACTTTGTCGGCGTCGCTGCGCGGGAATTGATCGGCAGGAACTGGCACGCAGACCCGATTTGCAAAGCTTGCCGCTCGGGCACTACTTCGTTTTCATCACGTATACGCCGTCCCATTCGCCTTCGGGGGCGCTCTCCGAAAATTCCATGGCGCGTTCCAGAAAAACCTGGCTGGGCCCGTCGTCCGGAAATTTCAGCAGGACTTCGGTAAATTGGGCGGCGGCTTCACGCCAATTTTGTGAGCGGTAGGCCGCCATGGCGCCGTCGAATTGGTCCAGCAACTTTTCGTACTTGGGTTTTTCGGCGGCCACGTCCATCAGCTCGTAGATATTTACTGGCAGCGTTTTGCCCTTCACACGAATCTTGTCGAGTTCGCGGCACACGAACTGGCTGGACACCTGCCGATACGTAGCCTCGCTGATCACAATTTGCACGTGATACTGCTTGGTGATGCCCTCCAGACGCGACGCGAGGTTCACGTTGTCGCCCATCACGGTCCAGGACAAGCGCCGCGCCGAGCCCATGTTGCCGACATTCACCAATCCGGTGTTCAAGCCAATCCCAATCGAAATCGGCCGGCGTCCCCCTGCTTGCCACTTGGAGTTAAGTGTCGCCAAGCCCCGCGACATACGCAGTGCGCACGCGCAACTGCGCGAAGCGTGATCTTCCTGCGGATACGGCGAGCCCCAGAAAGCCATGATGGCATCGCCGATGTATTTGTCGAGCGTGCCGTCGGTGGCAAAAACAAAGTCGGTCATTTGCCCGAAATATTCGTTAAGCAGTTGCACCAGCTGGTCCGGCGTCAGGCCTTCGGAGATCGTGGTGAAACCGCGGATGTCGCTGAAGAGCACGGAGAGTTCCTTTTCCTCTCCGCCAGGACGAATATATTTTTCCGGATCTTTTTCGATCAGCTCGATGACGCCCGGAGAAAGATACTGGGAAAAACTCTTGCGAATATTGCGCTTGGCGCGTTCTTCGCGGATCATGCGCAGGCTGGTGATGGCGGCATAGTTCGCCGCCAGAGTGCCCGCGGGAATCACGAAGCTGAGCCACTGGCCCTTGTGCACGAAGCTGAAATAGACGAACCAGGCGTAGGCCGTGAGGGTCGCGACGACAGTAATCGTTGAATAGAGCGGTGTCACGCGGCTGAAGAGAAATCCGAAGACCAGGCCAAACAAGAGTATGAAGCCCAGGTCCACCATTTCTTCGTCGTAACCGCGCTTCAGGAAGCTGCGGCCTCGCTCCGCGCTGTGCAGCAGGTTGTCTATGATGTTGGCGTGAACCTCTACTCCCATGTAGACCTCATCCTGGCCTTCGAACGGCGTGTTGCGAATATCGCCGATGGCCAGAGCCGTGGCGCCGACCAAGACAATTTTGTCGCGAAAAGTTTCCGGCGGCACGGTTCCGCTGAGGACGTCCCACATCGAATACTGCGCATAGGTCTGGTACGGGCCGGTGTAATTCAGCAGCGCGCTGCCATCAGACGCAGGCCGCAAGGCGTGCTTGCCGAACTGGATCCGTTCCAGTCCATTCGGCGCGATATATGCCGCGATGTCCTGATCTGGAATCTTTTCGTATTCGCGAACCACTTCGAGATCGAGCGAGGGAAAAAAATCCTCGTCCTGATAGCGAATCATCAGCAGGGCGTGGCGCAGCGTGCCGTCGGAATCCGGCACGATATTGATGAATCCAAAGGAGGCAGCGGCATCGGCCAGCTTGGTAATGTTGGCTTCGACGCCCTTCTTCACTAATCCGCCGTTTTCGCTCCACGCAACGCCCAGGTCCACGGCGCGGCCATCCTTGAACTGCACCGGGCGAACCTGCGGGAACGCGTGCGCCCAAACGATATTGAAATATTGCTCGGCCAATTTCGGATCGCGCTGCGAATCCAAAAATATGTGGCCCAACACCACGTTGCCGCTGTTCTTGAACGCGGCAGCCAGCGTGCCGTCCTGATCGCCATCAACCTCCAGAGATTTCAGCTGCTTCAGAAGAGCTGGAGAGGCGGACGATCCGAGGCCGGCTTGCAATTTCTGCAGTGCATCCAGCGCGGAATTGCTTTCGGGAACGGGGAAGGTGACGTCAAAGGCGATCACACGCGCGCCGCCCGCGGCCAGCTTGTTTACCAGCGTCGCGTAGCTTTTTCGCGGAATCGGAAACGCGCCGATTTCCTGGAGGGTCTGCTCGTCAATGCCCACGATGACGATGCGATCGTCATGCGGGCGCGTGCCGCGCATTTCGAAACGCAGGTCGAGCGAACTTTCTTCAATGCTTTGCAGGAAAGCGAAACCGGCGCGCGAATCAATGGCGCCGATTCCGGAAAATCGGAACAGGATGAGCCCCAGCAGAGTGACCAGGACGCCCAGACACAGATCAACGTGGTCGAGCGCGAATGCTTTTAACCGTTCCCTCGAGCGGGGCCATCGCTGTTCCGGCAAGCTCATAGAAATCGCAATGGGCGATCGAATCCCGGGACCATTATGCCTTAGCTGAAGGCGGTCCTGGCTTTAAGGAAGCAACGTGTTCGCAACTGAGTCTCACGGAGCTCCGGTCACCGGTGCCCCTGGCTTCGTGCCCCCGCCGCCGCGCGTCAGTCCGACGCCGAGGCCAACACCGAGTCCCACCGCCACTGCCGTGCCAATGATAACCCAACGCAGGGTGTGGCCCTGGTGCGGGATTCCGGCGTTCGTCGGTATGTCCGTGTCGGTGAGGCTCGTCTGCAAAGTTGCGGGCGGCGTGTTGGTGGCCTGAAACCCAGAAGGCGGGATCTCCGAAGTGATTTGCACCATTTGGCCGGCGCTGACGGTGACGGAATTCGACGCCGCATTGGATTGCCCGGAATTATCGCCCGTGTGCGCTCCGTTCGTTGGCGTCACCGAAACTTTGCCTTTGTAGCAGATCACAGTGGTGGTGTTGGATTCGAATCCGACATAAAAATCGGTGCCGATGACGCCGATCACGGCATTGGGCGTCTTCATTTCAAATTTGCCGCCGGGTTTATTGATCTTCACCACTTGGCTGCGAATTTTTCCGAAGTCCATTTCCAGCGAGGTTTGCTGCGAAGCGCTGTCGTGCTGCACGATGCGCAGCTCGCTGTCCGAACCCAGGCTGAGGATGGAGCCGTCCTTCAGACCGGCGCGGACGCGTCCGCTATGCTGGGTCTGCAGCAGATCGTTCCAATTCAAGTCCTCTTTGGCTTTGGCGGGTTGCGAATTGCGCGTGGCCGCCGGGATCAAAGCATTGATCTGGCCCGCCGGTTGATTTCCGGTTTGCGGCTGAGGCATGGCGGGCAGTGCCGCCAGCAGAGAACTCAGCACAATCACAGTAAAGCGCCTAAACATATTCATCCGTCACTCCTTAAATTGATATCGCGGCGTCCAGTTGCATGATTTTGACAGAGGCGAGATGGGAGTCAACGCGAAGGGCCCGGGTGTGCGCCAAGGTGGTTAATAGGTAGGGGCCGCGAGAACGAAACCCCGGGGGCATGGCGCTTTGCGCAGGTGATTTCCACGCATGAATTGCGCCCACTGCCCACCCCGATGGCCCGCACGGACTGGAACCTTTTCTGGTCTATAGGACAGCTTGCCGGGAGCGCACCGGTTCCTTAACCTACTTCCACAGAAGCATTTATTCCCCAGCTCATTGATCGGATGACACGGTAAGAACTACCCCGCAGTGGCGCTAGTTGGGAGGCGAAACCGATGAAGTTTGCCAACCGTGTGTTCCCGATTCTTGTGCTCGGTCTTTTGTCCGGCATCCTGCTGTTGCATGCGGGATGCGCGAGTACTGGCTACAACGGAGGCGGCGGTGGCGGAAAAACAACGGTCCCGGCCGCTCCGATGGGACTTACGGCCGCAGCGGGAAACGCACAGGTCACGCTGAACTGGACGGCAAGCTCGGGCGCTACGGGATATTACGTGAAGCGCTCCACCACCAGCGGCGGCCCCTACACGCAAATTTCTACGCAAGCTGCCGCAAGTGACACCGACACAGGCCTGACCAACGGCACGAAATATTTTTACGTTATCTCGGCGTATAACTCCGTGGGTCAAAGCGCGAATTCGGCGGAAGTTAACGCGACGCCGGTGTTGCCTGCACCGTCGGCGCCTGCAGGCCTGGCAGCCACGGCTGGAAATGCGCAAGTCAGCTTGTCTTGGACCGCGGCTTCCGGCGCGAGTAGTTATCACGTGAAACGCTCCACCACCAGTGGCGCTGAAACGCAGATCGCGGCGCCAACTTCCAACAGCTACACCGATACGGGGCTTACCAACGGCACGAAATATTTCTACTTGGTTTCGGCGGTGAACCTCGGCGGCGAGAGCGCGAACTCGTCCGAAGTTTCGGCGACGCCTAGCGCCCCTTTAACCGCTCCCGCAACGCCCACAGGCTTGCAAGCCGCCGGAGGCAATGCGCAAGTAAGCTTGAGCTGGAGCGCGAGCACCGGCGCGGCTAGTTACAATGTAAAGCGCTCGACGACCAACGGCGGCCCGTACAACACGGCGGTTGCGTCACCCACTGTGACGAATTACACGGATACCACCGTGACCAACGGCACCACCTACTACTACGTCGTCTCCGCCGTGAACACCGCGGGCCAAAGCGCCAATTCCGCGCAAGCCAGCGCTACTCCTGCGAGCCCCACCGCGAACGTAACGATCACGATTAATCCGGGGCAAACAAAACCCATCTCCCCATACATCTACGGCATCAATTTTTATTCCGGCGTCACTGGCGCTCCACCGCAGGTCACTTTCGATCGCGCTGGCGGCAACCGCTGGACTGCCTACAACTGGGAAACAAACGCATCGAACGCAGGCAGCGATTATCTCTATGAGAACGACGACTACCTCAGCAGCAGCGCAGTCCCTGCCGAAGCGGTGCGCAGTTTTATCGCGGGCGATCAATCGAACGGTTTGGCAAGCTTGATGACCGTGCAGCTGCAAGGTCTGGTGGCTGGCGACGAAAACGGTCCGGTGAGCGTCACCAATCCTCCGGATTTGACGCGTTTCAAGCAGGTCGTGGACCAGAAGAGCACCGTCTCCAGCGCGCCGTTCACGATTAATCCGCCGACCACCGATGCTGACGTGTTCATGGACGAATTTGTCTGGGCGCTAGATCAGAAATTTCCCGGCATGGGAATTTTTGACGTGAATCCGACGCATCCAACTTTTGTCAGCCTGGACAACGAGCCGGAACTTTGGAATTCGACGCACCTGGAAGTGCAGGGGCCGAACCCGGTGACGTCGGACGAATACATCGCGAAGACCATCACCATGACGGAAGCGCTGAAGAACCAGTTCCCAGACATGGTAATTTTCGGGCCGGTGCATTACGGATTTCAGGGCATTTACAATTGGCAAGGAGAGCTCAGCGCCACGCCCGACGGCGCGAATTGGTTCCCGGATAAATATCTCACCGCGCTAAGCACCGCTTCGGCTACCTACGGGAAGCCGCTCGTGGATGTGTACGATTTCCACTGGTACGCCGAGGAATACGACCCGAACGGCACACGCAGCATTGATTTAACCGGCACCACTCTGACCGACGCGCAGGTGCAATTAATCGTGCAGAGCCCGCGAAACCTGTGGGATCCCACGTTCACCGATTCCACCAACAGCAATCCGTGGATCTACCAAGAACTGGGCAACGCTCCGATCAATCTCCTGGGGCGCCTGCAGGCGAAGATCAACGCGGAATTTCCCGGCATGAAAATTTCGCTCACCGAATATGAAAATGGCGGCTGGAACCACATCGCGGGAACGATCGCGCAAGCGGACAATCTCGGCATCTTCGGCAGCCAGGGAGTCTTCGCGGCCAATTTCTGGCCGCCGAATGGAACGTATTCCTACGCGCTCGGTGCTTTCCGCGCGTTCCGCGATTTCGACGGAGCCGGCACGAATTTCGGCGACACTTCGCTGCAAGCCGCTTCGAGCAACGTGCAAAATGTGATGGTTTACGCCAGCTCGGACAGCAGCACGCCGGGCAGATTTGTGTTCGTGGCCATCAATCGCTCCAACAGCTCGCAAGTGACGGCTATCAACGGCCAATCGCTATCCGGCACGGCCAAGCTCTATCAGATGACGGCGACTTCGGCGCAGGGACAAAATCCCGTCGCGCCGGTGTCCATCGGCACGATGTCGGTGAGCGGCTCGTCTTTCACAATCACGCTGCCGGCGCTGAGCGTAACCACGATAGAAGTGAACTAGCGCGCCCGTCGCCCGAACCTCCGCACGACGCATCGCGAGAGTGCAGAACAAGCGCGAGGCTCAGCGATTTGCCGCCGATGGCAAGAGCCTTTGCAGCGTGTCCGCAACGCCCTGAGGTTTGAACCCAAACGGGCCGGGCCGCGCTTTGTACGCGACGCGCCCTTCGCGATCAATCACGTAAAGACGGTCAGGCCAGCCGGTGTAGTTGCGCTCGGTCGCGTTGTCGAAGCCATCCACCACAGCAGGAAAGTGAATCCCCAGTTTTACCACGCACAGCTGCCCCATCTCGCTGCGCTCGTCAATATTCTTCGGGCTGGCAAAAATTACGTGATCGTCCAGATTGTCGGGATCCTGCCACACGTCGCTGGTATGCGCTTCGCGGATGTACACCACATAGAACGCGACTTGATCCTTATATTGCTCGTAGAGCTTATTGAGAGCGGGAACCTCCCGCCGGAAAGGAGGTCACGTGTAGCTGCCGAAAACCAGCACCACCGGTTTCTGGCCGCGCACGGACGACAGTTGAAACGTGCTTTTGTGGTCGGGGCTTTCCAGTGAGAAATCCGGGGCCATGTCGCCGACGGCCAGATGGCCTTTGCGCGCCACATTCCACAGCGGCTTGAAGGGCAGCAGCACAAACGCGGGCCACGGAACGTATTTCATAGTCCCGGCGAACTTGTCCGGCGATTGCAGCATGATAGCGAAGAGCGCAGCCGTGATGACGGCGTACAAAGCGACCACGGCACCCGCGATTTTCAACAGTTTCGTGGCGATGGAAATTACTTGAGCGTTCAAGACCGGCGTGTCCTTTTCATTTGGGTGGACGGCATTGCAATCTCCGCGTGCCTAAGACCTTTCGCAGCGTCAGACAGTAGACCTCGTCACGCCACACATGTCTCTAGTATTTTTCCATTATTGCGATTTCTTGCGCCCACCGTCAGATTGCAACGCCATCGTTACGTGGATGGCCTGGCCACCTGGGCGCCGCGCGATCCGCGGCGTTATCGCGAAAGCGGCAAGCGCATCGTCGACGAAGGCTACGTTCACTCGACCGATCATTTGCCGAAAGTTGCTTCCTGGCGCAGCGCGGAGGAACAAGACCAACCGCGCAAAACGCACGATCATCGGTGACTGGGGACGCGCTATTGACGCGGCGCAACACTCGGACGAAAATGTGCTGCACACGCGAGACGACGCCGATTCCCCTTCGCGGTCTTGGTAACCGCGCTATTCTCGATAAGGACGAACTCCACATGAAAACACACACCACAGTTTTTCTCTCTGCAATCCTCGCGACCATGACGATAACGCTCGTGGTCGGCGCGCTGGTCGCCGCGGCGCCCAGCGATCCCACGCCCGTCGCTTCGCGCAGCTTCGAATTCACGTACACCGTGACCGTTCCTGCGCTGCCGGCGGCGAGCTCGCCGCTGCGCGTCTGGATTCCCCTGCCGGACCACGACGCCTACCAGAAAATCTCGGACCTAAGCATCGAAGCTCCGGTGGCCCACACCGTCGAGCAGCACGCGGAGTACGGCAACGAGTTCGCGGTCTTCGTGGTGAACGCGCAGCAGGCTAGCGCGCCATTCGACATCGTGCTGCACTTCCAGGCTACGCGCTACGAGCATCGCGTAGCGCTGATAGCGAATACCTCGTCCGGCTCGGCGGCGAGCGGCAAGCCGGCCGATCCCGAATCCAAACTCATGCTGGCCCACTGGCTGCAGCCCGACCGGCTGGTGCCCACAAACGGCGTGATCGCCGAATTGGCCCAGGAAAATACCGCGGGCACCACCGACACGCTCGACAAAGCCCACAAAATTTACGAGTACGTAGTCTCCACCATGCACTACGACAAAACCGGCGACGGTTGGGGCCACGGCGACGCCGTCTGGGCTTGCACCTCAAAGCGCGGCAATTGCACCGACTTCCATTCTCTTTTCATCGGCATAACGCGTGCCTCCGGAATCCCCGCGCGCTTTGAAATCGGTTTTCCGTTGCCGGCGGACAAAACTGCTGGCGACATTCCCGGCTACCACTGCTGGGCGGAATTTTATGTCGAAGGCCGCGGCTGGATACCGGTGGATGCATCCGAAGCCTGGAAGCATCCGGACAAGCGCGAATATTTCTTCGGCGCGCAAGATGTGAATCGCATCCAGTTCACCACTGGGCGCGATCTGCGGCTGGATACAGCACAGAAGGGTGATCCGCTGAACTACTTCATTTATCCCTACGCGGAACTCGACGGCAAACCTTTCGACAAGCTGCAAAACCATTTCGCGTTTCGCGATTTGCCGACTGCGGCGCCTGCAAGCACGCACGCGCAGGCCACCAGCAACGATTAGCGTTCGTCGCTGAATTTGGAGCGCGGAACGATCAATCAGGAGCTAGTTGTACCCCGCGGAAGAGC
>Ga0308309_10000609_pt1 | contig 22273 bp, 15 predicted proteins | sample HubBroMetageWFT5_FD_192491 | JGI IMG/M metagenome (GOLD analysis project Ga0308309, IMG submission 192491) | Warmed and freeze-thawed soil microbial communities from the Hubbard Brook experimental Forest, New Hampshire - Hubbard Brook CCASE Soil... | ecosystem: Environmental > Terrestrial >...
GTGCTGCACGTTCAAAGTCCAGTTCGTGACATACGGAGTCGTGATGTTTGGATTCACGCCAAAAATAGAGCAAGTCGCTCCGAGCGCCGCTTGGCAATTAATCCTGGCGACTTGGAAAGGCGGAGTCTGACTTACGCCCCACGTGTCCCAAGGAGTTGGGGGATTCGGAACGTTCTGGACTCCCGCGGTGATGGTTCCGGTGCCGGGCACGCCGTTTAATATTCCGCCAGTTGGAATCGTGCCGAGGCCAAACACGTTGTTGAACGCCATGAACGATTCCCAATTCACTGTCTCGTATATGAGTCCGCCGCCTGCGCGAATCACAGTCTTGCCAGTGCCAAACGGATCCCACGCCACGCCGGCGCGCGGCGCGAAGTTGGTGTGGTCGCCGTGATAGGGCTGGCTAATCTGCTGGCCAACCTGTACCAGCCCTTGGGTGGGACTGAAATTGCCCAGCAAATTGTTGTCCTCGGTGATGACCCCGTTGTATTCGTAACGCAGGCCAAGATTGACCGTTAGTCTGCTCGTGACACGCCAGTCATCCTGAAAGAATGCTCCCTCGGAGAAATTGTGGATGTTTCTCTTGGGGGTGTCTCCGACGAGCGCGTGGGTTGGAAACGGGACACTACCACCCGGATCACCCGCAAGAAAATCTTCCAAAACAGTGGAACCAGCGAAGGCGCCGTTTCCCGAGAATATGATGTAACCCTTGCCATCGCCGAATGCGCCGCCACTGAAGCTGTCGCGGTGGATCTCGGCGCCAAACTTCAAAGCGTGTTTCCCAATGACGTAGGACACGTGATCCACGAATTGATAGCGCTGGTCAGGGCCCTGGAATTTGGGCCACTTGAACCCGCCCAGCGTTTCAAAAAGGCCGCCGAATCCCTTGATCTTGAGACGCGGCAGACCTCCAAAGAGCGTGTTGGTTTCACCGTCATCAATACCCAAGCTCGCGGCAGAGTCGGCATGGTCAGCGGATTGCGTCGGTTGATTCAGGCGGTTGTATCCGAATCTCGCTTCGTTCACCCAGCGGGAGTTAGGAACCCAAGTCCAATTCAGTCCGACTACCTGAGCGCGGGTATGTATCAGCGTCAGCCAGCGCGGTTGAAGCTGAATGGCATCATCAACGGTTCCGGAATTGTTCCCGAAGAAGTACATTCCGCTCAAAGTGTGGCGGTCGTTGATGTGGTAATCCACCTTGCCAACCGCGTTGTCGGCGCTCACGACGTTGGGAAAACCAGTAGTGATCGTCGTTCCGTTAGCACCGTTATTGGTTGGGAAGCCAGTCCCATCACATGTGACCGGCGGACCCACGCTGCAACCCGACACCTTCATACTGACCGCGCTGATGGGAATCCCGTGCGCTTGCAGGTCGGCGATCGCGTCCGGAATGCTGTTGCCGCAGTCACCCGTCAGGATGAATGTGCAATTGCCGGCGTTCGTCGGTGACGCAATCATCAGAGGACTCTGCACCTGGAAAGAGTTTCCGACTGTGTAACGCTGGCCTTCATAACCGCCGAAAAAGAAGATCTTATCCTTCACGATTGCTCCGCCGACCGTGCCGCCGAACTGTTGCAGGTCAGTGGGCGTCTTAAGCTGATCCGAGGTATTAAAATAGTTTCGTGCGTCCCAGGAATCCGTGCGCCCGAAAGCGTAACCGGAGCCATGCAGGGCGTTGGTGCCCGATTTCAGGCCGACGTTCACAATCGCGCCGGGCTTCCAGCCGTATTCGGCCGGAGGATTTTCGATCAAGTTGAATTCCTGGATTGCATCAATCGGAAGAATCGTCGCGGAATCGCCCGCAATGCCGGCGCCGTTGATGATGCTTTGGCCCGAGAAAGGTTCGCTATTGAACAGGCCGTCCACGACGTACACGTTGTCTTCCGCGCGGAGCCCGTCGGTGCTCGTGGTCGAAAACCCACCTCCGGGATAGCGCACGATACCCGGGCGCAACTGCAGAAGGTTTTCGTAATTGCGGCCGTTGAGGGGCAGGTCGCTGATTTCTTCATTGCTCAGGGTTCCGCCCAGGGTGGAAGAGGTGGTATTGAGCAATGGCACTTCTTCATTAACCACTACGGTCTGGTTGGCATCACCGGGCTGCAGAACCACGTCAATGCGAATATCGGTGGCCACTTCCAGCTGCACGTTTGTGCGTTCAAATCGCTTGAAGCCGGCCTTGGTGACGGTGATCTTGTAGATTCCCGGTTCCAGGTTGGGTGCCACATACTCGCCCGCTGCATCGGTTTCTAGGTTACGGGCTATCCCGCGCTGCACATCCGTGATCTCGATGGAGGCACCGACGATTAGCGCAGCGCTGGGGTCGCGAACATCGCCAAGGATTCGCCCCGTGGCAGATTGGGAGAAGACCGGTGAGCACACCAGGAGAGTTCCGAATCCGAGAAGCAGAGCACGAGTGAATCGGCTCCAAACTGGATGTGCGTGCGAACCCCTCAAAATCGATTGCATTCCCATATTTTCACCCACCCCTGTGCCAGAAGGCGCTGGAACGCCCTTTGTGGTATGACAGCCCTACCACCCAATCATTTGCCATGTCAAGGTAATTTTAATCCAATCTATCTGCGATTGTGTGGTATGATAGCTATACCAAATGCGGCTTCGCTCTCAATCCCTGCTCCTTTCCCCACTTTCTCCTGCTTTCTTGCCCTTTTTATGCGAACGTACTTTTCGCGCTGCAACTCGCGCCCGTGCCCTATCCGTCACTCGGAGGAGTCGTTCATGAGCATTGCAACCACGAATCCCGCCACCGGGGTAGTGCTGAAAACGTTCGAGCCAATCTCCGATGCGCAACTGGAAGTAAAACTGCACCGCGCGGTCGAAGCCTTCAACTCGTTCCGCAAGACTACCTTCGCCAGCCGCGCGGCTCTAATGGTCAAAGCCGCGGAAATTCTGGAAGCCGACAAAGAAAAATTTGGCCGGATCATGACCACGGAAATGGGCAAGACCTTTCGCTCTGCAGTGGATGAAGCCGTGAAGTGCGCTTGGGTCTGCCGCTATTACGCCGAGCATGCCGAGAAGTTTCTGGCGGATGAAGCGGCGGACGTTCCGGGAAGCAGGAGCTTTGTGCGCTACCTTCCCCTGGGCCCGATTCTGGCGGTAATGCCCTGGAATTTTCCTTTCTGGCAGGTTTTTCGTTTTATCGCGCCGTCGCTCATGGCCGGAAATGTCGGGTTGCTGAAGCATGCGTCGAATGTGCCGCAATCGGCGTTGCTGATCGAAGATATTCTCCGACGGGCTGGATTTCCCGAGGGTGTTTTCCAGACTTTGCTGATCGGCTCGAGCAAGGTTGCCAAGATTCTCGCCGATCCTCGGATTAAAGCCGCAACCCTGACGGGCAGCGAGGGCGCTGGCATCCAGGTGGGCATTGCCGCGGCGACGGACATCAAGAAAGTCGTTCTGGAGCTGGGCGGCAGCGATCCATTTATCGTGATGAAGAGCGCCAACCTCGAACAGGCCGTTACCGTCGGCGTGAAGGCGCGCGTGCTCAACAATGGCCAGTCCTGCATCGCAGCCAAGCGATTCATCGTCGCGGAAGAAATCGCGGACGAATTCGAGCGCCTGTTCGTGAAAAAAATGGAATCGTTGAAAGTCGGCGATCCCTTTGATGAGCACACCGACGTCGGTCCGCTATCGTCAGCCGAAGCATTGCAGGAACTCGACGCCGATGTGCAGAAGACGATTCAAGCAGGAGCGCGGCTGTTGACCGGTGGGAAACGGCTGGACCAGCCCGGCAACTATTACCTTCCGACGGTGCTTGCCGATATTCCCAAGGATTCTCCGGCGTCGTGCGGTGAACTATTTGGCCCCGTCGCGTCCCTGTTCCGCGCCAAAAATGCGGAAGACGCCATTCGCATCGCGAACAGCAGCCCGTTTGGCCTGGGTGCCAGCGCCTGGACCAGCGACCCTGTCGAACGCGAAAAATTCATCAACGGGCTGGAATCCGGAATGGTGTTCATCAACCGCATGGTCGCATCGGACCCGCGCCTTCCATTCGGGGGAGTCAAGCGTTCCGGCCACGGGCGAGAGCTGGCGATGTTCGGGATTCGCGAATTCATGAACATAAAGACGGTTTCGATTGAAGGCGCCTGAGGCGCTGCCAGAATCAGCATCGGCCGCGCAGTCAGGACGCCGGGCTAGCAGCACCGACACTTGATGGCTTTGATTTGGGCGAACCGTCTGTGGTATGTCGGTCTGACCACCGGAAGTCTGCCAGTCACGGGGCGGGAGGTTTTATGTACAAGGTAGTTCGCACGTCGCGCCTGTACGAACAGATCGTTCAGCAGATCGAAGAGTCGATCACGAAAGGCACGCTCAAGGCCGGCGATCAACTTCCCTCCGAGCGCGAACTGGCGTTGAAATTCGGCGTGAGCCGTACCGCGGTGCGCGAAGCTGTCAAAGCGCTGCATGAGAAAGGCTTGGTCGAGGCGTATTCCGGGCGCGGAACTTTCGTCACCAACGGCACCTCGCAGGCGGTACGGCAATCCATCGACTTGCTGATGCGCATGGACCAGCCGGGCGGTTCCGGGTATCTGGCTGAAGTACGCCAGATTCTGGAACCCGAAATTGCCGCGCTGGCTGCGACGCGTATTCAGGAACCGCAGCTCGCGCTGATGCGCGAGGCGTTTTCGGTGATGAATGACGCACTCAAAGATCCCGACGCCTACATCGAAGCGGATCTGGATTTTCATTTGGCGCTTGCAGAGGCCGCGGAAAATCCTCTGATTCTGTCGCTGCTCGATTCGATTGTCGGATTGCTTCGCGAGCAGCGCATCCGGATTTTTTTTGAAGATGGCGGGCCGCAGCGCGGCCAGTACCATCACGCGCGAATCCTGGCAGCCATTGAACGGCGCGACGCCGAAGCCTCGCGTGCGGCGATGCGCGACCATCTGCAGCAAGTCCGGGAAGATTCCCGCCCTCATGAGCACCGCGGCATGGTTCGCGAATCCAATTCCAGATAACGGCGAGGAGCAGAATGGCCAATTTGGGTTTTGTCGGGCTGGGCGTGATGGGCAGCGAGATGGTGAGCCGCCTGCTGAGCAAAGGTCACAGCATTACCGGGTATAACCGCACGCGCGCCAAAGCAGAACGGTTGATCCAGCAAGGAATGAAGTGGGCTGATTCACCTCGCGCGGTCTGCGCCGCGGCAGACTTCACCTTCTCGATGGTCACCAACGAAAAAGCGCTGGCCGCGATCATGGACGGCCCCGCTGGAATCCTCAGCGCAGTCACACCGGGAAAATTTCTGATTGATATGAGTACGGTGAGCCCCCACTACAGCCGCAGTGTTGCGTCCAAGGCGCGCGAAAAAGGCGCGGACATGATTGACGCCCCCGTTTCCGGCAGCGTGATAACCCTGCAGGAAGGAAAACTCTCGGTGATGGTTGGCGGACGGCGCGAGACATTTGAGCGTCTGAAGCCGATCCTGGATGATATCGGTCCGAAAGTGACTTACGTCGGTGACAACGGCCTGGCGCTTTCGATGAAAATCGCGACGAATCTCAGCCTCGCTGTGCAGATGATGGCGTTCTGCGAAGGTGTGTTGCTCGCGGAAAAAAGTGGCATCGCGCGCAACGTCGCTGTAGATGTGCTCACCAACAGCGCTGTCGCGTCGCCGATGATCAAATACCGCGGCCCATTCGTTCTAACCATGCCGGCGGAAGCCTGGTTCGACGTGAACATGATGCAGAAGGACATGCTGCTCGCTCTGGAAATGGGCCGCGCGCTGGACGTTCCGCTGCCTACCACGGCCGTCTCGAACGAGTTTCTCACTGCCGCGCGTGGAATGGGATTCGCGAAGCAGGATTTTGCTGTCGTTTTTGAAGTGCTGGCACGAATGTCCGGAGTGGCGAAATGACGACGGTCTCAGACCCAGCCAAGACAAGCGCTGGCGCAGGCGTGGAAAAATTGCTGCGCATGTACCGCCAGATGATGGCCATCCGCCTGTTCGAAGAAAATGTAAATGAGTTGTACACGCGCGCGCTGATGCCCGGCCTGGCTCATCTGTACATCGGTGAAGAAGCGATCGCCGTCGGCGTTTGCGAAGCGCTTCGCGCGGAAGACTACGTGACCAGCACGCATCGCGGCCACGGCCATTGCCTGGCTAAAGGCGCCTCTCCGAAATTAATGTTTGCTGAATTGCTGGGAAAAGAAGCCGGATATTGCCGCGGAAAAGGTGGTTCGATGCATATCGCCGATCCCGCTACTGGCAATCTCGGCGCGAACGCGATCGTTGCGGGAAGCGTGGGCATAGCCACCGGCGCGGCGCTTTCCGCGAAAACCTTAAAAACAGGACAAGTCGCGGTTTGTTTTTTCGGCGAAGGCGCACTCGGCCAGGGCGTGCTCTATGAATGCATGAACCTCGCACAGCTCTGGAAGCTGCCGGTTATTTACGTCTGCGAAAATAATATGTACACCGAATACACGCATTTCTCTGAGACAACGGCGGGAGATATTCCCGCGCGAGCCTCCGCCTTCGGAGTGCGGGCGGAAACGGTGGACGGCCAGGACGTCCGCGCGGTGCACACCGTCGCCAGCGACCTTGCCGACCGCGCCCGTCGCGGCGAAGGCCCGGCATTTCTACTCTGCAATACTTACCGTTACCGCGGGCACCACGTCGGCGACATCAATCGGGAATATTACCGTTCAAAAAAAGAAGAGCAGCAATGGTTGGCGGAGAGCGATCCGATCAAGAATTTCGCCGAGTGGCTCAAATCCCAGAAGCATGCCGACGCCGGCTCCCTGAGCGCCATAGATTCCGAACTAAGATCTGAAATGGATAAGGCCGTGAAATTTGCCGTCGCGGCGCCATACCCTGGCGCGGACGAAGTTGATCAGGACGTCTATGCCTGAGCCCGGAATTCGTGAAATAACTTTTGCCGAAGCAGTCCGCGAAGCGCTGGCGGAGGAAATGCGCCGCGATTCGCGAGTATTTATCATGGGCGAAGACGTGGCCGAAGCCGGCACGCCATTCAAAGTGCTTTCCGGTCTCGTCGAAGAATTTGGCACCTCGCGCGTGGTGGACACACCAATTTCAGAAGCTGGATTCACCGGCGTGGGCGTGGGCGCGGCGATGACCGGCTTGCGTCCCGTCGTGGACATCATGTTCGGCGATTTCATCACGCTGACCATGGATCAGATGGCCAATCAAGCCGCCAAAGTGCATTACATGTCCGGCGGAAAATGGAAAGTTCCCATGGTGATGCGCACCACTCTGGGTGCGGCGCGGCGTTCCGCAGCGCAACATTCGCAATCACTACACGCTTGGTTCAGCCACATTCCCGGATTGAAAGTGGTGTTGCCTTCTACGCCGTACGACGCAAAAGGTCTGCTGAAAAGCGCGATCCGCGACGATAACCCTGTGATTTTTTTCGAAGACAAGATGAGCTTCAAACTGAAGGGCCCGGTGCCCGAAGCCGAATACACCATTCCGCTCGGCGTGGCGGACATCAAGCGTTTGGGAACGGACATCACCCTGGTCGGCACCAGCAGTATGGTGCAAGTCGCGCTGGAAGCCGCCGTAATGCTCGAACAAGCCGGGATCAGCGCCGAAGTTCTGGATCCGCGAACCACCTGGCCGCTCGATGAACACACCTTGATCGAGTCCGTGAAAAAAACATCGCGTGCAATCGTGATTGATGAAGGCTACGGCCGCTACGGTGTCGCGGCAGAAATTGCAGCCACGATTGCCGAAGGCGCGTTTCATTACCTCGACGGCCCGGTGAAACGCATGGGTGCGATGCACGTCCCCATCCCGTTCTCGCCGCCGCTCGAAGACCTCACAGTGCCCACCGGGAAAGCGGTTTTCGACACAGCCATGAAACTGTGCGGCCGGTCTTGATTTCGCAGCTTCAGGAGGGATGCCATGGCGCTACCAACACATGGAACGATGGCGGTTGATTGGGAACAACGCATTGACTTCGATCGGCTACGCACGGAACGTCTCCAGCGCGTGAAAGATCTGTTGGCGAAATCCGAAATGGGCACGATTTTGTGCTTTGACATGAATAACGTGCGCTACATCACGTCCACCCACATCGGTTCATGGGCGCAAGACAAAATGAGCCGCTTCACGCTACTCACGCGCAAGAGCGAGCCAATCCTCTGGGATTTCGGCTCCGCCGCGAAGCATCACCAACTGCATTGTCCCTGGCTAGGCGAACGCTCACGTGCGGGCATTCCGCTGCTGCGCGGCGCAATGTCTCCTGAGATGGGCCGCGCCGAAGACGTCGCCAAGAAAATTCGCATCGAACTCGAAGAGCACGGCTTGCTTCACGAGCCGCTCGGTGTTGACATCATCGAGCCGCCCATTCTTTTTGCGCTGCAGAACGAAGGAATCAAGATCGTGGACGGCCAGCAACTCATGTCCGACGCTCGCGTCATCAAGACCCGCGACGAAATCGCGCTCCTCAATACTTCCGCGATGATGGTGGATGCGGCCTACGACGAACTCTACCGCGCTATGAAGCCCGGCATGCGCGAAAACGAAGCCGTCGGCCTCGTCAGCAAGGTTTTATACGACCTGGGTTCCGAATACGTCGAAGCCGTGAACGCCATTTCCGGCGAACGTTGCAATCCCCACCCGCACGTATTTTCAGACCGCGTGCTGCGCCCCGGCGATCCCGTTTACTACGACATTCTCCATTCCTACATGGGCTACCGCACTTGCTATTACCGCTGCTTCACCATCGGCTATGCGTCGCACGCCATGATCGACGCTTATAAACGCTGCCGCGAATATCTGGACGCGGCGATTTCACTGGTGCGTCCAGGCCGCACCACCGGCGAAATTGCGGCGCTGTGGCCGAAAGCGCAGGAATTCGGATTCCCCAACGAAGAAGCCGCCTTCGCTTTGCAATACGGACATGGCATCGGCCTGGCGATCTGGGAAAAACCGGTCATCAGCCGCTTGGTTTCGCTGGATCATCCCTACGAGATCAAGCCCGGAATGGTATTCGCTCTGGAAACCTTCTGGCCTTCCACCGATGGATGGGCCGCGGCGCGCATTGAAGAGGAAATTGTGGTCACCGAAACCGGCCACGAGGTCATCACGCGTTTCCCAGCGGAGGAATTGCTCGTCGCGGGCGCGCATTATTTCACCGTCAACGGGCCGATGTCCACGACGCGCGAATCCGAAGCGGCGCCCAGCAAGCGCGTTAAGGAAATGGTCGAGGCCAGCGCCAAAATTGAGCGGGTCGGCGCTACCGACTAAGAACTGAGTTTTTCCTCGAGGAATTATGGCCATCAGTGTTGTTATGCCCGCGCTCGAACTGACGCAGGAAACTGGCAAGCTCGTTTCCTGGCGCAAAAAAGAAGGCGAAGCCGTCGCCAAGGGCGAGACGTTGCTGGAAGTCGAGACGGACAAAGCCGTCGTCGAAGTGGAGGCGCTCGCCGACGGATTTTTGGCTGGTGTGAAAGCGAGGGAGGGTGACGTTATCGCAGTAGGCCACACCATCGCCTGGATTGTGAACAAGGGCGAATCCGTCCCCGAGGATGAAGCTTCTGCTGCTGTGACGGCCACCAGCGGAGCGACACCCGCAGCTCGCGCCGTTGAATCGGCAGTCCTTTCAGCCGACGCCGCAAATTCCGGCGCGAAGGTGAAAATTTCACCGAAGGCTCGCCGGCTCGCGAGCGAGTTGCACGTCAGCCTCGACGGCGTGCGCGGTTCAGGTCCCGGCGGAGAAATTCTCGCATCGGATATCGAGGCAGCAGCAAAATCCTCGGCGGTGTCACCGGGCGTTGTCGCATCATCCTCCGGCGCGAAAATCGAAACGCTCACCGCCATCGGCCGGTTGATGGCGGAGCGCACCACGCAGAGCTGGACCACCGTTCCGCATTTCTTCCTTGTTAAAGAAGTGGACGCCAGCGCGCTCCATCAGACACGTGAAAAACTAGCCGCTTCCGCCTCCACAAATTCCGGCGCCAAGATCACCCATACGGATTTGCTCGTCGCGCTTGTCGCGCGCGTGTTGCTGCAGCACCCGCGCATGAACGCGAGCTGGACGCCTGCTGGAATCCAGCTTCATCCTGAAGTGAATTTAGCCATCGCCATAGCCGTAAACGACGGCGTGATCGCAGCGGTGATTCCGAATGCGCACGTCACGAGCATCGCTGAAATCGCAACGCAACGCCGCGACCTCGCCGAGCGTGCCAAATCCGGCAAGTCCCGCCCGCAGGATTTCGCGGGAGCCACATTTACCATCAGCAACCTCGGCATGTTCCAGATTGATTCCTTCACCGCGATTATTCCACCGCCGCAAGTGGCAATCTTGGCGGTCGGCACAATTTCCGATCGCATCGTTGCGCTCGAAGGTCAACCCGCCGTCCGCAGCATGATGACGCTCACGCTTTCCTGCGATCATCGCGTCATAGATGGCGCCCGCGGCGCCCTGTTCCTGAACGACCTGGCGCAAGCGATCGCTGAACCTCAGAAGTACTTGCGCTGACGATATCCTCTCTCGATGCCACACTTCCTTCGGCAACCGCAGCTGTGCCTCTCGCCCCGCGCACTAAAGCGATCCAAGATCACGAAGCGCTGGAGTCAGTTCCCGAACAGCAATATTTGAAATGTTCCGGATGCGTTCGATGGCACCAGCAGTTCGTGCGTTTTGGAATTCAGCGCCATCGTCTTCGAGCCAGCGTGCGTCGGGATTCGCTGCACCGCGCTGTATTTATCAGGCGAATCCTGATGGAACACATCGATCGTTCCTTCTCCGGTGGAATTGAAGATCAGGCCGGTGGCGGGATCGAACGCACTCGCGTCCACGTGGTCGCCGATCGGCAGAGTCACGATCACAGTTCCGGTTTCTGCATTGACTACGGCCATCACCTTGCTCCGGCACCCGATGAAAAGCCGGTGATTCGCGCGATCGATCGCCATGCTGGACGGGCGTTCGCACGGCGCCAGCGGCCAGCGATTCGTCACTTTCAATCCGCGCGCGTCAATGCTCAACACTTCACTCTGGTCCTCCAGGTTCACGAAAACCTTTCCCGATCCATCAGCCGCCGCGAATTCCGGGCCGCCGCCCAGTGCGATCGTGCCGGCAACTTTGCCGCTCGCGGCCTCGATCACTGTGGAGCTGTCGCTCCCGCCGTTCATAGCGAACACGCGGTGCGTTGCTGGATCGTAAACAATAGCGTCGGGTTTCTTCCCAGTGGGCACCTGCGATATCGGAGCGAGCGTCTTCAGATCAAATACTGTCACCGTGGAGGCCTGCCCATTGCTGATGAAGCCTCGCCCTGCGTCCTCCGCAAGAGCGATGCCATGAACTCCGGGCGTGTTTGGAATTTTGCCGATGACGCTGTTCGATGCCAGATCAATCACCTCCACCTGGGTCTCGTGCGAAACAAAAAGGCGCTGGCCGGGTTCATCCACCGTCAGGTAATCCCACCCGCCGGTTCCTCCCACGGGAATCGTTCGTAATAAATGATAGCCCGCAGCCGCATAACTCGCACCAACCGTGACCAGAACACAGGCGCAAAGGATCTGCCATTTTTTCAATGAAGCCTCGCTTTTGTCGGAGTGGAAATCCTGGCTACCTACACGAACCCGAGCCGGAATCATGAAATGTCTTCCCGCCTTCGGGCACAAATTCCCAATCGTAACTATGTGGATGCAGCGTGAGTTTCAAAACGCCGTACGTGTCCGCATTGCGAACCTCGCTTGTGAGCAGAGGTGTCGCGAAAGGGCGATGGTTCTTGCCTCCCGTGCCGGCCACGAATTCGCGGATGCCGCGCGCCGCATCAGGCTGGCCTTCGGGATTCTGCAGTTCGAAGCGCTCGTAATCGTGATCGTGTCCATTGATCACCACCGCCGCTCGCGCTTCATACAAATCCTGCCAGAACGCTTTCATCTCCAGATCGTTGCCATGCTTCGCGCCGGAACTGAATAGCGGCTTGTGCCAGTAAGCCAGCGTGCAAGCAGCAGGATGCGATTTCAAATCCTCGCGCAGCCATTTTTCTTCCACAGAACCTTGCTGGCAACCTCCAACGTCGGCGCATTCGCTATTGAGCACCACGATGTGCCACGTTCCGAGTTCGTAGCTGTAGTAGCCCTTGGTTGGATCGCCCGCTGCAGCGCCAAAATAATCGAAGTAGGGAGTTGCGCCGCCGGAATGGAACTCGTGGTTGCCGACGGAGGGGCGCGTCCGCCCCTTCTGCCTGCCCCAGGTGGGATCGTAGCACTTCGCAAATTGTTCGGCGGTGCCGCCCTCGTATGCGTTGTCGCCCGCGGTGAAAACGATACCCGCAATGCCGTCGAGAAGCTTGGCCGTCGCTTCCGCGCCAGAAAGATCCGCGCAGTCGGCAATGTCACCGGCACCGACAAGAACCGCCTCGGTTGTGCTTGTAGATTGCACCAAGCCTGATCGCGCGGTCGAACTACCCGGTTGTCGCCGTGTTGAGTCAGCTATTCGGTCGGCATGATCGTCACGGCTGTAGCTCTGCGGGTATCTCGCGAAAAGCGTAAGGATCAAGATGCCCAGAAGCGTTGCTGGTTTGCAGCCCTCGCCTAAGTTCATTTTCTTGACCTCCATTCCATCGTTCGCCCGCGAGAACTTTAAAACCTCAGCCGCAGCATGAATTGAAGCTGTCGCGCCAGTCCAGTGCCCACGTTGTCGTTAAAAAAGTTGTCGTTGTTGTTGTTATGGCCGTTGATCGTATTGATCTGGCCAAAGTTGCCGCTCCCGGCTGTGGAACAAACGAACGGAGCCGCCGCGTTGCAATTGAAATCCAGCGTCAGATTCGAAGGATCGGCGAATTGAGTGTGATTGAAAATATTGAAAGCTTGAACACCGAACTCCAGACTGAATCTCTCCGTCAGCGGCGTTTCTTTCATCAGTTGGAAATCGATTTGCCACACGTTCAGTGTCCGAACCAGTCCGTTGGATTCGTCCCCGTAGCGGGTCAGAATGCTGCTGTTCGGATCAATCGGGGGCGCCGCAAATGCGTTGGGGTTGACTAGCTGATAATTGTTCGCGGCCGTGGGAGTCATGGTGAGCGGCACACCGGGGATGACATCCGGACGCTCGCTCGGCCCCGAGTTATTGTCGGGGATCTGATTTACGGGAATGTTCATGAAAACTGTGAGGGGGTGGCCGGTGTGCCACGTACCGATACCGCTGATCTGCCATCCGCCGACAAGCTTTCCGACGGCTCCGCCGGATCTGAAATATTTTTGGTTTGGGCCAAACGGCAATTGGTACACGGAATTTATGACGACGTTATGGCGAATGTCATAGATGCTCGGGCCGCGCTCACATGGCACGCACAATGCATTTTGTGGAGCATTAGATTCGCCTCCACCTACGTTTCCGTCGTTAATGGAGTGCGAATAAGTGTAGTTTGCTTGGAATAACCAACCGTTGGTGAATCTCCGCTGCAAGGATAGTAGCAGGCCCTGATAACTGCTGCCGCCGTCATCCCGTTTTACGTCCACGTCGCCGAAGAAGGCCTGCTGGCCCGTGGCAAGCACGGTGACCGGAAACAGATCGAGTGGGCGCGTGCAATTCGCTCCTCCTGAGCTCTGGTAAAGAGTCTGGTCGCAGAGATTTTCAAAGTTGCGCGCAAACAGTCGGACTCCGTGCGTGCCGAGGTAAGAAGCTGTGGCCAGGAAGTTGGCAGGCAACTGGGTCTCGAGCGTCAATCCCCACTGTTCGACATACAGGTCACGGCGGTGGCGAAAGAGAGCGCGCGGCTGCAGCTCCGAAGTGGAAGTGGTGCCGAAGTCCGGCGGATTTGCCAGATAGCCAGGACCGAACTGCAAGACCGGCGGTGTGCCGCCAATTCCGGAAACCAGTGCCTGACGGGTGTTGTCGCTCTCCAAGGCAGCGTTCTCATCATCGTTTTGCGCCGCACCATGATAAATACCGAAGCCGGCTCGTACCACCGTCTTGCCACGAAGCCGACCGGGTGCCCACGCCAAACCAACGCGCGGATCCCAATTCCTGTAATTAGGGTACAGCATGGAGGGATTTTGTGGACAGCCCGCCGGCTCACTGAAAATGGCGTGGTTCGCCGATCCAGTTCCGAAACAACTCCCCTGAAAATTCTGCAGATCGAATACCGTGGTGCTGCTATGAGCTTCGTTCGGCACTCCGTAGTATTCCCAACGCAAGCCCATGTTCAGCGTGAGATTCGGCGTTACCTTCCATTCATCCTGGAAATACGGAAGGATGAAGGTATGTCGCAAGTAATGCAGCGACCAGCTGGACCGGTAGAATAGATTGTCGATCGTATTGTTAATGAGGCTAAGGTTGTCCGTATAGTTGATCGTGTCGTCCGCCGTAATTCCCTGATTCAATCGCACGCGGCGATATTCGATTCCGGCTTTGAACGTATGCCGGCCATGGGTCCAGACGATGTCATCAATATAGGAGAAGGTCGTGCCCACCTCGTTGTCGGTGTTGCAATCGTTCAGGGCTTCGAAGTTGTCTGAGCCGACGGCGAGTGGAAAATTACAGATCTGCGGATTATGAAACGGCGAACGGTTGATTCCGAACTTGAAAGTGTTCAGCAGGGTGGGAGTAAACGCGTGCTCCAGCGCCATAATGTAATTCGCCGGATGATTGAAGACACCCTGCTGATCGAGAGCGTTGCCGAGCGGCGCCGTGGTGGCAGCGATGTCGCGCTGCGCTCTGGCATAGAACGTCGTGTTCTTCGAAAACTGGTAGTCGAAGCGCGCCAGCCAGGAGTCCTCCTGAATAATTGTGGTGGGCGCGCTGTTAAATGCGTCGATTCCAGTCGTGTCGGGATTGGCAGGATCAAACGGCGCTTGATCGACAAACGCAGCGTCGGGAAATACGTGTTTGGCCGCGCAGCCCAGCCCTTCATTTTGCGCAACGGCGGATTGTCTCCATGGCCATGCTTGAAGTATGCCGCACAACACTGGAGACTGGGTCAGTATGGCTGCTTGCAATCCGGGATCCGGAACCGCGGCGCTGGTGGTTGCATTTTGCAGTTGACGCAGCCCTTCGTAACTCAAAAAGAAGAACGCCTTGTCCTTCTTGATCGGACCGCCGAAAGTTCCACCGAATTGGCCAAGCCTAAATTCAGGAATTTGGGCGGGGTCGATGAACTCGCGAGCGTCAAACACTGAATTGCGCAGATAACCGAACGCCGTGCCGTGAAATTCGTTGGTTCCCGATTTCGTCACCACGTTGACCTGACCGCCTGCTTGCGAGCCATACTCTGCATCGTAGAGCGCTGAATCCACACGATATTCGGCGATTGCATCTTCCGAGACTTGCAGACGGGTGGTTGATTTCTGCGCCTGCTCTTGAATTCCTGTGGCATCCACGCCGTCAAACGTGAAGTTGTTGTCATCGCGTGCGCGCCCCGCAAACCGGATCGTCCGCTGATCGCCTCCGCCGTCGTCCTGCGCCCAAGGCGAAAGCAACGTGAGTGTTGACCAATTCCGCCCGTTGGTGGGCAGGTTGTCAATCTGGTCCGTTTGAATGACGATGGCGCTCTCGGCGCTGCTTCTCTCGTATGGCTCGGCTTCGGCTATAACCTCGACCCTCTCAGAAACAGTTCCGACAGTCAGAACCGCATCCAGAGTGTGCGTCTCTCCGACTTGCAATTCGACTTCGTCAATTTGCTTGGTTTGGAATCCGTCGCGCGAGACGATCACGGTGTACCTGCCGTGCGGCAGGGCAGGAATGCGATAAAAGCCATGGTCGTTCGTGACTCTTTCGTATCCCAGTCCGGTTTCTAGCTCTGCGATTTGGACGCGCGCGCCGGCGATCGTTCCGCCCTTGGAATCCGTGATCGTCCCTTCCAGGGTAGCGCGGTCAGTCTGCGCCTGAACCGGCGCCGGCAGCAGCATCAACGCGACAAGCGCCAGAATGCCGATCGGCAGGGCCAGGACTCCGCGAGCACCGTCTGCTTTGAGTGGTCCGAACGGAAAATCAAAGCACATAAGGTTCTCCCCTGTAATTGTGGTGCTAGGATTTGATTTGCACATTAGGCGCGACGGATGAGTATGGGGCGTGAACGAATCTTGATAGGAACTTGAATAGAGCCTGAATTTTTTTCAGATTACGGCAGCGACGGGAGGAGCATCGGTCGGATGGATTTCCGCGCCCTGCAAGGCGGGTAAGCTTACGCGGAAGAGGGAACCTGCGCCGATCTCGCTTTCCGCAGTGATGGTGCCGCCGTGCATTTCGACGATCCATCGGGCGATGGCGAGACCCAGCCCCGCTCCTCCGGTTTCGCGCGAACGCGCGCAGTCCGTGCGATACGAACGCTCGAAGATGAGACTTAGTTCGTGCTCCGGAATGCCGATGCCCGAATCGCGAACGAGAATTTGAATTTCGTCTCCCGCCGCGAGCAATTCAATATCGCAAAACCCGCCTTCTGGCGTGTACTTGATTGCGTTGTCGAGCAAAATCAGCAGCAAGCGATCGATCGCGATCGCGTCTGCTCTCGCCCAAACCGGTCCGCCGGGCGTGCTCACGTCAATGTCCAGCGATTTACCTCCAGCAAGCAAAATCGCGCGCTCCTGCGCTTTGCGCACATGGATGTCCAAATCAATCACGCGCAGTTCCATGCCCATCGCGCCGGCGTCTGCTCGCGCCAGCGTCAAAAGATTTTCCAGCAGGCTCGTCGTTTCTTCCGACGTCCGCAGAATCTTTGCTAGCGCTTCCGTATAATGCTCCTTCGTTCTCGGCTTGCGTAACGTCACTTCGGCGACGGTGCGAATCACGGTGACCGGCGTGCGCAAATCGTGCGAGGCGTCCGCGGTAAATTTTGTGATTCGCTTGAACGAAGCGTCAATGCGTTCCAGCATCGCGTTCAGCGCCTCCGTCAGCCGCCGCAGTTCGTCGCGCGGACGCGGCACTTCCAGCCGCTGCGACAAGCTATCCACGCCAATACGTTCAGCCGTGTCAATGATTCGCTTCACGGGCGCCAGCGATCTGCCGCTCAGCCAGTATCCCAGCAGCGAAGCCAGCACCACCAGCAGCGGTACGGTTTCTCTTTCGATATTGCGGAAATGATCGAGCGCTCGATCGAACGGCTCGGTAGGAACGGCGGCATGAATTTCGTACGTTTGTCCGCTCGCCTGAAATTTCTGCGAAGCGATGCGGTATTGAATGTGATTCAGATTCGTCGTCAGGAACGTGGCGGCGCTGCCGGCCACTGCGGGCAGCTCGGCAGATTGCTGGAATTGCGGCGAGCGGAAAATCCAGTGCTGATTCGCGTCGGCCACTTCGAAGACGGCGCCGCTCGGCCACCAGCTCGCCAATTCCTCTAGTTCTTTTCGAACTCTCGCGTCTCCCATCGGTGCGCTGCGCTCCACCAGGCGCTCCAGGCTCTGCAGGTTCACGCTGGATGCATCATTTACGGTTACTTCAATGCTCCGCCGGAATCCCACGTCGCCAATCCACACAAAGATGCTCAACGAAGCCGCCAGCATCACGAAATAGAGCGCGGTAAGCTTGGTGCGGATTGTCACATTCATGAGAGCGCGGTCACTCCCATCGAGTAGCCCAATCCGCGATGCGTTTGAATGAGTTTCGATTGCGAATCGCGTTCGATCTTCTTTCGCAGTAGTCGAACATAGGCATCCAGCGTATTGTCTTCCACCTCGCGACGGTTCCCCCAGACGTCCGTGATGATCGCCTGCCGCGGGACGATTTGACCTTTGTTCCGGGCCAGCACTTCCAGCAGCCGAAATTCAGTCAGCGACAAATAGAGTGGAACGCCGCCGCGGAAAGCGCGCTGCGCCGCGATGTCCAGCACCAGATCTCCGGCTTCCAGGACATTTTTAGGTTTACTGCCGCTGCGCCGTTCGAGCGCCCGCACGCGCGAGAGCAACTCCAGGAAAGAAAATGGCTTGGTCAGATAATCGTCGGCGCCTGCATCCAATCCCCGGACAACATCAGCAAGCGAATCGCGAGCAGTCAACATCAGCACCAGCGTTTCACGGCTGCGCAGCCGCAATTGCTCCACCACATCGAATCCGCTTAGGTCGGGAAGCATCACGTCCAGCAGCACCAGATCGAAATTGCCGCCTTCCGACTTTTGCAGCGCGGCTTTTCCCTCGCGACATAGCTGCACGTGGAATTGCTCCTCCTCTAATCCGCGAACCAATGCGGACGCCAGCTCCGGCTCGTCTTCAACGACTAGTATGTTCACGGGCGAATTTGCAGGAGAGTGTACGAGCCGGCGTGTGACAACAGGATGAACGGAAGGTTACGGAAGCGCCGCATACCGTAAACGGATCTCAAACTACATCGTCGTCGTGGTCTTGCGTTCGCTCTCCTTTTCCGCCGACTTCCAGAATGATATAGTCCCCGAGCGTAACGGCGCTTGGGAGTGCCTTGTGGCCGAGCTCTCTCGCAAATTCGACATGCGAATTAAGCTTACAGATAACTGGCCGGCGGCGCGCGGCCCGCTTCTCTGGGCCTCGTTGCTGCTGCTGTTCGTTTCCGCAGGGAATCACATCGCAAAGGGCGCGGCGATTCAGAACGGAGCGGCCGCTTCGGCCGGGCCGGGACTAACGGTCGCCATTGCTGATTTTGACGGCGATCATCGCTTGGATCTCGCCAGCATTCAAGACGGACACACCGCCTCCGCCACAAGCAGCTACTGGATTCAATTTCAGTTCTCCACAGCAGCGCGGCAATCCATTCGACTGGTCGCCCCTCCGGGTGGCCTGCGGATCGAAGCGCGCGACGTTAATGGCGATCACGCCGTTGACTTGGTCTTTACCACCGCATGGTTCAGACAGCCGGTAGCGATACTTCTGAATGATGGCCACGGCAGCTTTTCGCGCGCGGAACCAACTGCATTCCCCGCGGCATTCAGCGAGTCCAAAACACTTTGGGTTGCTGGCAGGCATCTGGCTCCAGCCGCGGTTGGTTTGCCGCCGCAGTCGCGCGCCCGCGTTGACGAAGCAGAAAACGCTCCGCTACATCAGCGCTCGCCCACGCATTTGATTCTCCCATCTAGCCCGATTGTTCCAGCCAGCACTTTTTTATTCTTTGCCGCAGGACGCGCACCTCCAACCGCAGTTTCCCTCCGATGATTACTCGATTCGTCGCCCGGTAAGTCGCCTCGTAAGTCGCCCAGTAAGTCGATCGTTACGTCGATCGCTAAACGGTGCAGTTAGCTCGCGATCGTATTTGGGCCACTGAGCATCCAGACGCGATCGAGCCGTTGAGACGACGCGCTGATTCAACGGTGTGAGCTTGTTCCCACTACAGATTGGCCGCGCCTCTTTTTGATTCCCGATTCACATTCAAGCTCGCAACAAACTTCCACTAGAGAAACGGAGGACACCATGTCGTACCGGAGTGGCGAAGCCCCTAAGACCGGCGATTACGTCAAGAATAATTCGGAACAACCTGGGACGGTGACTGCGGTTGTCGCCGCACAAGCAGGCCACGAACTGGTAAGCATCCGGTGGGATGACGGCGGAGTTGAAGTCCCCTTGAAGTCCGCCGACGACTTCACGCTGCTCTGGCGAAAACGTTAGTCATTGCCGCCAGGGGCATGGCGCATACGTCACCGCGCCCCTAGTTCCAGGCTCGCCGAACTTCTGGAAGTGACAAGAACAAAGCAGTAGTTTTGCAAGCAGAAGGATCTGGGATCACCACTCGATTCGGTGCTCTAGATAGGCCTGTTCCAGCTCCCGGTCACCCCAAGCTACATCCCCCTTCGACAAACGTTAGATCCGTGCGCCCCTCTCTGCGCATGGTGTCTCCAAATTCATTCTTAAGGCGGTTATCCGCACTTCCGGAGCGTTAAGGCACGCGCTGCGCGGCTCGGAAGCGTGTCGGTAACCGAGGGCGAGTCTCGCACTCACGACAGCTTTGCCGTTGATTCGATCGCGACCTCACAGCCTTCCAGGACAAACATTAATGAAAACAAATGCTCCACTCCACGACCCCAGAAGCAGGGAACTCAAAATTCCACATTCCCGCGCCGCTGTTGCTGAATACTTACAGCACAGCGCGCTCGAATTGGCAGCGCGAACAATTCTAAAGCGCGGCCCGATTGCGGTGCTGGCGAGGGGCGGACTCTCGCGGCGGAGTCGGGAGGTCAGGAGGCTACCCCGTGGTGGCGGTCGTGGCTATGGTGCGTGTGTGAGAACTCGGGAATCTTTGTAGGTCGAATTTGGCGTTGCCTTTGAGTTTGTAGCGGCGGTCCCGCTTTGCGGGACCGCTAGCCTTCGCCATGGTTTCGGAATTTTTGTAGGTTGTAGCTTTAGTTCATCCTGAGGGCCTGCCGGCGGCAGGATCGAAGGGCCACGATATAACCCCCGCAAAATCGAGCGGCTTTGGCCGCTGAAGTACCAGCTTTGTACGTGAATTTAAGGCTGAATTTGCCTATGTGCTTGAATCTGTAGGGGCGGGTCTGAGACCCGCCCCTACCTCAGCCACCCTTGCCAGCTTAGTACTTCCGTACCAGTAACTTACACGGGTATCTGTAGCTCCCGGTCCATCGACACCCGCGCTCTACGCCTCTACCTTAATAGCTGAAGCCTCCGACAGGCCTCAGCGTCTCCAACTTGCGCCTGGGCGTCGGCCCGAAACGCATTCAGCAAGCCGGTTTAAGCTCACGGCAACGGCATTTTCTCTGCGCGCCATTCCCGCGGGAAGGATTTGATGGAAGCTTTGCTTCGAGTAAAAGACCTCAACGTCTCCTATCGTGGCTCCGGCTCCGGCCAGCACCGCGCCGTGGAAAAAGTGTGCTTCGAAATCAGCGAAGGCGAAGTCCTGGGCCTGATGGGCGAGTCCGGGTGCGGAAAGACAAGCATCGCCCTGGCGTTGCTCGGTTTGCTTTCGAAAGATCAGGCCTTCGTCTCCGGCTCCATCCAGTTCCGCGGCGACGAGCTGCCCTCGAAGGACCGGAATTCTCTGCGCGCAATTCGTGGCGCTGGAATTTCGCTCGTGTTCCAGGAACCAGAGCTCGCTCTGAGTCCAGTAATGAAAATAAAAGATCAAGTTGCCGAAGTAATTCACGCCCACAACGATTGGAAATGGCAGCGCTGTCGCGCGGAAGCGGAATTGGCGCTCGCACGCGTTGGCCTCGCAAACTCACCGCGGATTTTTTCCGCATATCCGCACCAATTAAGCGGTGGGCAGCGGCAACGCGTGGTCCTCGCGCAGGCTCTGGCGTGTAACCCAGCTCTATTGATTGCAGACGAGCCAGCCGCTTCGCTCGACGCGCGCAGCCAGAGCGAACTCCTCGCACTCTTGCGCGAATTGCAGCGCGAATTGCGTATTTCAATTCTGCTCATCAGCCACGCGCCGGAAGTACAAGCAAGCCTCGCCGACCGGCTGATGGTCATGGCGAATGGCCGCATCGTGGAACGAGGACCGTTCGAGCAGCTCTATCGCAATCCGTCGCACGCTTGCACTAGGGCGATGCTGCGCAACTCTGCACCGGCCGGCGTCGCAGAAAATCTGGATTTCGAGATGGTCACCTAAATGACCATCGCGCCGCGCTGCGAAAACAATAAGGACAGAGAATGAAACCGGAAAAACCTCAATCCGACAGCAATCCGTTCGAGCCGCTCCTGTGCGTCTCCGGCCTGTGCAAGCAATACGTGCAACGCCGCCCTTTCTCGCGCCAGAAAACTGTCGTCAGCGCGTTTCAGGATGTTTCCCTCACGATTTTTTCTGGCAAAACTCTGGCGCTAGTTGGCGAATCGGGCGCCGGAAAATCCAGCCTCGCACGTTGCATCGCTCTGCTCGAACGTCCCAGCACGGGAGAGATCGAGCTGGCAGGCCGCAATTTGCTGGCGCTCAATCGCAAACAACTTTTCCCGATGCGCCGCGAAGTGCAGCTGATTTTCCAGGATCCGTCGTCGGCCCTGAATCCGCGGTTGACCGCCTGCGAGATTATCGCGGAGCCGCTACTGATTCAGCGCGAGGGAACAAAATCGATGCACCACGCGCGCGCATTGCAATTAATGGAGCAAGTGGGCCTGGATCCCGCGTGGGAGCGCAAATCGCCGCTCGAGTTCAGCGGCGGCCAACGCCAGCGATTGGCAATCGCCAGAGCCCTCGCGCTCGGCCCGCGCCTGCTCATTCTCGACGAAGCGCTCGCGAATCTCGACTCCGCCAACCAGGCCCTGATCCTGAAATTGCTCGCGGACTTGCAGGCAGCACATTCGCTGAGTTTCCTGCACATCTCGCACGATCTGCGCCTGGTCTCTGAATTCGCCGACGATGTCGCCGTCATGTATCAGGGCAGGATTGTGGAATCGAAAAGCGCTCGTAAACTATTCGCTTCGCCCGAGCATCCTTAT
>Ga0308309_10000610_pt1 | contig 22262 bp, 20 predicted proteins | sample HubBroMetageWFT5_FD_192491 | JGI IMG/M metagenome (GOLD analysis project Ga0308309, IMG submission 192491) | Warmed and freeze-thawed soil microbial communities from the Hubbard Brook experimental Forest, New Hampshire - Hubbard Brook CCASE Soil... | ecosystem: Environmental > Terrestrial >...
CGGGATGAGCCGGCCTCGACCAGCCGAGCGACACCATGAGCACGGCCAGCGCCACGACGAATCCGGCAAGGGGTCCGGCAATTCCTATATCGAAGAGCGCCGTGCGCGAGCGAATCCGCGAGCGAATCATGATCACCGCGCCCATGGTCCCGATCAGCGTCGGCATCGGGATGAAGAAGGGCAGCGTGGCGTAGACACCGTAGCGGCGGCAGAATAAGTAGTGGCCCATTTCGTGAGCCATGAAGAACAGCATCAACATGGCCATGAAGGGCAAGCCGCCCAGCAGCCGTGCGGGATGCGACAACATCCAGCCCGCGGGAAAATAAGGCACCGAATCATCGGCGATGGAAAGCGCTGGCTGGCCACGCTGAAAGTTGTATTGCATGCGCGCACCCATCACCAGCGTAGTGAAGCAGGTGGCCAGCAACAGCAAAGCATGCAGCCAGTACCGCTGCCGCGGTGGGTGCGGAGCATACACCGGCATCGGCCGCATGTATTCGACGGTGGACGAAGCGATTGGAGGAGTAGGTTCCGACATGCAATTGCTGGCTTCGCGATTCCGCCGAGGCCTTCCTTTAGATGCTACTACGAGAAGAAGTACCTAGTACCGAGTACCCAGTACCCAGAAAAAACCTGATGCGGGCGCGGAACGGGAAGAAAATCAGAGATCAAATAGCGGCTGGAGAATGCGCAGGCCAGCACTGGGTACCGGGTATAGGTACTGACCTCAGTCGATCGACTGCAATTCTTTCCCCGGCTTGAAGCGCACCGCTTTGCCGGGAGGAATCGACACTTCAGCTCCGGTGCGCGGATTGCGTCCGATGCCGGTCTTGCGCGGGCGCACGTTGAACACGCCAAATCCCCGCAGCTCAATGCGATTGCCGTGGGCCAGCGCTTTCTTCATGCTCTCAAAAACGGTTTCCACCGCCAACTCGGCCTTGGTCTTGGTGATGCCGGTTCTCGCTACTACTTCGTTGATGATATCGAGCTTGATCACGAACGGCTCCCGGACGGGGTTTGAGAATCATCCCTCAAGTGATTGATGCTATGGGAGATAACGGAGATTGTCAACGGGAGCATCAGTTCCGTAAACTAGCGGTCCGCGGGCTCGTGTCCGATTCTTCCATCCCGACGAAACCCGCGAATCCAGTAGCTACGCAGACCGCAATGGCAAGTACTAGTCGCAACGGGAAATTGTGCTAACTAAACTGTAGGTGGCCGTCTATCCCTCATCTCTGTCTGTCGTCTGTCTTTTTATCTTTCATCTCTAAAGAGAGCCAAGGTGGAACATGAGGCAGTCCGGATGCGGGGCGCTCCTGCTGTTTGTGACGGCAGCGAGCGCTGCTGCACAAACGTCGGCCACTCCTGTGGCCCTATCTGCTGATCTTTCGCGCTACTACTTCAAAACTCCAGAGGAAGAGGTTGCGGCGCGCGCCGAGTTGAATGCCGCGATCGATCAAATGGCCAGGTTCAAGGGCCAACTAAACTCCGCGCATCAACTGCTCGGCGCCTTGCGGCAGTATGATGTCGTTCAAAAGCTCTCTGCGAAGCATGAGCGCTACCTGCACCTGCGCTGCGCCATCAATCGCGAAGATGTTGCTTGCGATGCGGATAAAACGCTCGGATCCGAACTAGGCGCCAAAACCGCATTTCTCGATCCCGAAATTCTGGCTATTCCCGAGGATCGCGTACATGCGTTCCTGAACGAAGAACCTGCGCTGGCGGAATATCGCTTCGCCATTTCTGTCATTCGGCGCAACCAGCCGCATCTGCTGCCAGAAGCCGAGCAGGCGTTGCTCGACCAATTTCAGCCGCAAATCGGCGACTGGCAATTCGATTTGTACGAACAGATTGTGGCCGGCATTCCGTTCGGAGCGGTGCAAACGTCTTCAGGGCCGCTCGATGTAATCCGGCAGCGAAACCTCATCGCCACATCCCCGGATGAGCGAGTGCGAGAAGAAGGATATAAGCGTCGGCTCGCAGGATTCGCCAGTCAACGCGACCTGCTCGCTTTCGCGCTCATTCACACCGTTCAGGCGCAGAACATTCTCGCGAAAGCGCACCATTATGCAGACGCGCCAGCCCGCAAGTACGACGACTTATATTTTAAACCGGAAGAGGCACGCAGCCTGCTCGCGTCGATGGCGCAACACGGTGACGTTGCCAGGCGCTATGAGACGATTCGGTCGCAGGATGTCGAGCGCAGCTACCATCAGCCGGCGCGGGCGTGGGACATGTCGGCTCCGGAGCCGGGATTTACCCCTCCCGTCACTTCGCTATCGGAGGCGCGAACTCTCTTCCACGAAGCGTTTGCTGGGCTGGGTCGGGAGTATCAAACCGAATTTAATGCCTTGCTCGATCCCGCCAACGGCCGCGCCGACATTTTGCCAGGAGGCGCGGTCAACCGCTACGGAGCAGGTTTTTCCGCGGGATCCCCGGGCAGCACCAGCATCTTGTTCTATGGCCGCTACGACGGAACCTTCAAAGATCTCTCTGTAATTGCGCACGAGGGGGGACATGCCGTCCATCGTCAGCTTATGACCGAAAATGGCGTTTCGCCGTCTTATGCGCAAGGACCGAATTTTCTTTTCGAGTCATTCGCGGAATTCAATGAGTTAGTCTTCGCCGATTTCATGGCTGAGCACGCCGAGAATCCGCAATTGCGACGCTACTTTCGCGAACGCTGGATGAATATCAAAGGGCTCGACGCTTTCTACGGCGCGCAGGATGCCTTGCTCGAGCAAGCTATCTACGACGGTGTATCGGCCGGCACGATTCGCAACGCGGATGACCTGGACAGCCTGAGCTTGAAGATTGACGGTCAGTTCTCCAGTTTCCCGGCTTCAACGCCCGAAGTGCGCACCCGTTGGGCGATGGTTTCCCTTATGTTTGAAGATCCGCTCTATGACGTGAATTATATGTACGGAGGACTGCTCGCGCTCAAGTATTACCAGCTTTACACTTCCAGGCGTGAGTGGTTTGTACCGCGTTATATTGCTCTTCTCAAGAATGGTTTCAATCAGCCGCCCGCGGAATTGCTCAACCAGTTTCTGGGCATCGATCTTTCGGGGCCGGCTCTGTTGAACGACGATCTAGAGTTGTTGAATCGTCGGTTGGACCAAATGGAAGCGAGCTCCGCGGGACGGTGACGCGCGTCAGTCAAGAACGTCTTATCGACGCGTCTACCGTCCGTTCTCTTCTTCCTTGAACATGTACTTAATGGCGGGCTTGTAAATCATCAGGTTCGGCTGTCCATCCTCGCGGATCACCTTGATGCAGGTCTTGTCATACCACTCGATGATGCCGTGTATTTCCTCGCCGTCGCGCAGCACGATCACCATCGGTGTTCGGGACTGCATTTGTTTCTGATAGTAAAAGTTCTCGGCGTTGGTCTGCTCCGGCGGCGCGGCCTTGCGTACACCCCCCGGGCCCATCGCGCGATCGCTGCGGTCTCCCCGTTCAAAGCCCCGCTCCTGCCGGTCGTAGCGCTCGGGCCGGTCCCGGCGTTCCATGACCTGCGGATGGCTGGAGTTGTGGTTCCCGTGGTTGTTGTGATCCGGGCGCGGCAGCGCCGGTCGGATCAGCTTACGGTTGGCAAAGTTCTCCTCGTCCCCTGACGGCTGGGCAGGAATCGAGTCCATGATTTCCTTCATAGTGGCGCTACCCCGCACGCGCATTCGCGCAGACCACAAGATTTTAGAGGGCCCCAAAAAATGTGTTTACGAAGGCGTGAAATTTCACCTACCGTACCACAGGAACCTTGCCATGACAATGCCACCATCGTGCCCCTGCCGAGGACTGCGCCAAATCTTGCACACCACATCCAGTCCACCTTCATCGCGTGCTTGTCAGATCGCTTCCTCTTCGCTCCCTGCCACTCCAGGTGACCACCGCGACCAACGTTGCCACCAGTGCCACCGTCGAGGCCAGAACCGGCTGATACGCGCCAGCGTAACGGTTTTCCACCAACTTCCCCTGGAATACCCCGTTGCGCGAAGAAAGCAGATTGCCGAGTTGATAGGCAAACCCCGGAAACGTACCCCGCACCGCGGGCGGCGAAAGTTCATTCAAATGAGCGGGGATCACGCCCCACGCGCCCTGCACCATGAATTGCATCAGAAACCCTCCCGCCGCAAGCATGGCAACGGTATGTGAGTAAGCCCACAACGGAATCACGGGAATAGCCAACAGCGCCGCGATGACAATCGCCCGTCGCCGCCCGATCTTTTCCGACCACGTCCCAAAGAGAATTCCCCCCAGCAGAGCACCAATATTGCAGACGACGGTGATGAACATGACCGTAGGCGGCGCAAACTGATGCCCCTTTGTGAGGAATGTCGGATACAAGTCCTGGGAACCGTGGCTAAAGGAGTTGAATGCAAACATCAGCAGAACCAGGAAAGTGAACGTGCCCAGATAGGTTTGGATGTCCTTGCCCAGGTGATTCTCCGCTTTCTTCGAGACGCGACCCTGCAGCCACGCTGGTGATTCGTCCACTTTCGTGCGAATGTAAATTACTAGAAGCGCGGGCAAGGCCCCGATCACGAACATCCCGCGCCAACCGACGAAGTGGAACAGCGTCCCATACACCAGTGCAGCCAGCAGATTGCCCACCACGTAGCCTTCCTGCAGCACTCCGGAGAAGAACCCGCGCCCTTCCGCCGGCAGCGTCTCAAACGCCAGCGCCGCGCCCACGCCCCATTCTCCGCCCATCGCGATTCCGAACAACGCCCGCGTGATCAAAAAAACTTTCAAAGAGGGCGCGAACGCCGACGATAGCTCAAACACCGAGTACGCGATGATGTCGACCATCAATGTGGGACGCCGTCCGAACCGGTCCGCCGCCAGTCCGAAAAGGAATGCGCCCACCGGCCGAAACACCAGCGTCAAGAAGACTGCTTCGAGCACGACGGAGACTTTCGTCTGGAATTCCGTCGCGATCGCGCTGACGCAGAAAGTCAGAATGAAAAAATCAAATGCATCCAGCGACCAGCCCAGAAAGCAGGCGACGAACGTATTCCGCTGCACCGGCGTAAGCCTGCGAAAATGGCCGATGAATTCCATGCAAGTTCCCTCCGCCCAATTCCGTACGCTCCGAAACGTCCTGCGGATGCTAGCATAGGTTTTTCAATCAGCAATCAAGAATTAAACAATCGGCGATCTCCACTCCATGCCCGAACTCGACCCTCCTCAACGCCAGGCGCCCGATTCGCTCATGCTCAGCGGTTTCTGGTATCGCGCCCTGCCCTCCGATCAAGTTCGTCGCAACCAGCTTCACAAAGCGACGCTGCTTGAAATTCCTCTCGTTATTGGACGCGATGATCAGAAAAAGCCTTTCGCGCTGCGCGACGCCTGTCCCCACCGCGGTATGCCGTTAAGCTGTGGCCGGTTCGACGGAGAAAATGTCCAGTGCTCCTACCACGGCTGGCAGTTCGACGCTCACAACGGCCAGTGCGAGCTTATCCCCTCACTCACCGCCGACCAGAATTTGAAAGTCGACCGCATCTACGCCGGCAGCTATCCCTGTGAAGAGCAGGATGATTTCATTTGGGTTTACATTCCGGACCCAGGCCCGCCGGGCGCAGGATTCAGCGCCAGAGAAGAGCCTCCCGATGTGGCGCCGCTGATCGAGAAATTTAGCGACCGATACAAGCTCGCCTACCTCACCGCCGACATGCCCGTCAGCATCGATCACGGCATCATCGGCCTCATGGATCCCGCTCACGGACCGTTCGTGCACCAGGCCTGGTGGTGGCGCAGCCGCCACAGCATTCACGAGAAGAAAAAGAATTTCGAACCCATCCCCAACGGTTTCCGCATGAGCGCGCACACCCCCAGCTCAAACTCCGCGCCCTACAAGCTTCTACGGCTCTACGCCGCAGCCGATTCGATCACGACAACGATCGACTTCGTCCTTCCCAACCTTCGCCGCGAAATTATCCGGGCAGGGAAGTACTGGTTTTCATCGCTCACCACGGTGACGCCCGTCACTCGCAATCAATGCCGCATCGATGTGGTCGCCGCCTGGAATATTTTCCGCTGGATGCCCTTCGGCCCCAATCTGCTGAAGTTCGTCTTCGCAAAGTTTGTCGAGCAGGATCGCCAGACGATGGAGCTGCAAGCCGAAGGCCTGAAGCACAATCCGCATCTCATGCTGATCGACGACGCCGACCGCCCCGCAAAGTGGTATTTCCAGCTAAAGGCCGCGCATCTCGAAGCGAAACGCACTGGCACGGAAATGAAGCACCCCCTGCCAGGCCCGGTAACGCTGAAGTGGAGGAGTTGACTACCAGACAACCTTCAGTCCCTTATACAGGCTGAATTTATCATCCGGAGTGGCCACAGCGATTTTCTCAGCCAATGCCTGAGCGATGATCTGTCGGTCAAACGGATCGCTGTGATGAAGTGGCAGCTCGAACAAATGAAACGCATGTTCCGCGGTGTAAGGCAGGATGCGGATGCCGAGATCCTCAACCCCCTTGCGAGCATCTTCGGCGGAAAGTTTCAGTTTGCCTAGCGTGCTCTTGATGGCAATCTCGACCAGAGAGATTGCGCTCAACTCGATATTCCCTGGCCTCTGCAAGGCCACATCCACGCGGGTGCTGAGGCGCTCCGGCGCCTCTACTGCGAAAATAAAAGCCACAGTATCGAGAAGGAGGCGCAGGTTAGCGCCCCGCGAGGAAGGATTCAACTTCCTCGTCCGTCATCGGCTTCCACCAGTTCGGATCGAGCACTTGGATTTTTCCTCGCAATGTCCCCAGGACCGGTTTCTTGCCAGCAGGCTTTTTCGTGCGCACGATATCCACCACCGGCACGCCCCTGCGACAGATGGTCACTGGCTCGCCGTCTTCGACGGCCTTAATCAATTCCGGCAGCTTGTTCTTCGCGTCCGCTACGCTGACCTGCATGGTTTAATGATAGCTATCTGAGATAGCTATGTCAAGGAAAAGAGGAGGCCGTCAATAGACGCCTTGTTATTCCCCGTTCACCAGCCACTCCAACGCTTCCTCCCGCGTCTTGAACGAGGGCAGTTCCCGCTGCGAGAAACTCTTGAAGTGCTCGTAAAATACGTGGGGCAGACTCTCCGTCCCCACCCACGCCGACCGCTTCACATACGGACGATCGAGCACCAGAACTTCCTTGATCCGGGTGGCCACTGGTTTGTCAACCTGCGCGCCGGTAACATCGACGAAAGTAAGCACCGATCCGGGTGCGTGCCGCGCGATGTCGGCGCGAATCAGGTCAAGCAGCACCAGCAGTTCCTTCGCATTGCAATGCGTGAAGTCAATCGAGTAGATGGCATGGCCCTTGTGCTTGATGAAGCGCAGGCGTTCTTCGAGGGATCCACTATTTGACGTCATGTCAGAAGCGATTCCACCACCGCGTAAGCCTCGTCCAGCGCGGCATCCAGCGCGCCGGCATCTTTTCCGCCAGCCTCAGCCAGGTCAGGACGTCCACCGCCCTTGCCACCCACTTTCTGCGCCACCGGACCGATCACTTTACCCGCCTGCACGCGGCCGGTCAAATCTTCTGTGACACCAACGATCAGCGACACGTTCCCATTCGAGGTCGAACCCAGCACCACCACCCCCGAGCCAATCTTGTCCCGCAATTGATCGACCAGCGTGCGCAGCTGCGCGCGTTCCAGATTATCCACGCGGTGCGCCAGTACCTTCACACCCTTAACATCTTTCACGCGATCGCCAATGTTCGCCGCGCTGACCGACGCCGACTTCATCCGCGCCTGATCCAGTTCGCGCTTAAGGTGCTTGATATCATCGTCTCGCTTCGCGACTGCATCGCTCAGTGACTGAGCGACGTCTGTAAGGTCACCGCTGATCCCTGTCAAGTGAACGGCAGCGTTCTCCAAATGCAGGGCCGAGCGGAACCGGTTCAGCGACCCTTCACCGGTGACCGCCTCTATCCGCCGCACCCCCGACGACACGCTGCCCTCCTTCAGAATCTTGATCAACCCAATCTCGCCTGTAGCGCCCGTGTGCGTGCCTCCGCAAAGCTCAGTCGAGAAATAGCCAATCCGCACCACGCGCACCTTGTCGCCATACTTCTCGCCAAACAAAGCCATCGCGTGATAAGTATTGATCGCCTCGTCGATAGGAACATCGGTAATAGTCTCAACAATCTGATTGCGCAACACTTCCTTGTTGATGATGTCCTCAACATCCTGCAACTCTTCATCTTCCACGGCAGTGAAATGCGAAAAATCAAAGCGCAGATGATTCGGCGCCACCAGCGACCCCGCCTGCTTTACATGCTTTCCCAAAACCTCGCGCAACCCAGCATGAAGCAGATGCGTAGCCGTATGATTCCGCATCGTCGCTTCACGAACGCCAGCATTCACCACGGCGTCGACTCTGTCGCTAACGCGTAGTCCGCGTTTAGCAACCACCTGATGCGCGCGCACCCCCTGAATCGGCGAATAGCATCCGGTAACGTCAGCAACGACAGTATTGTGATTGTCCGAATAAAACCATCCCCGGTCACCAACCTGCCCGCCAGACTCCGTATAAAACGGAGTGTGATCGAGAATCACCTCACCGGATTCGCCAGCCTTGAGTTCCCGCGCCCCCTGCCCGTTGTGGATGATGGCCAGCACCTCGCAGCCATCAGAGCGAGTCTGCCGATAGCCTTCGAAAATTGATTTCGGAAGCTGCTGATACGCAGGATTCGCTGTCTGCTTCGCGCCACCTTTCCACGAAGCACGAGCGCGAGACTTCTGTTCTGCCATGGCATGATCAAAGCCGGCTTGGTCGAATGCAAATCCCTGGTCGCGCGCCGCATCCTGCATGAAGTCGAGCGGCATGCCGAACGTGTCGTAGAGCTTAAAAGCCTCCGCGCCCGCGAGTTTGCCTTCGGAAGTCCTGAGAAGTTCTTCGAGCTTTTCCAGCCCGATGTCGAGCGTGTGCGCGAACCGAGCCTCCTCGATCTGTATCGTCTTGGAAACGCGGCCGGCACTCTCGATCACCTCAGGATATGCATCTCGCATGAGATCGCTCACGGCGAAAACCATCTCGTACAGGAACGGCTTCGTCTGCCCCAGCAGGCGCCCATGCGTAATGGCGCGTCGGATGATTTTTCGCAGTACGTAACCGCGTCCTTCATTGGAAGGCAACACTCCATCTGAAATCAGAAAAGTTGCGGCCCGCGAGTGATCCGCGATCACACGTAAAGAGGCAGCCGACTTGGCCTTGGCTTCCTTCTCCAGTTCCTTCGTAAGTGATGTTCCAGTCAACTCCGCCGCTCTCTTGATCAGCGGCACGAATAAATCCGTCTCATAATTCGAAATCACATCCTGCAGCACCGCTGTCACGCGTTCCAACCCCATGCCCGTGTCAATCGAAGGCTTGGGCAGCGGGCTCAATTTCCCCGAAGCATCGCGGTCAAACTGCATGAACACCAGATTCCAAAGCTCGACATACCGTCCGCAGTCGCAAGGAAAGTGGCAATCCGCATGTCCCTGCTCGGACGCTATGGCACCCATGTCATAGTGAATCTCACTGCAAGGCCCGCAGGGCCCGGTGTCGCCCATCTGCCAGAAATTATCCTTCAACCCCATCTCAAAGATGCGATCCTTGGGCACACCCTGCCCCACCCACAGGTCGTACGCCTCGACATCGCGCTCCACGCCCCCTTCGCCTTTGAAAATGGTCGCATACAGCTTGTCCTCGGCGATCCCAAACCACTCCTTCGAAGTGATCAGCTCCCAGGCGTAAGCGATGGCATTTTTCTTGAAGTAATCGCCAAACGAAAAATTCCCCAGCATTTCAAAAAACGTGTGATGCCGGTTGGTGAATCCGACATTCTCCAGATCGTTATGCTTGCCTCCCGCTCGAACGCACTTCTGCGAAGTCGTGGCGCGCGAGTAGTCGCGCTTCTCCAGTCCGAGAAAGACGTCCTTGAACTGGTTCATGCCCGCGTTGGTAAACAGCAGCGTCGGATCATTCGCCGGCACCAGCGACGACGAATGCACCTCTTTGTGCCCCTTCTGCACAAAGAAGTCCAGAAACTTGCGGCGAATTTCAGATCCAGTCAGCATGGTTGGGAGCAGAATTAATTCTAGCATCGGACGCGGGAGCCGATTCGAAGCGGACGGCAGCACTCGCTTCGCCGCTTGGAGCGCGACCAATATAAAAAGGGATCGCACCTTGGCCCGTGCGACCCCTCGATGCATTTACTCGCTAGTCTTACGGTTGCGGCGCGGGCTTATCCGCCGGTTTATCCTCGAGCTTCTCACCGACCTTCTTGATGCCATGCCCAGTATCCTCGACGCCATCTTTCACCGCGTGCCCGGTCTTGTCGGCAACTTTTTCAGTGCCCTTTGCCGTGTCCTTGGCCACGACTTTGGTTTCGTGGCCAGTCTTGTCGGCAACTTTTTCAGTGCCCTTCGCCGTGTCCTTGGCCACAACTTTGGTTTCGTGGCCAGTCTTGTCGGCAACCTTTTCAGTGCCCTTCGCCGTGTCCTTGGCCGCAACTTTGGTCGCATGGCCAGTCTTGTCGGCAGCTTTCTCGGTGCCTTTCGCAGTATCTTTGGCTGCCACTTTGGTGTCGTGCCCGGCATCGTCGGCGCCTTTCTTCACATCCGTAGCCGCATCCTGAGCCAGCAAAACCGGCACGGCGCTGAGCAACATTACAGCGAAAATTGTCTTCAGATAGAACTTCATAGCGTCCTCCTCAGAAACGGTATTGGGATTGGTCTTGGAGTATGCAACATCCGAAAGGCTGTTGCCAAGTCCAGGTGGGCTAGGTGCGCCGAAGCGCGCAGAAGAGACGCTGCTTCGGGTTCTGGGATGCCCCAGCGTTACGCGCTCTCGCTCTCCAACTCGGTCAGAGTTTCCTCATCCACGTCCCATTTCTTCAAAATGGAGAAGATGGTCTTGGTCCCAAACCCGCCCCGAGCCAGTTGCCGGAAAACGCGCGCTGCCTGTTTCTGATCTTTGGGTTTCACCAGCCGCTTCTTCCGCAAATACTCCCGCGCCTGCGTCTCTTCGCTCACTCCTTCGAAAGCCGCGTCCACCGCCTTGTCGATCACATCGCTGTGCATGCCCTTCGCCTTCAGATCGGTGACCACGCGCATCCGTCCAAACTTCTGGTTGTCCCGCCGCAGTGAAGAAAAATAAGCCGCGTACTGCGAGTCGTTCAAATACCCGCGGTCCTTCAATCGCCGGATGATCAACTCCACCAGCGTCTGACCATATTCCGTGTCAGTCTCTACCCGCATGCGCAGCAGACGCTTCAATTCGGCCACCGTACGCATACGCCGGGCGAGCGCGCCCACGGCGTATTCGTACAACTCATCCTCGGCATAGAACCTTTTCTTGGGGCGCGCGAACGGCATATAGCTAACGATAGTCCAATTGAAGGCCGAAAAGAAGAACACTCAGCGCAGGGGTCGCGTGCAGCCAAAAAAACGGGCGCGCTCTGCAGCGCGCCCAGCCCAAGGAGGAAAAAGAAAAGAAGCAAAATCGTAGCTCGAAGGCCGCCTTACTACCGGCCGCCGAATCCGGCGGACTGCATCGACTGCCGCGAAATGTCGGCCGTCGAAGCGATGCCCTGCATGCGCAGCTTGAAGTCGTCGGCGTTGGAAGCGTTTTCCAGCGCGGTTTCGTAGTTCACCAGCCCCGCCTGGAAAAGATCCCACAACGACTGATCGAAAGTCTGCATTCCGTATTGCGACGTGCCGGCTGCAATCGCATCCCGCACCGACCGCGTCTTTTCCGGCACCAGAACGCATTCCCGGATGAACGCCGTATTGATCATCACTTCAACCGCGGGCACGCGCCCGTCAGTATCGCAGCGCCTCACCAGTCTTTGGCTCACAATTGCCCGCAGCACCGCCGCCAACTGCAGCCGAATCTGCTTCTGCTCCGGCGGCGGAAAAATCGAGATCACGCGGTTAATGGTTTCCACCGCGTCCAGCGTGTGCAGCGTCGAGAACACCATGTGTCCGGTTTCCGCCGCGTGCAGCGCCGTCTGAATGGTTTCCAGATCGCGCATTTCGCCCACCAGAATCACGTCCGGATCCTGACGCAAAGAAGCCCGCAAGGCCGCGCTGAACGAAGGTGTGTCCACCCCAATCTCGCGTTGATTCACGTAGCCCTTCTTATCGCGATGCAGAAATTCGATGGGGTCTTCGATAGTAATAATGTGCTCGGCCCGCGTGGAGTTCACCCGGTCCACCATCGCCGCCAGCGTGGTTGACTTACCCGAGCCGGTCACACCTGTCACCAGCACCAGCCCGCGTGGCATTTCGCAAATCTGTTCGACTACCTTAGGCAGGAACAACTCATCGAGCGCGCGAATCTTCGTGGGAATGACGCGCAGCACGAGTCCAACATTGCCGCGCTGCTGAAAGATGTTCACACGGAACCGTCCCAGCCCGGCCACGCCGTAGGCCATATCGATTTCCGTGGTCTCTTTGAACTTCTGTTTCTGCCGCGCCGACATCATGCTGAACGCCATGTTCAGCATGTCTTCCGCGCTCACCCGCGGCTGTTCCGTCAACGGCGCCAGCTCGCCGTCAATGCGCAGGTGCGGATAGTTCCCTACCTTCAAATGCAAGTCGGAAGCCCGCCGTTCCGTAGCAATCCGCAGCAGATCGTCAATATTCATTGGAGAGATTTCCCCGGGAGGCAGTCCGCCTCCAAGCTTTCCCTATCATCACTCGAATCGTCACCTTCCCCAAGATGACCTAGGTAACGACCGCGCGCCAGCAGGTGGACAGCACCTTAAGTTCGGAAAGGGCCGGACTTGGGAAGATCACGACTCATTAAGAAGCCACGCCGGCCAGGGTCAATGCGTGAAATCGCGATATTTCAACAGTCATCCCCCGAGTAGTAGAATCCGATACAATCCCGGCGCAGTTTGCCCGCGATTGTAGGCCCATTCGGAGGTCCTCATGCCAAGCCTGAAAAATAGCAAGGGAGAGCCGCGAACGGAACGACCGCGAATACCTGGCTACGGCATTAGCAAGAGCAAAACCGGCATGTTGCCATGGCAATGGGCCGTGAAGACTCTGGCGGACTCTCGCGAGTACTGGATCGTCACGGTGCGTTCCGATGGCCGCCCCCATGCCATGATCATTTGGGGCCTGTGGTTCAACGACGCGTTTTGGTTCGGCACAGGCAGCAAGACTCAAAAGGCACGCAACCTGGCGAAAAATCCAAACTGTATTGTGGGCACTCAGAATGCGGCTGAAGCGGTGATTCTGGAAGGTGTCGCCGAACTGATCACGGACAAAGCTCTTGCGAAGAAGTTAGAACCAGCATCGCTCAGCAAATATGGAATGAGCGGCGGTGACGGCTCCGAACCCCTCTACCGTGTGCGGCCCAGCCGTGTATTTGGCCTTATCGAAAAGACCTTCCCGAAAACCGCGACCCGCTGGATATTCGATTGACGTTAATGAGTGCTATGGCGGTGTTCTCGCAGCTACCGTAAGTTGGAAAACCACAGTTTGTCCTCATCGTCGCAAGCGTGCTGATTGCGCGAAATCCACCACTCCCTGGCCGAAATCAACCGGCTAAGTCAATCAAAAGAACGGAACTATCTCCCATTCCCAGTGTTCAATCTAGTGACAGGAATTCTGGGGGACTCTATGAAAACAAAATTATCTAAAACGCTTCTTGCCGCTGTGTTGACGACCGCATTGGCGCTCGGAACTGGCACTTCCTTGACGGCTCAGGACCAGTCCATGGACAAGCCCTCCGCGGCGGTGAACGCGCAGGTGGATCAAGCTCCGGCAGATCAAGGACCGCCGCCAGCGCAGACCGCGCCGCAATACAATGGGCCGCAGTCCAACGCGCCCGACCAGAGCGCGCCTCAGGCTGTTGCGCCTCCACCGCCGCAAGATCAAGGTACATACCAGGGTACAAACCAAGATCAGGCGCCTCCGCCTCCGCTTCCAACGGGGCCGGCTCAACGGCAGTACACACCGTTGCCTTCGGATCAGCTAAATAAGCTGGTAGCTCCGATTGCGTTGTATCCCGATGCGCTTGTGGCGCAGATACTGGCTGCGTCGGCCTATCCAACGCAGATTGTAGAAGCGGACCGGATGGTTCGGGACTACCCACAACTGAAGGGAAAAGATCTGGCCCAGGAAGCGGAACAGCAAGATTGGGATCCGAGCGTGAAGGCCCTGGTGGAGTTTCCCACGGTGCTGGCAAACCTGGACAGGAATTTGTCGTGGACCTCTGAGCTCGGCCAGGCCTATCAGAACCAGCAGGATGACGTGATGCAGGCAGTCCAGTATATGCGTCACAAGGCTTACGACGCGGGCAATCTGCGGACTACGCCTCAAGAGCGCGTGTACGAGCAGGGGCCAAATGTAGACATCCAGCCGGCTGATCCAGATGTGGTGTATGTTCCCGCTTACGACCCGGCGTATGTGTACGGATATCCCGTAGGCCTGTGGCCTGGGTTCTATCCCTGGTGGGGATTCGGCGGCCCGCGCATTTCGTTCGGCATTGGCTTCCCGCTCTGGCCGTTCCTCGGCTTCGGTTGGGGATGGCATGGATGGGGTATTGGCTGGGGTTTCCATGGCGGAATCTTCTTCGGCGGACATCCTTATGCCTTCCGCAGCGGAGCGTTTTATAACCACGCCGCGTTTGTGCACGGAAATTATCGGGGATTCTCCTCCGCTCATGGCGCAGTCGGAGCGCACGGATTTGCTGATCACGGTGCGCGCGGGTTTGGCTCAGCCGGTCACGGATATGCAGGCGCATCTCGAGGCTACGCGGCGGCCCACGGCTTCGCCGGCAGCAATCGCGGAGCAGCCGTTAACCGGGGCGCTGAAGGTAACCGAGCCTTCGCCGGCAACCGGGGATTCTCCGGCGGCGAACGAGGTTTCGCTGGACGCGGATCAAGCGCTCCGCGCGCCGGTGGCTTCAACGGCAGCCGCGGTGCTGAGTCGCGCGGATCCTCTTCGCATGGGTCGTCGGGGCATGGAGGCTCCGGCGGTTCGCACGGCGGCGGACACTCTAGTGGCGGACATGCCAGCGGTGGACACAGCGGCGGTGGAGGTCACAGCGGCGGAGGACACGGCGGCAAGCGCTAACCGCTCCATATAGTCGTCACTGCTCCTGTCCAAATCGAAGGCCCCGCTCGCGAGAGCGGGGTTTTTCTTGCGCACTTTGCATCGATCCGCCCTTTGCTAAATTGATTTGGGGTGGCTGGTTTGCTAAGGTCATCGTCATGTCCGAGCGCGTCATGTCCGAGCGTTCCCCCGATCAGATACGCGAATTGCTCGACTCCCTCTATCGCGTGGATTCAGGACGAATCTTGGCCACTCTGATCCGCTTGCTCGGTGATTTTGATCTTGCCGAGGAGGCGATGCACGAAGCCTTTGCCGCTGCGCTGAGTCTGTGGCCGAAGAGCGGAGCACCCGACAACCCGCGGCCATGGTTGATTTCAACGGCCCGATTCAAAGCCATTGATACTCTGCGTCGACGGGCAAGATTTGATGCGTCGCAAGACGAACTCGTGCGATATCTCGAGGGGCAATCGAGTTCGTCGCAAAGGTCGAATAAGAATAAACTGGACGGCTCTGAGGATGATCGTCTTGAGGATGACTCCCTTCAAGACGACCGTCTGCGCCTGATTTTCACCTGCTGTCATCCCTCTCTCGCGCCGGAAGCGCGCGTTGCTCTCACCTTGCGTGAGGTTTGCGGGCTGACGACCGAGGAGATCGCCAAGGCCTTCCTCACTACTCCGCGTACGCTGGCGCAGCGCATTGTGCGCGCCAAGGCAAAGATTCGAGACACGCCGATTCCGTACGAGGTGCCGAGGCCGCAGGAATTGCCGGAGCGACTGGGCGCGGTGCTTCAGGTCATCTATCTCGTCTTTAACGAGGGTTATTCGGCAGCGGCAGGAGCAGAGGTAACGCGGGCCGAGCTAACCGGCGAGGCGATTCGACTGGGCCGATTGCTCGCCGAACTCGGGCCAGAGCCGGAGAACATTTTTCCGGAAATAATGGGGGCAGAAGTAACGGGGCTGCTTGCCCTGATGTTGTTGCAGGAATCCCGTCGTGCCGCGAGAACCTCTCCGACCGGAGAGCTGATTTTGCTGGAGAATCAAGACCGCGCGCTGTGGAACAAGGAGCAGATCGCCGAGGGAGTGGCCTTGCTCGAGAAAGCGCTGAAGTCGCGCCGCTTCGGCTCCTACACACTGCAGGCTGCGATTGCGGCCGTTCATGCGGAGGCAGAATCGGTCGCTCGGACTGACTGGCGGCAGATTGTTGCGCTTTATGACCAATTGGTGCGAATTCAGCCTTCGCCAGTTGTACGGCTAAATCGTGCCGTGGCCATTGCAATGCGAGACGGTCCAGAGGCCGGTCTGGCGCATATCGACGCGGTGTTGGCAGATGGCGAATTGGCCAATTATTACCTGGCACATTCCGCCCGTGCCGATATGTGCCGCAGGCTCGGCAGGGCCGCTGAGGCTCGGGCGTCTTACGAGAAGGCGCTGGCGCTGACCCAACAGGAACCAGAGCGCCAATTCCTGCAAGAGCGGATTGGTCAGTTGAAATAGAAAATGTCGGCTCGCTCATCGCTAGCGAAAAGGGCCCGTTGGTCCCGCATTCGCCTCGAAAATAAACTTGCGGCGGGAGTTTTGGGTTGCGTGCCTGTATGTACTATTTGGTTACAGGGTACCCCCCCTCCCCCCCTCAATCTTTAGAATCATGGGGTTAGGCATGGTTTGGCTTGTAAAATCTAGATGTCAAAGAACTTACAGGTCAAAATCTAGACAGCAAAGGAGTTATGGGCGATCTCTGGCCATACTCCTCGGAGTTTCTCCATCTAGATCGCGCTGCTACTGCTTGAACAATTATGAGAGGAATCGGAAACGAGCGCAAGGTCAGATGTCACAAGGAGGCTGTGGAAAGCCCGCTTGCACGTCTCGCGACCGGTACGATTGCACGTGAAAATTGGAAATGGTGGCAGACCCGTCTGTCCCCGCATTTCCGGTAGGACAGCTGAGGCTCGGTCGTCTTATGAGAAGGCGCTGGCGCTGACCAACAGGAACCGGAGCGGCAATTGCTGCAAGCGGGGGCTGGCCCACCTTTGGCTTCGGTCGGCACCGTAATAACTGAGGCTGCCCCACCTTTCGTGGGGTTCGAAAGGTGGGCACCGCGTACCTCGCCCTATTCGTTCGTCACCGCCGCCTGGAGTACATGAAGGCTAAGGTATTGTCCGCCAAGCACTGATGCCATCGTCCGTGGTACCCACCCTTCGAAGATCGCGAAGGGTGGGGCAGCCTCAGTCGTGGTAGCGCCATCCATAAGAACCAAAAGGTGGCCGAACGGGCCCTCTTCCAAAATATCTTGGACGATTTGTCGAATTCGGTCTGGCCGTTCGACCATATCGTGAAGGCAGGACACCCGCGGCTCTTATATAAAAGTAGCGGCCCTGATAGGGTGTCCGCACAACACTCGATACTCAGTACAAATTGCTCACTACACAAGGAGAACACCATGCGTTTCATGATGATCATGTACCCGAAAGACTACGCAACCGCAAAACCTGGCACGGTCCCCGACTTCAAAGACATGGAGGCAATGGGCAAGTACAACGAGGAACTAGGGAAAGCGGGCGTGCTGGTCGCGCTCGACGGGCTGACCCCGCCCGCGACGATGAGCGCGCGCGTCACCTTCAAGGGCGGAAAATCGAAAGTGACCGACGGTCCGTTTACCGAAGCGAAGGAAGTGGTCGGGGGCTACTGGATCATCCAGGTGAAGTCGCGCGAAGAGGCGCTCGAATGGGCCGCGCGCATCCCCGGGAAGGATAACGAAATGGTCGAAGTTCGCCGGATGTTTGACATGACCGACTTCGATCCCGAGACGCAAAAGGAGATCCAAAAGAAGTTCGGGGACGACGTGGCCGCCGAGATGCGCCAGTAGTAAAAAACTCTCCGCGCCGTGTCGATTTCGCGAGGCCTCGCCGCCCACCCCTTCGACGAGCTCAGGGCGGGCTCTTGCAAAAAACGCAGGGATCGTTAAAGACGGGCCGCCCGCGAGTGGCCGACAAAATTAAAGGAAATCAAATGAGAAATGTAATCTACGCAATTAACGTTACGCTGGATGGCTGCTGCGACCACACCAAATTCAAGCCCCCAGATGATGGAGAAGTGCTTGAACATTACACGCACCTCTTGCGAGATGATGCTGGCCTGCTCGTCTATGGGCGCAAAACCTATCAATTGATGGTTCCTTATTGGCCTGATGCCGCAAAAGACCCTTCTTCGACAAAAGCAGATAAAGAATTTGCTCAGGCATTTGATTCCCTCAACAGGATTGTTTTTTCACGATCATTGGACCGCGCTGAAGATAGAAATACGCAAATTGTTCGTACGAACCTTCGCGATGAAATACTTAAACTGAAGCAAGAACCGGGCAAGAATATTTTGGTAGGTGGTGTAGATGTTCCTTCACAACTTATAGAGCTTGGACTGGTGGATGAATATCGTTTTTTCGTTATGCCAATCATTGCTGGAGAAGGCAGACGATTGATGGAGGGCGTCAGCCTGCCCGAGAAACTGCAATTGAAGCTGGTTGAGTCAAAGACTTTTAGATCAGGATGTGTTGCGCTTCGTTACTTGAAACAGTGACAGAACAATCGGCGACAGCTGTGCTGCGGCTCACACCTGAGACGACGAAACGAGGAGAAGAACAATGAAATACATCTGCCTGGGATACCTGCAGCCAGGAAAATTCGAAGGGATGACCGAGGACGAGCGACACGCAACGTTCGACGAATGCTTTGAATATAACGAGCGCCTGCGCGCCAACGGACATGTTGCTACCGAAGTATCTCTTCAGCCTCCGGAGACCGCCGTGACCTTGTATTGGAAAAACGGCAAAGTCGCGACCACCGACGGCCCCTATGCGGAAACCAAGGAACAGCTTGCCGGCCTTCTCATCCTTGAGGCGCGCGACCTCAATCATGCCATTCAGCTTATCTCGCAGCATCCCGGCATGAAGTTAGGAACGAATGAGATACGTCCGTTTGCGGATTTGACCGAAATCAAAAAGGAGAGCGAGCAGCGACGGCGAAACGCGCTCGCATGACCACGCGATCATTTACTCTCGCTCTTGCTCGTCTCCGCCGGCGTCGGGAAGCGTTCTTGAACCCACGCTTCCCAAAGCGGTGTCTCGCGGGCGACGATCGCGGCCGCCTGATCGCCGTAGAGGTAGAAGCTTAGCGTGACCATGCTCTGACCGCCGAAGTTGACGGCGCCAAGCGCGGCGACGCCCGGCCCCGGCTTGTCGAGCCGCAGCAGCACGTTGTACGGACTCTGGCTGACGTGCTCCACCACGCCGCCCAGCGCCGGCCGGAGCAGTCGCCGCTGTGGGCAAGCGCTTTCCGACACTCACGCCTTTCAGTCCCAATGCCGTAGTCAGCGTTTCCCAGGCTTCCGCTTCGGTTCCCGCGGCGGGAGCCATCCACTGCATCATCGCGGAGCGTTGCCCGCGAAAGTGCGTGAGATAGATCCGCAGAATGCGGAAGTAGGCAGGCCAGCCGGATTCGGTGCCTTCCAGTTGATTGTCCCAGTCGTCGGTCTCGGCGAAGAGGCTATGCACAATGCGGACGACGCAGACGCCTCCGCCGCGCGCTTCCACGGTCCACTCGTCCGCGATGATCGGCGAGCCAGGAAGCCAGCCAGGGGCTTCCGCGGCAAACCTCCGCGGCGGATCCCAGGTCGTCACCACGGAACTGGACTCCATGCCGGGGCCGAAGTTCAACTTCACGGCAACGGGCTTCCCGTCGCGCTGCTCGAACTCAGCGGGCACGAACCAGGACGAAATACCCGGCCCGGTCGCGATGGCCTGCCAGACTTCCTCCGGCGTGCCGGGAACCTCGACTTCGACTTGGACTGAATGGCGTCCGGATGCTTCTTTCTTCACACTCATGATGGCTCCTTGTCCTTGGAAAGAGATTTTTGCGGCAGAGGGTGCGCCACGACCACCAGGCGATGCGCGCGGCCGCCGGGCGCGGATTCATCGTGGTACTTCGAAACCAGTTTCGTCATGGCCTCGGCGAGTTCGTTGCTGAAAGCTGCCCGGTCCGTCGCTGAGCGGAAGCGAACCTCGGTATCCACCGCCAGGGTCGCCAGGCGTTTGCCCGTCTCTTTCGCGCGACGAACCAGATCACCCACCTCGCTGACGACCCGTGCGCCCAGGGCGATGAGATAGCTCGCGGACAGCCGATCGATTTCGCGGTTCGGATCCGCCGCGACCGGCCCCAGGGCGCTCGGCGAAACCACGTAGGAAGCGGCCGTCGCCACCAGCAACCGTTCCGTCAGCCCGCCCCACTTGCGCTCCTCGGCAAGGCGCACCAGCCCGTGTGCCTCCAGTCCGTGCAGGTAGTAGTTGACTTTCTGCCGGGTCAGGCCAACCCGCGAGGCCAACGTTGCCGCCGAGGCGGGCACAACTAGCTCGGAGAGCAGTCGACCCCGCACGGGCTCCAAAGCCGCAGTCGCCGCTGCCGGATCATCGATGACTTGGAGGTCGAGCACGAAGAGACAGTACCATTGACAATTTTTCTTGTCAAGACTGGTTCAATGCTCTTCTTGCAAATGCGATCTCTCAGTATTTTCCGAATCGGCGGCGGCGACTTCTACTTTGCCTGTCAAAACTATTCATGGCGTCCCCTTGCTAGCGGCGGTCGCCGGAGCGGCAAATGGCGTGCCTCGGACTGTCGTGTAGACAGAATCGAAAACGCTCAGTTCGTGGATATTCGCAACGCCGCCAACCGTGATCGGAGCGGCGAGGTATTGGACCTTGCTCTCCGTGTTGGTGAAGGCAGCCCACGACGGAAGACCCGTGCCGTTCGGATCGCCTGACCTTGCGAAGTTGACCCAATAGCTGGACATTTCTTCAGCCAGCTTCCGATCTGCCGCAGTCCATTTCCAAGGCGATTGGTCCAGGTGGTCGAAGACATACCATAGCTCGGCGAAGTGGCTCGCTCCCCAACCCGCGTACACGGAGCTGGCCGGGAACGGTGGCTGCTGTCGAAACGAGTAGTAAAAGACCGGACTTTTCCCGGTTCCGGCTTGCAGCCTCGCCCATGCCCACATATCCCAGCCGAAGCGCAGATCGCGCTCGAGGCCGAGTTGCGCCTGCTGCGCCTGTTCGTCGGTCGCGTGCGGATAAGCAGCAAGCAGTGCAGGGGGAAGTTGACCGACGCTGTTTTCCAGGTCGCTGTCAAACGTTGTGGCGGTCACGTGTGTGACATCCAGCAGCGCCCGCGCTTCGTCGGCATTCGAGCCGATCAGCAGCGGGACATCATTCTGTTGCCCCGCAGTGAATGCCTCGTAGGGTGAATGGGGAAGCACATATGGTTCGATCACCGGGTGGACGATACCGCCGGCATTGCCGGTCAGCAGGGACGCAGGCAGCCGGCGCAGTTCTTTGAGCGAGGGCGCGCCCAGCGAGACGACGTACCTCTCCCCGTCACGTTCTGCGTTGGCCAGCAGGAACTTGGGTGCGAGCTGGAGTGGCTCAAACAGCCCGCCGCTCTCTCCGATGGCGCGCTGAAACAAGCCTTTTGCCAGGGGCGAGACCATAAGGATGCTAACCGATATGGAACCGGAAGATTGACCGGCGATGGTTACACATTTCGGGTCACCGCCAAAGGCTGCGATGTTCCTCTGAATCCATTCGAGTGCAGCGATCTGGTCCATCAGGCCGTAGTTCCCGGACGAGTGATACGGGGACTCGCGGGTTAGCTCAGGAAGCGCTAGAAAACCAAGCGGACCAAGGCGATAGGCGATGGTGACAACGATGACGCCTCTTTGCGCGAGCCGGTCACCCCAGTACAAGGGCATTGAGGCCGACCCGTTGATGTATCCACCGCCATATATCCAAACGATCACCGGCAGGTGCTCGTGTGGGGTCTTCGCTTTTGCCGGTGTCCAGATGTTGAGGTAGAGGCAATCTTCGCTTACCGCTGGAGGCGTCTCGCCCGGCATGGAGACTCCAACTTGCATGCACGCCGGAGCAAAAGCATCCGCCTTGCGCGTGCCAGTCCAGGGTGCGGCATGTACCGGGGGGCGCCAACGCAAGTCGCCCATCGGCGGAGCGGCGAATGGGATTCCTTTATAGACACTCACGCCATTTGCAGATACCCCGGATACGGTGCCGGACTCCGTCAGGACTTGCTGGGCGACCGCGGTACTCGCGAACTGCACCACCGCTACGAAAACACACGCGAACTTCCATCGGTTCCGCATTTGAGTGCGTTTCATGAATTTCG
>Ga0308309_10000612_pt1 | contig 22254 bp, 18 predicted proteins | sample HubBroMetageWFT5_FD_192491 | JGI IMG/M metagenome (GOLD analysis project Ga0308309, IMG submission 192491) | Warmed and freeze-thawed soil microbial communities from the Hubbard Brook experimental Forest, New Hampshire - Hubbard Brook CCASE Soil... | ecosystem: Environmental > Terrestrial >...
TGCTGACGGTTGCGACGGTCGGGACGGTCGAGTTCCAGGTGGCGGTGGTGGTGAGATCCTTCGTGGTTCCATCGCTATAGTGGCCGGTAGCGGCGAATTGCTGAGTTTTGCCGACGGGGATGGACTCGCCGGCCGGAGTAACAACAATGGAGTCAAGCGTCGGCTCTCCGGGGAGAGTGCTGGAGTTTGACCCGCAGCCGGGCATGCACAACATCACGCAGCATGCGATAAGCACCAGGCTTAATTTTGCAACGGAACCAAATTCGTTGAACAAACTCCCCATAGCGGAACCCCCGAGAAAATGTACTTTCCCATCGCAACCGCGCCAGCTTCCATTATCCGCTCGCCTGCACGCAAGCCACTCCACGAGCGATTCACGCGGCAACATGGGTGCGGCGAGGCGAAACAGAGCAGGGCAATAATAACTCAAGGGATGCGTTTCAGAAAGGCTGAGCCGTATGGGACCCTGGACAGATTCGGGACGGCGGCTTCGCAAGGGGCGCTGCGGGAGTGGTAACATGTGCGTAACACTTTCGCGATACGCTTTCGCGGCTTAAAGGCAAACATGGCGCGTATAGAACTGGCGGATCCCCCGCTCTATTTGAATCGACATTATTCCTGGCTGCAGTTCAACGAGCGGGTGCTGGAAGAGGCTTGCGACACGACCAATCCGTTGCTCGAGCGGGTGAAATTTCTAGGCATCACGGCGAGCAACCTGGACGAGTTCGTCGAGGTGCGCGTGGCCGGGATGTTGCAGCAAGTGGAGCACGGTAACCGCGAACCCGGACCTGACGGCCGCATTCCGGAGGAAGTGCTCAAAGAGCTTACGGCCCGAATTCACTCGTTTGTGGGTGAGCAGTATGATTGCTGGCGCGACAAAATCGTACCTGCGCTCGAGCGAGAATCCATCCGCGTCTTAAGCCTGAAGCAGTTGCGCCCCGCGGCGCGGGAATTCATCGCTAACTTCTACACGAAGTCCGCCGAGCCGCTTCTGACGCCAGTGACGGTGGATCCAGCGCACCCCTTTCCCCATGTTCTGAACAAGGCGCTCTGCCTGGCTTTTCTGCTGAAGCGGAAAAGGCGAAGCACGCAAACGTATCTGGGAGTGGTGATGGTGCCACGGGCGCTGCCACGCGTGGTGGCGCTACCCTCGGGCGAGGGAAAAAACGAATTCATACTTTTGCACGATATCGTGCGCGCGTTTGCGGGGCGGTTGTATCACGGCTACGAGATTCTTTCGGCGGCGGCTTTTCGCGTGACGCGCAACAGCAACCTATATGTCGAAGAAGAGGAATCGCGCAGCATTCTGGAAACGGTGGACTCGCAGATTCACCGACGGAGGAAGGGTTCCGCGGTGCGGCTGGAAATCGAGGCGGGCGCGAATGAAGAAATCATCGAGCGACTCCAGGCGAATTTTCGGCTCGCGCCGGAGCAGGTGTTTCGCATCAACGGGCCGATCAATCTTTCCCGGCTGTTTCAACTTTACGAGCAAACGCCGCGGACGGATCTGAAATACAAGACGTTTGTGCCGCGCGAGCTGGTGCTGAAGCCGGGGGCCGCGTCAATCTTTGGAATCGTGCGCAAGCGGAACCTGCTGCTGCATCACCCGTACGATTCCTATGCGGCGGTGGTGCGATTCATCGAAAGCGCGGCACAGGATCCGGATGTGCTCTCGATCAAGCAGACGCTCTACCGCACGAGCGAAAATTCGCCGATCGTGCGGGCGTTGATCGAAGCGGCGCCGAAAAAGGAAGTGGCAGTAGTGGTGGAGCTGAAAGCGCGGTTCGATGAAGCTTCTAACATCCGCTGGGCACGAAACTTGCAGGAAGCGGGCGGGCAGGTGTTTCACGGCGTGGTTGGGCTGAAGACGCACTGCAAGCTGGCACTGGTGGCGCGGCGCGAAGCCGACGGGCAGATCCGGCGCTATGCGCACCTGGGCACGGGAAATTACAATCCCTCAACGGCGCGTTTCTACACCGACCTGAGCCTGCTGACGAGCGAACCCCACATGACGTCCGCGGTGCACCACGTGTTCGATTATTTGACCGCGTATTCGGAGCGGGCACAATACACGCCGCTGTTTGTGGCGCCGTTGAATATGGGCAAAAATTGCACGACGTTGATCGAGCGCGAGACGGCGCACGCGAAAGCGGGGAGGCCCGCGTTTATCGTGGCGAAAGTGAATTCCCTGCTCGACGAGAAGATTATCGCTGCGCTCTACCGGGCATCGCAGGCGGGAGTACAAATCGAGCTCGTTGTGCGCGGGGCGTGCGCGCTGCGTCCGGGAGTACGCGGCGTGAGCAGCAGGATTCGCGTGAGGAGCGTGATCGGCCGGTTCCTCGAGCACAGCCGCATTTTCATTTTTGGCAATGGCGGGAGGGCGGAAACGTATCTGGGCAGCGCAGATTGGATGCACCGGAATATTTACGAGCGGGTGGAGGTGATGTTCCACGTGCGCGACGCCGACCTTTGCAGGCAAATCATTACGGAGGTGGTGGCGCCCTATCTGGCGGACACAGAAAAGACACGCATCCTGCTGCCTGGCGGGGATTACGTCCGCGCCCGGGAGGCCGGGCGGATGTCTCATTCGAAGAATGGGCATCGCTTCAATGTGCAGGAATTCCTGATTGATTTCGTCGAAGGGCGCGAGGGGATCGAGTCCCTTCCCGCCGCGCCGCGATTTCTGAAATTTGCCGCGCCGCGTGATCTCGGCGCGGCTTCCAATTAAATTGGAGCGCTGCGCGCGCGACAGTATAATCGCGAGCAATGGAAAAATTTCTGGCGGCGCTGCAATGGGTGTTTGGGCCGGATGAGCCGAGTGCCGGCAAAGCGGGGCGATTTTGGACTCGCTGGATCGTACTTCGGGCGCTGGGGCTGATATATTTTTCCGCGTTTTACTCCCTCGTATTTCAAATCAAAGGATTAATCGGGCCAAACGGGATTTTGCCCGCGGCGGATTATCTGCAAGCCATTTCGGGCGCATACCACCCGGAAAGATTCTGGTTCGCTCCAACGCTGTTGTGGTTAGGCGCGAGTAATCACGCGCTGACGGTGCTCTGCTGGACGGGGCTGATTGCGTCGCTGCTGGTGGTGTTGAATGTGTGGCCCCGGGCGTCACTGGCAGTTTGCTTCGTGTGTTTTCTGTCGTTTGTGAGCGCCGCGCAGGATTTTTCGAGCTACCAGTCCGATGGGATGCTGCTGGAGGCTGGCTTTATCGCGTTGTTTTACGCGCCCGCTGGATTTTGGCCGGGGCTTGGACGCGCGAGCATACCCTGGCGGCTGAGCCGCTTCCTGTTGCAATGGGAATGGTTGCGAATTTATTTCGAGTCGGGGGTGGGGAAAATCCAGAGCCACGATCAGACGTGGCGTAATTTTACGGCGATGGACAATTATTACCAGAACGGCCCTTTGCCGACCTGGATTGGATGGTACGTGCAGCATCTGCCGCACTGGTTTCATGCCTTTGCGGTTTTTTACACGTTTGCGGCTGAACTGGTGCTGGTGTGGATGATGTTTCTGCCGCGGCGATATCGCATCGCATGTTTTCTGATTTTGACTCCCTTTCAGATCAGCATCATCCTGACGGCCAATTACGCGTTTTTGAATTACATCGTATTGGTGCTCGGTTTTCTGCTGCTGGATGACAGGTTCATCGAATGGGTGGTGCCGCAGCAGATTCGCGCGATTGTTGAGAGGCGGACCGCGGAAGCGGGTACATCCACGGGCGAAGCAGCCCCGCAAAGCAGGGGGACTCAAATCTGGCAGGCGCTCCGGCCGGTTCGCACGGCGGTATCGGGAATCTGCCTTGCGCTGATTTTCTACGTCACCACGGCGCAGCTCATCTGGAAAGTTGATCCCGAATTTCCTCTGCCGCGCGGGCCAGTGGAGCGGCTTGAGCCCTTTCGCATCGCCAATCGCTACGGCTTGTTTGAGGTGATGACCCCGGCGCGCTACGAAATCGAATTCCAGGGTTCGCGCGACGGGAAGACGTGGCTGGTCTATCCATTTCGCTATAAGCCGCAGGACGTGAGCGCGGCGCCCGGAATCTACGCGCCCTATCAACCGCGATTTGATTGGAATCTCTGGTTCGCTTCGCTCGGATCGTGGCACGAATTTCATTTCGTCGTCTGGACTGAGGAGCGGCTGCTGAAAAATAATCCGGAAGTGCTGGCGCTGTTCGCGGGAAATCCGTTTGCAGGTTCACCGCCGCAGCAAGTGCGCGCCGTGATTTACCAATACTGGTTCACAGACGTGAAGACAAAACGGGAAACAGGACAGTGGTGGCGGCGCGAGCTGCTGGGCGCGTATGCGCCGCAACTCGAACGCGGGCCGGATGGAAAAACTCTGATCCTCGATTTGCCGATCGCGCAGCAGCCTGAACTGTAGAAGCTTGCGTCATCCCCCACCCGCGAAACCAGGTTTTGCTACGCGAGGCGAATTCCGTTAGCCTGTTTGGGGCGAGCAAAAGCATCCTTGAAGCATAAGCACGCAAACCGGCAAACCGAACCCGTTCAACCAGGCCAGGTGGCCCGGCAGGATGTGATCGCCTACATCGCCGCACTTCCGCAACCCGAGAGCATCCGCCAGATTGCGCACGGCATGGATTTGCGGCACAGCGGCCGGCGGTTCCTGCCGAGAATTATCAAGCAGCTCAAGCACGAAGGCGAAATCGAGGAAATTCACGGCGGAAGGTATCGCCTGGCTGGGACGAAGCACGCACAAAAGCGATCGCATGCCGCGCCGAGTGGCTCGACAAGCAGCGAGGCCAGCGCAATCGCCGGCGAATCGAATACCGCCGCGGCGGGCGCGGCGCCGAATATCAGCGCCGTGTCGAAGCGCTCGGCCGATCCGAATCTCATTTCGGGGCGAATGGTCGCGCACCGCGACGGCTACGGCTTCGTTGTGCCGGATTCGCCGATGCCGCGGGTTGAAGGTGATCTTTTCATCGGGCGTGACCATCTAGGCGACGCCATGCATGGTGACCACGTCCTCGCGCGCATCGAGCGGCGGCGCGCAGACGGGCGTGCGGAGGGGCGCGTCGTCCAGATTCTCAAGCGCGCACACACAACTCTCGTGGGGCTCTTCCGGTACGGGCCTCATGGCAATGTCGTGTTGCCTTATGACACGCGCATCCTCCACGAAGTATCGATCCCGCCGGGCGAAGAACTTACGCCAGAGCTGCGCGAAAAATTAGGCGCCGAAGGTGTGGCCGGAGGGCACATCGCTGCGTCCCGGCGAGTGCGGCTGCCGGAATTGGATGGCGCGGTGGTGAATATTGAAGTGACGCGCTTTCCCAAAGGCGGACTCGCGCCGGTTGGGCGAGTGGTGGAAATCCTTGGGCGGCAAGGCGAAATCGGCGTGGATGTGGAGATCATTATCCGGAAGCATCACCTGCCGCACGTGTTCCCAGAAGAAGTTATCGCCGAAGCGAAATCCATACCGCAGCAGGTGCCTGAGACGGAACTTGACGGGCGGCGGGATTTTCGAAGCTTGCCGATTGTGACCATTGACGGCGAAACGGCGCGCGATTTCGACGACGCCGTGTATGTCTCTTCCCTGCCGAACGGGCACTACGAACTGCAGGTTCACATTGCGGACGTGGCGCACTACGTCCGGCGCGGCTCGGCGCTGGACCGGGAGGCGCGGCTTCGTGGCACATCCGTTTATTTCCCGAACCGCGCTGTGCCCATGCTGCCGGAAGAGCTTTCCAACGGTATTTGCTCGCTGAATCCGAAGGTGGACCGGCTGGTGATGACCGCAATTATGGAGATGGATGGGACCGGCAAAATGATCCACGCGGAATTCACCTCCGGGGTGATTCGCTCAACAGAGCGCATGACGTACACAAACGTCAACAAAGTGCTCGAGGGTGACCCGGAGATGTGCGAGCGCTATGCGCCGCTTACCGGCGAATTCCGGCGGATGAAAGAATTGGCGCTCCTGCTGAATCAGCGCCGGCACGCGCGCGGTTCGATTGATTTTGATCTCCCCGAGCCGGTGATTGAATTCGACAAGGACGCGCGGATGATTGGCATCGTCCGGAGTGAACGCAACATCGCGCACCGCTTAATCGAGGAATTCATGCTCGCGGCCAATGAAGCGGTGGCGCAATATCTGGAGGGGCGCGGAATTGGCTCGCTCCATCGCGTCCACGAAAAACCCGACCCGAAGAAAGTAATCGAATTCGAGGAAATGGCGCACGCGTTTGGCTACACGCTGGGCGTGGAAGATTTGACAGAACGGCAGGTGAAGGTGCGCCATGGGCGCGTGCAGCCACCGGCGAGGGATACGCGGACAGGCCGGATGGCGCGCGGACGGATGCGGCCGATGAACGTCACAGCGCCGTCCATAGAAGAGGTGGACATCCGCCCGCAGCATTATCAAAGGCTCACCGAAAAAATCGCCGGGAAGCCGGAAGAACGCATCCTTTCTTACTTAATGTTGCGTTCGCTGAAGCAGGCGCGCTATGCCGCCGACGTGCTCGGCCATTTCGCGCTGGCCGCAAAGGAATACACCCATTTCACATCGCCGATCCGGCGCTACCCTGACCTGATCGTTCATCGCGCGTTGAAATGGGCGCTCGAAAATCCGACCGCAGCGCCCCCGCCGATGCAGCCGCCTGCGACGAACACCCACAAGGGAGCCGAGCCGCCACGCCCGACGATTGGCCCTTACCGCCGCGTGGAGTTGGAGGAGATCGCTTCGGAAAGCTCCGAGGCGGAGCGACGCGCCGATTCCGCCGAACGCGAATTGATGGAATGGAAGACGGCGCAGTTTATGGAAGGTCATCTGGGGGAGGAATACGACGCTCTCATCGTCTCCGTGCAGAAGTTTGGATTTTTTGTCGAGCTGATGGAAATTTTCGTTGAAGGACTTGTGAGCATTGACCGGCTGGAGGAGACAACGGGTCTGCGATGCACCTTCCGGGAACGCGACCATGCCATCGTTGCGGAGCCGCACCGCGGAGGACGCCGCGGAGGCGCGCCGCGCGTATTCGCATTGGGAGACCAGGTTCGAGTGCGCGCGGAAAGAATCGATCCGTTCCGCCACCGAGTCGAATTCTCGATCGTTTAATGCGGTGGCATTACGGATGATTCCTTCCGCAACTCCCGGCCCGGACCAAAGAAAGCGTCCATAGTTCCGGCCGATAATTCCCTCAACATTTTCTAAGGCACACCCAGCCTGCTCCGAAAATTCCGCCGCGCAGCGCGCCGAAGCGCGCGTATATTGAAACCTTTATCGCGGAGGCGCGCATGAAACCGACGGTTGGACTGATTGGTTTGGGGCTGATGGGCAAGCCGATGGGAAGAAATCTGCTCAAGGCGGGATTCCCGCTGGTCGTGTGGAATCGCTCGAAGGCGCGAGCAGATGAACTGGTGAGCGAAGGGGCGATACTTGGGGCAAATCCCCGCGAGGTGGCGGCCCAGGCTGACGTGCTGATCACAATTGTGAGCGATCCGCCTGCTGTGGAAGAGATTCTTTGGGGAGCCGATGGAGCGCTCGACGGGTTGCGCCGCGGCAGCGTGCTGATTGATTCGAGCACGATTTCCCCCGAATTAGCGCGGAAGGAGGCGGCTGCGTGTGGCGAACGTGGCGTGGATTTCCTGGACGCACCCGTGACGGGCGGCACCTGGGGCGCGGAAAAGGGTGAGCTGATTTTCATGATCGGCGGAAAAGCGGACGTGTTAGATCGCATAAAGCCGGTCCTCGAAGCAGTCGGCAAGCGGTTCTTTCTGCTTGGGCCGAACGGCGCAGGCCAGATCGTGAAGCTGGCGATGAATTTGATTCTCGCGCTGCAGGTGGAGGCGCTGGCCGAGGCAATTGCATTGGTTACGGCTGCGGGTGTGGCCGGCGAGCGTTTGGTGGAAGTGATGCAATCAAGCATGGCGCGCTCCGGCGTGATGGACGTGAAGGCGCCTCAAATTCTGAAGAATGAGTTTCCGGCAAGCTTTCCGCTGCGGCTGATGCACAAAGACGTGAGGCTCGCGCTGGAACTCGCGAAACAGAAAGGAGTCATCCTTCCCGCGGGCTCTGCCGCGTATGCCACATACAGCGCCGTGAAAGACGCTTCAAAGGATGATCCCGACTTCGCAGCTGTCGCGCGATTCTGGAACAAGAAGTAGAGAGCGACGGCCTGAACGAGCATGTCACGGCGTGGCTGACAGAGGAAAGAAGCTCATCGGAAGATCGCGAGCCGTGCGCAACCCCGCTGGTGCGGCGAGAATCGCGGGAATCGAATTGACGGCGACGGCAGCCGTTGCCACATCTCCGTGCGTGCCGCCGGGAATGACGAGCGAAATATTCGGTTCGCCCTTTAATTCGATGGTGTCGGCCGGTTCCTTCGCCCCGACGTACATCTTCAGCTCGAGATAGATTTTCTCTTTTCCGCCTGAAGTCCCCCGGGCAATCTGGTGCACGCCAGCAACCTGGCCCGGAGTCACTTCGAGAAATTCGGTCTTCACCATTTCTTGCGCGATCACGGGTTCGATCGTTTCGGATATATCATCCAGTGAAATTCCGAGCCCGTCGGCGATCATGGCGGCGGATTCCGGCAAACCGTGATGCTTGATTATGCCGGCAGCGACTTGAGCGCGAAATTCCTCCGGCGTCATTCCCGCGCCGATTTTTTTCTGCAGCGGCAGGCGGCGCTTGGACGCGTCCACCACGCGCACCGCCTTCGCCGAATCCACTTTTTGCGACACTGCGGAGAGGGTCAGTACGAGTTTGTCCATCACGAACCCGGGATTCACGCCCGTGCCCACAAGAGCGACGCCCTCTTCCTTCGCCGCAGCGTCGAGTTTTTCGGACAAGCCCGGATGTTTGCGCCAGGGGTACGCCAACTCTTCACAGGTAGAGACCACGCAGCAGCCCGCGGAAAGGCACCCGAGAAGTTGATCCATCACGTTTTCGAGGTAGGAGGAGGTCGAATGGACCACTACGTCAACGGGGCGCTCGAGAGCAGCCGCAGCGTCGGCCACAACCACAACCCCCCATGGCGCATCTGCCGCCCCCACCACCTCCCCTAGGTCGCGGCCTGCCTTGGCTGGATCCTTGTCAATCGCTCCCACGATTTCGAGTGAGGCTTTCTGCCTCATCAGGCGCACGATTGACGCGCCAATTGGACCGATTCCATATTGCACCACGCGAATTCTCTTTTTCACTGTACCTTCCCTGAGATGAATTGGAGTGGTCTAAATTAAAGGCTAATCCGCAAGACTGCAACCTGATTCGAAGTATCGGGCTCATTCAAGAATGCTTCAGGCGTGGGGATGCGTTGTCAGGTTGATTCCTGGAAGGGGGAAATTTCTAGAAGCGCGAGCGAGTCGCGCGCACGTATTCCCGCAGCGAAGAAACATTGGGACCGTAGGAGCCGACGCGCCCTGCATCCACCGGAAGACCGAAGTATTCCGCTTGCTCGATGCTCAGGCCGGCGTCGTCGAGTTCGGCGAGGCTGTAACCCTCGGCAGGCACAAGCCGGTTTCGCCGCGACATATCCACGGGACGCGGAGGACGGTGGGTGTGCCACCGCTTCCTTTGGATGTCGAAGAAATCGTCCCAATCACGCCGGTTCCACATCATATCCTCCGTACGCGCCGGTAAAGCCGTTTGGATGCATGAAACGCGCTTTGGGTAGCATCAATTTCAGCGCCGCCACGTCATCCCGGCCCGGGCTAGGAGCGCTGCCGATATTAACCCTGGAAGCGGCACAAAGTCGCCTGGGAAAACCCTGTGTATCTATAAAGTTATCGCTGTATACGCACAGCCTGTTGGGCTGATTGCGGCCTCTTTTCGGTGCCCGATCCTACCCGCGTCGACCCAGACTTTACCGCCGTCTGTTATAATTTAAGGAAGTTAAGGCTTCGTGTGAAATCCGAGAATTCTGAATGAGTAATCCTGTAATCGTCGTGCACTATCACGAGCTGTGGCTCAAGGGCCGCAACCGCCGATTTTTCCTCGGCAAGCTCTTTACGGCGCTGCGACAAAGTCTTCAGGGCATACCCGTGGAACGGATCGAGCAACCGGGCGACCGTTTCCTGATTCGACTGGGTGCAGAGGCGCCCCTGGATGAGATTGTCGAACGCGTGGAACGCGTCCTCGGAGTCGCGTATTACGCCGTGGCCCGTCCCGTTGAAAGAGACATCGAAGCTATCTCGCGTTCAGCATGGAACGAAATCGAACCGCTGCACTTCAGCTCTTTCGCTGTGCGCGCTCACCGCAGTGACAAATCCTTCCCGCAAAATACTCTGGAGATCGAACGCACCGTCGGGCGTCATCTCCTTGACGGACTAAGAGCCGCGGGCCGCCACGTCCGCGTGAAATTGAAGGATCCCGACGTCACCTGCCACATCGAGATCACGCCGGGCCCCGCGCTTGTTTACGCTCGGAAAATTCCCGGCGCGGGTGGGCTCCCGGCGAACACCGCGGGCCGCATCACCTGCCTGCTTTCGGGAGGGTACGACTCCGCCGTCGCCGCGTATCACATGATGAAGCGCGGGGCGCATTTGAGCTTTGTGCACTTTTATGGCACGGGAGCGCGGCCGGGCGAATCTTCCTTGCATGTGGCAAGCGGGCTTACCCGGCAGTTGGTCCGCTATCAGTTCAATGCGAAGCTCTACCGCGTGCCATTCGAGGCGATCCAGCGCGAAATCGTTCGCTACGCGCCGGAGGAGTACCGCATCTTGCTTTACCGCAGGATGATGCTGCGAATTTCAGAAGTGATTGCTCGCCGCAGCAAATCGCTCGCACTGGTCACGGGCGACAGCCTCGGCCAGGTCGCGTCGCAAACCTTGCGCAATCTCGTTGCGGTGGACGCCGCGGCCAAGATGCCCGTCTTCCGCCCGCTGATCGGCACGGACAAAATAGACATTCTCGCGACGGCGAAGAAAATTCGGACCTACGACATTTCCTCGGAGCCATTCCACGACTGTTGTCCCGTCTTCATGCCGCGGATGCCCGCGCTCTACGCCAGCATCGCTGATTTGGACGAAGCCGAATCAAAACTTGATGTCGCCGCGCTCGTCACGCAAGGTCTTCTCGGCACGACTCTCGAGCAATTCAAATATTCCGGCGGCCAGGTTGTGGCAGCTGAACCAAAGCAGCTTGCGCGCGCGGAAAAGCAGCGCAAAGCCATCGCCTAACGAAATTTTCGGGTTACGAAATCGCGGAAGTAATAATTTCCTGGAAGGAAAGCGTGGAGGCGACCGAAGTCCGCCCCCACGCAGATAAGAGGAACTGAGAGTTAAAAAGCGAAACCTACCGGTCGCGCCCACCGCCGCCATAACCTCCGCGGCCACCACCGCCTCCACCGCCATGGCCACCGCGCCCGCCACCACCTCCGCCGCCGTGACCTCCGCGTCCGCCACCACCGCCTCCACCACCGTGGCCTCCGCGTCCGCCACCGCCTCCGCCTTCATGCTGCGGTCGAGCTTCGTTCACCACGAGTGCGCGGCCCAGAAAATCCTTTCCGTTAAGACCTGCGATAGCTTTTTCAGCTTCCGCGTCATCCTTGATTTCCGCGAAACCAAAGCCCCTCGGTTGTCCCGTGAAACGATCGCGAAGCAGCGTGAGAGAATCCGGCTGCACCCCGATTTCCGCAAACAGCGCCGACACCTGCTCTTCTGTAGCCTTGAACGACAGATTTCCCACATACAGTTTCTTCAAGGTCGTTCTCCTTGTGCCTCCATGTGCGGGAGACACTTTTTCCGAGGCTGAAGGGGCAGGATCTTTGCCAAGGGCAGTCAGCGCTCCGGCTGCTCCGGTTTGAAGCGAGCGCTCCAGCGACTCAGGCAGCATCTTGCTGCAATTGACCCCCGCAGTCAACAAGAGCAGTTGGGCGTCGCGAATGGTGGTAGGATGCGCGAAAGTTTCCCCCAAAGGATCATTCATGCGCGGAACTATGATGGATTTTCCGTTGACACTCGTGCCCATCCTGGAGCGCGCGGGAAAGTTATTTGGTGGAGTCGAGATAGTTTCCAGGCAACCGGATCGCTCACTCGCGCTGTGTACGTATGGCGACGTGTATCGCCGGGCGCGGCGGCTGGGTCGCGCGCTCGAACTCGCGGGAATGGCGCGTGGCGATCGTGTCGCCACGTTGATGTGGAACCATGCGGCGCATCTGGAGTGCTATCTCGGGATTCCTGCGGCTGGTGCGGTGTTGCACACGCTCAATCTGCGGCTTCATCCGGACGAGCTTGCCTACATCGCAAATCACGCGCGCGATCGATACTTGATTGTGGATGACGTCTTGCTGCCTGTTTACGAATCCATTCGAGCGAAAGTAAATTTTGAACGCGTATTCGTGGTTCCCTTTGGTGGGGAGACGATTCCGAAAGATTTGGAAAGCTACGCGGATTTTCTGGAGGCTGCCGACGACGATTTCCAATACCCTGCAATCGGAGAAAACGACGCAGGCGCGATGTGTTTTACTTCCGGGACCACGGGTAAGCCGAAAGGAGTTGTTTATACGCATCGTTCGCTGGTGCTGCACTGCATGGCAGTGTGCATGGCGGACATGATGGGACTTGGTCACTCCGATGTGATTCTGCCGGGATCCTCGATGTTTCACGCAAATTCCTGGGGAGTGCCGCATGCTGCAGCGATGGCCGGCGCGAAAATTGTCTTTCCCGGGCCGCATCTGGATCCCGAAGGATTGCTTGATTTGATTGTGAACGAGAAGGTGACGATTGCGACAGGAGTGCCGACTTTGTGGTTTGGCGTTGTGCGGGCACTCGAGAGCCAACCTGGCAGATGGAAACTTTCACGCCCCGTGCGGATTTTGTGCGGCGGGGCCGCGGCGCCGGAATCATTAATCCGTGACCTCGATCGGCACGGGCTGCATTTACGCCATGCGTGGGGCATGACGGAAACATCGCCGATCGGAACGATCGCGATGATCAAGTCCACGCTGGCGGGTCAGCCGGAAGACGAGTTATACAAATTGCGTGCGAAGCCCGGGCTGGCTGCGCCGTTCGTCGAGATTCGGATCATGCGTCCTGAGGGCGAAGCGCCGTGGGATGGCACGAGTTATGGCGAGATCGAAGTTCGTGGGCCATGGATTGCCGGAAGTTATTTTGAAGCGCCGGAATCGGCGGATCGCTGGACGAAGGATGGGTGGTTTCGAACCGGCGACATTGCGACGATCGACGTCGAGGGCTACATGACCATCGTGGATCGCGGCAAAGACCTGATTAAGTCGGGCGGGGAATGGATCAGCTCAGTGGATTTGGAAAACGCGCTGATGGCGCATCCGCGCGTGCGCGAAGCGGCCGTGATTGGCGTTCCGCACCCGAAATGGCAGGAGAGGCCACTCGCCGTTGTCGTGCTGAAAGACGGCGCGCAGGTGAAAGCAGAAGAGTTGCGATTGTTTCTGGCCTGCAAATTTGCAAAGTGGCAGCTTCCGGATGCCTTTGTCTTCGCGGCTGAAATTCCGCGCACTTCGGTGGGGAAATTCCTAAAAATCAATCTTCGAGAGCAGTATGCGAACTGGAAGTGGGAGTAGCGCGCCGGCGCGTCGAGCCGAAGGGAACTACGTGCGATAACTCGCGTTGATGCGGACGTATTCCGCTGTGAAATCGCAGGTCCACATCCGCGCGTGGCCTCGGCCGGAACGCAGGTCAACGACAATCGGCACCGTCTTCGTCAGCATTTTTTCGTGGGCAATACGCTCGTCAAAAGGATGTTCGCGGCCCCTGCGGCAGACGGCAATCCCCGCCAGCCAGATATCCGCGCGCTCGAAATTGAATTTCACACCGGAGCGCCCCGCAGCGGCGAGGATTCGTCCCCAGTTGGGGTCGGCGCCGGCCAGAGCCGTTTTCACCAGGGGTGAATTCGCAATCGTGCGCGCCACGCTTTGAGCGGCTCGGTCGGACGGCGCGCCCCGCACTTCGATTTCGATCAATCGCTGTGCGCCTTCTCCATCCGTAACGATCGCCAGCGCCAATTCTTTGCACACGGTTTCGAGCGCCGCGCAGAATTTCTTGAAGTCGCTGCCCTGGTTCACAATTTTTCGGGTCCCGGATTGGCCGTTGGCAAGGACCGCGACCGTATCGTTTGTGGACGTGTCACCATCCACGGTGATGCAATTGAAAGTTTTTCCCGTGGACTCGCGCAGCGCCCGCGAAAGCAGAGAGGTCCCAATCGCGGCATCTGTGGTGAGAAATGCCAACATCGTCGCCATATTCGGCGAGATCATGCCGGACCCCTTCGCGCACCCGAGAATGCGCACGGTCTTGCCGCCGGCTTTGTATTTCGTGCCGGCCCACTTCGGCCGCGTGTCCGTGGTCATAATGGCGCGCGTGACTTCCTCGAATGCGCTCGGATCCGAGCGGCGCGATTGAACAAGCCCAGGCACGGCATCGAGAATTTTATCAACGCGCAAGGGAAGACCAATTACCCCCGTCGAATTCACCAGGATTTGAGAGGCTTCAACCCGCCCAAGCTCCTTCGCCAGTTTGCGAGCCGTCGCTGTGGATGCGCCATACCCATCCGGCCCCGTGCAGCAATTGGCATTCCCGGAGTTCACGATCACGGCCCGCATTTTGGTGCGCGATTTCCGGAGATTTGCCTGCGACACAATCAGGGGCGCAGCCTTCACCCGATTAGTTGTAAACATTGCCGCTGCCGAAGCTGGTGTTTCGCTGACAATCAAGGCAAGGTCGAGCTTCGTCTTCTTCAGGCCGCAGTGAGTGGCCGCAAAAGTGAATCCGCGCGGAATGTCGGAAGCAGTTATGGGCGCGCTCATGGATTTTCCTCGAGCTTCCCGAGCCTTGACTTGAAATCCTCGATCGCCGCGCGCACCGCCCCGGGAGCCGTCCCTCCGGCGACGGAACGGCGAGCAAGAGCGGATTCCAGCGTCAGCACGGTGCCCAGGTCGCGCCCAAACGCAGGAGAAAATTCCTTCAACCGGTCGAGCGGCATCTCCCGGATGGATTTGCCGTCTTCCTCCGCCGCGCGCAGCACTTTGCCCACAATTTCATGCGCCTCGCGAAATGGAACACCGAACGCGACAAGGTAATCCGCAACTTCCGTGGCCACCAGCGCCGGATCCTGCGCCGCTTCGCGCAGCCGCTTTTCGCGAAATCCGGTCGCCGCGAGCGCGGCCGAGGCAATCCGCACCATCGCGAGCGCTTGATCGTGTGCGTCGAAGAGTACTTCCTTGTCTTCCTGTAAATCGCGCTGATAACTCGAAGGCAAGCCTTTGCAAGTTGTCAGCAGCGCAAGGAGCGCGCCGTAGATGCGGCCCGTTTTCCCGCGGATCAGCTCCCAGGCATCGGGATTTTTCTTTTGCGGCATCAGGCTGCTGCCTGTCGAATACTCGTCCGGCAGCTCCACAAATCCAAATTCCGGCGAGGCGAACAAAATAATGTCTTCCGCTAGACGTGAAAGATGCATTGCCAGCAGCGAAAGAGCGGATAGAAATTCCAGCGCGAAATCGCGATCGCTGACGGCGTCCAGGCTGTTCGCCGTGATGCGCGAAAACCCCAAATCCCGCGCGAGCGCTTTGCGGTCCAGCGGAAACGCGCATCCGGCCAGCGCTCCCGATCCCATCGGGCAGGAATCCGCGCGGGCCGCAGCCGTCGCAAATCTTTCCGCATCGCGTTGAAACGCTTCGCCATGCGCGAGCAGCCAGTGCGAAAGCAGCAACGGCTGCGCGTGCTGCATGTGCGTGGTGCCCGGCATGGGAATGCCAAGATTTCGCTCGGCGTGCCCTGCAATCGCACGCCCCAGCGCGCCGATGGCGCCGCGAATCTCGCGCGCGGCATCTTTCACGTACATTCGAAATTCGGTCGCCACCATTTCATTGCGGCTGCGCCCGGTATGAAGCTTGGCGCCCAGCGCGCCGAGTTTCTCGATCAGTGCCGTTTCCGCAAAATGGTGAACATCTTCCGCCTTCGATCCATCGAGCCACGCTGCATCGGATTGCGCTCGCAATTCAAGCGCGTCGAGCGCCGCAACGATCTGCTGGCCCTCCTCCTCCGTCAGGATTCCCGCCGTGGCAATCGCGCGCGCCCAGGCGCGATCGAGCGCAAATTCCTGCGGCAGGAGCCGGCGATCGAAATGCCACGAGCGCTCGAATTCGTAGAAAGAGGCGTCCGGGCCGCGTTCGAATCTGCCGCCCCACATTTTCTGGCCGCCGGTATCGGTCATCTAGCCTTTGCCTTTTGCGAAGCTTCCTGCGGCACGGTGATGGGAAGCGCGAAGAGATTGATGAACCCCTCGGCGTCCTTCGGGTTGTAGCCGGTCATCGTGAAGCTGGCGAGGTTCGTGCGATAGAGCGAATATGGCGATTTCCGCGATGCGACCGTGAGGTTTCCCTTCCACAAAGTGAGCCCCACGGAGCCTGTCACGCGCTGCTGGGATTGCTTGAAGAAAGCGTCCAGCGATTCGCGCAGCGGCGTGAACCACATGCCGTAATAAACCATCTCCGCGTACCGCAGAGCAAGCATCTGCTGGTAATGCGCGGTCTCGCGGTCCAAGCACAGCGTCTCCAGCTCGCGATGCGCCGTCACCAGCAGCGTGCCGCCCGGCGTTTCATACGCGCCGCGCGATTTGATTCCCACCAGCCGGTTTTCGACGAGCTCCATGCGGCCCACGCCGTTCGCCGCCGCAATTTCATTCAATTGCTCGATCAACGCGAGAGGCCCCAGTTTCTTGCCGTCCACGGAAACCGGGGTTCCCTCCTCAAAACCGATTTGTACCGTTGTCGGCTGGTCCGGTGCCTTTTCTGGAGAAGTGATCCATTGCCACATCGCTTCATCGGGCGCGTTTGCGGGATCTTCCAGCACACCGCCTTCGTGGCTCAGGTGCCAGACATTTCGATCACGGCTGTAAATATTCTTCTTCGTCTGCTCGACTGGAATGTTGTGTTCGTTTGCATAGGCAATCGCCTCTTCGCGCGAGACGATATTCCATTCCCGCCACGGCGCGATGATTTGCAGCTCCGGCGCGAGCGCTTTCGCCGCGAGCTCGAATCGCACCTGGTCGTTTCCCTTGCCCGTACAACCGTGAGCCACCGCGTCTGCACCCACCTGCCGCGCAAGCTGCACCTGCCTTTGCGCCAGCAGCGGCCGCGCAAAAGAAGTTCCCAGCAGATATTTGTGTTCGTACACTGCGCCCGCACGCAGCGTAGGCCAGATATAACCGGTGACGAATTCCTCGCGAAGATCTTCCACATGCGCGGAGCTTGCTCCCGTTGCCAGCGCTTTCTTGCGCGCTGCTTCCAGATCTTCCTGCTGCCCGAGATCGCCAATCATGGCGATCACCTCGCAACCCTCGTAGGTCTCTTTAAGCCACGGAATAATGATGGAGGTGTCCAGACCTCCGGAATAGGCGAGCACGACTTTTTTCGGCAATTCGTTCTCCTTAATTGAGTAGCGTCAGCAGGATCGCTTTTTGCACGTGCAGGCGATTTTCGGCTTGTTCGAATACGATTGAGCGAGGCGAATCCATCATACCATCGGAAACTTCGAGGCCCCGATGCGCCGGGAGGCAATGCAGAAACACGGCATCAGGCGCGGCCTGTGCGAAGAGCTCTTCATTCACTTGAAATCCCGCGAAGGCAGCTTCGCGCGCCGCGCTCTCCTCTTCCTGACCCATGCTGGCCCACACGTCGGTGTACACAGCCTGTGCGCCCGCCACTGCATCTTCCGGCGAACGGAAAATTTCGATTTTTCCGCGCGTCTCGCGCGCGATGCGCTTTGCATCGGCCACAAGCGTGGCGTTCGCTTCGTATCCCGCCGGTGTTGCGATGCGCAGATGCGCTCCCGCGCGCGCCCCCGCCAGAAGCAGCGAGTGGCACATGTTGTTGCCGTCTCCCACATACGCAAATTTCAGCCCGCGCAACCCGCCGAAACGCTCTTCGAGCGTGAAGAAATCCGCGAATGCCTGGCAGGGATGAAACATGTCGGAAAGCGCGTTGATCACGGGGACTTTCGCATGCGAGGCCAGCTCGTCCAGCGATTCCTGAGCAAACACGCGCGCCACGATTCCATGCACCCAACGCTCCAGGCATTTCGCCACATCGCGAATGGGTTCGCGCTCTCCCAGATGCGAAGCCGTGTGGTCGAGGAAAACGGAAGCGCCGCCCAGCCCCGCGATGCCGGCCTCAAACGTCACGCGCGTGCGCAGCGATGGCTTTTCGAAAATCAGCGCGAGAAACCGCCCGGCCAGGGCAGTGCCGTATTTTTCCGGGCGCGCTTTCACGTCCACGGCCAATTGGAATAGCTCGCGCACTTGCGCGGGGCTCCATTCCATGCCCGTCAGCAGATCGTTAGTCAGGGTCAGCGTCGTGGCGGCAGCGTTCATGTTTACCTCGTGGCAGCCAGAGCGGCGGGCTGCGCGGGCGTTTCTGTTTTCGTTCGGGGGGCCTTGACCAGCACGGTTTCAAACTTCTTGAGGAATTCGGCGACATCTTTCGCGCGCAAAATAAACGGTGGCAGAAGTCGTAAAATGTGTTCGTGGGTGCAATTAATCAGCAGTCCGCGGCGCAACGCTTCCTCGACGAACGGAGCGCCCTCCACGGAGAGATCCACGCCGAGAATCAGCCCTTCGCCACGCACCTCGCGAATGAAATCGAATCGCGCCGCGAGTTTTTCCAGGCCCGCGCGGATTTCCGCCCCTCGCGTGCGGATGTTCTCGAATAAATCTTCATCTTCGATAATCCGAAGAGCTTCCAGCGCCGCCGCGCAAATCAGCGGCCCACCTCCAAACGTTGTGCCGTGAATGCCCGGCGTAAATGCGGCCGAAAATTGTTCGTTTGCGATAATCGCGCCAAGTGGAAGGCCGCCCGCCAGCGGCTTTGCCACTGTGACGATGTCCGGTAGGGACTCGAATTTTTGATAGGCGAATCGGCGTCCTGTGCGCCCGAGTCCGCACTGAATTTCGTCAGCAATCAGCGCGGCATCATGCTGCATCGTGAGTTCGCGCGCGCGCGCCCAGAATTCCTCGCTCACGGGGAAAATGCCGCCTTCTCCTTGAATCGTCTCAAGAACCACTGCACACACCGTGCTGTCGAATTTCGCGTCGAGGTCGGACAAATCGTTAAATTTGACGAATTCAGCACCGGGAACCAGCGGCGCGAATGGCTCGCGGTATTTCGCCGGATACGTGATCGAAAGCGCGCCAAAGGTGCGCCCGTGAAACGAATTTTCGAGCGCCAGAAAACGCGTCTTCGCCGCGCCGCCGCCGGCCGCTTTCTTGTGCGCATACGCGCGCGCCAGCTTCAGCGCTCCGTCCATCGCCTCTGTCCCGCTATTCGTGAAAAAAACGCGGTCTAGCCCCGACCACTTCGCAAGCTTTTCCGCCAACGGCCCCTGATAGGGATTGTGGAACAAGTTCGAAAAGTGAATCGCGCGGGCCGCCTCTCGCCGGATCACGCGCACCATTCGCGGATGCGCATGCCCCAGCGCGTTCACGGCGATCCCGCCGAGAAAATCCAGATACTCGCGGCCCTCTGAATCGTAAAGACGGCAGCCGCGTCCACGCGTGAACACCACCGGCGGGCGCTTGTATGTGTTCATCAAATGGCGCCCTTCGGCTGCGCGAATTTTCGCCGGCGAAGGTTTCCTCGCCGCCGCGATTTTCTTTCCTTTTTTCAACGTGATGCTCCATGCGCTGCCCTCGCCGCGGGCTGATGAACGAGCGGCAGCACGCGAGTCCCCGGGCAGCGTCCACCACTCGCAGCCGCCACCAAAGCTCGCGGATGCGTACCGCCGACGATTCTTACTTCCGACACGCCGCCAGCTAGTGCCCGCTTTGCCGCTTCGAGCTTCAGTATCATCCCTCCCGAAACTTTGTTCCGGCGAATCAACTCTTCGATTTCCGTCCCGCGAACGGCCCGCAACACTTTTTCGCCGTCCAGCACGCCCGCAACGTCCGTCAGGTAAATTAGCCGGTCGGCGTGAATGAACTCCGCAGCTGCCGCCGCCATGTGATCAGCGTTGATGTTGTAAATCTCTCCGTCGGCGCCCAAACCAAGGCACGAAGCCACCGGCACAATTCCTTCGCGCCAGAGCGAGCGCAGAAAATCCACATTTACCTCGGTAAGGTACCCCACGAATCCCAGGCTGCCGGTTTGTTCGTCCACCTGCATCGGCTCGGCAAGGAAGCACGCCGCGTCGGTCGCGCTGATGCCCACGGCCGGCTGCCCGGAAAGCGATATCGCCCCGGCCAGTTTTTTGTTCAGCAGGCCGCCGAAAACCATGATGGCCGCATCGCGCGTCTCGCGATCGGTCACGCGCAATCCATTCACAAACTTGCTCTCGATTCCCATCCGCACCAGTGTCGCGGTGAAAATTTTTCCCCCTCCGTGAACAACCAGCAACTCGTGCCCCGCGCGCGCCAGTTCCGTGATTTGCCGTGCGATGGTTTGCACGTGTTCATCGCGCTCCAGCAGCGCCCCTGCAATTTTGACCAGCAGTCTCATAGCAACCCCGCCGTTTCCGGATAATTCTGCATTCCATTCAGGTTCTGCACCGCCTGCCCCGCCGCGCCTTTGCCAAGGTTGTCGAGGCAGGAGACGATCACCAGCCGCTCGCCCGAATCATCAAGAGCAAAACCGATGTCGCAAAAATTTGTGTGCACTACATGCTGTAGCTCCGGCAATTGACCCCCGGGAGATATCCGCACCATCGGCTTTCCCGCATAAAATTTCCGGTAGAGCGCTTCAACCTCTTCCACTTTGTGCGCACGGTCGAGCCAAACGTACAACGTCGAAAGGATTCCCCGCTCTACAGGAAGCAAGTGCGTGGTAAACACAAAATCTTCGTCCGCAAATCCCAGGTGCTCAGAAACTTCCGGCGTGTGGCGGTGTGTAAAGAGCCCATACGCCCGGAAATTCTCATTCACTTCCACAAAATGAGTTTCGCGCTTCGGCTCTTTGCCGGCGCCGCTCGCGCCGGATTTGCAATCGCACACGATCCCGCGCGATTTATTGATCCATTTCGCATCCACCAGCGGCCGCAAACCGAGAATCACTGCCGTCGGATAGCATCCCGGATTCGCGACAATCCGCGCCTTCGGCAGCGCGTCGGCATAAAGTTCTGGTAACCCGTAAACCGCTTCCGCCAGCATCCCCGCCGGCGGTGGTGTCAGCTTGTACCAGCGCTCCAACGTCTCGGCCTGGTGGAAACGGAACGCGCCGCTCAAATCCACAAGGCGAAGCTCGGGATTCGCCTTCAGCAATTCGGGCACGAGTTCGGCCGACGCTTCATGCGGCGTCGAGAGGAACACAATCTGCGCCCCGCTTTTCGCCACGGTATCCACCGAAAGCGGCTTGCACGGCGCTTCGCCCCACCCGCGTAGCTGCGGATACAGCTCTGTCAGGCAGCGCACATTTGCATGGCCCTCACGCAAATAAAATGTCGGTTTTTCAATATGGGGATGCCGCAGAAGGAGCCGGGCCAGCTCGTATCCCGCGTAGCCCGTTGCCCCCACGACGGCCACCCGCGCCGCATCGCTCATCGGAGCATTTCCTCCATCCGCTTCTGAACTGCCGCGCGTGCCCGCGAAGATGTCGTTATGATCAGAATGGTGTCGTCTCCCGCCAGCGTGCCCGCCACTTCCTTCCAGTGTTCCGCGTCCACGGCCGCCGCAATCGGTTGCGCACCTCCCGGCGGCGTTTTCAGCACGAGCATGTTTTGCGCCGGGCGGATATCCAGCAGGAATTCCTTCAACGCGCGCCCCAGGGTCTGAGGGAGAGCCGTTTCCTCCGCCGCCGCCGTCGAAAGCGGACGGTAGCCCTCGGCCGTCTTCACGAGCCTCAGGTCGCGCAGATCGCGCGAAAGCGTCGCCTGCGTCACGCGCATCCCCAGATGAACCAGCCGCCGGCGCAAATCGTCCTGATTCGCCACCGGCTCGCCAGAGACGAGCTTGAGGATTTGACCTTGCCGGAATCGCTTCTGTGCGCCCATGTGTGTATATTTATGCGTTTTTATACATCTACATGAATAATCATACAGCAAGCTTTCCGCGTGTCAAGCAACAATATTCCTTTCGGAAGAAAAAGTTCCATCCGCTGGCGCCCGCCGAAAGTTTCCACGCGCAACCAGGCTGCGACAAGATAGAATCCCCCGTCGCCCGCCGCCGTCTCGCGGGGTAAATATTTTCACGAGTGAAATTCACGGAGGATTTCCATGGGGCGTTGGGCAGGTTTTCTGCTTTTACTTTTCACCTTGGCGGGCACAAGCGCGGCGCAGCAACCAATGAATCCGTCGCCGGCAGACGTCGCCATTAAGGCCGGCAAAATTCTCGATGTCA